>ODAI014299307.1_pt1 | contig 16945 bp, 10 predicted proteins | sample 1539321 | NCBI WGS metagenome assembly ODAI01 (sample SAMN02144231, study PRJEB22623) | gut metagenome | biome: sheep rumen | host: Ovis aries | place: New Zealand | reverse complement strand
ATGCAGAGCGAAGGCGGTGCAGCTGGTGCCGTTCATGGTTCGTTGCAGGCTGGTGCCCTCACAAGCACCTTCACTGCCAGCCAGGGCCTCCTGCTCATGATTCCCAATATGTACAAGATTGCAGGCGAACTGTTGCCCTGCGTCTTCCATGTTTCTGCCCGTACACTTGCAACTCACTCTCTGTGTATCTTTGGCGATCACAGCGATGTGATGGCTTGCCGTCAGACTGGCTTCGCCATGCTGGCAGAAGGCAGTGTGCAGGAAGTAATGGACCTCAGTGCTGTTGCCCACCTTGCTGCCCTCGAGGCTCGCGTGCCCTTCATTAACTTCTTCGACGGCTTCCGCACCTCTCACGAGTATCAGAAGGTCGAACTTCTTGAAGAGGACGATGTTCGCGACCTCGTGAATCAGAAGGCTTTGAGCGAGTTCCGTGCTCGTGCCCTCTCTCCTGAGCATCCTCAGGCAAAGGGTATGGCCGAGAATCCTGAGACATTCTTCGCTCATCGCGAGAGCTGCAACCGCTACTATGATGCCGTTCCTGCCATCGTAGAGAAATATATGGCTGCCATCAGCGAACGTACAGGTCGCAAGTATGAGCTCTTCAGCTACTATGGTGCAGAAGATGCAGAGCAGGTCATCATCCTGATGGGTTCTGCTTCTGAGGCTGCTCGCGAGGCTATTGACTACGCGAACGCAAATGGCAAGAAGTATGGCATGGTGAGCGTTCATCTCTATCGTCCCTTCAGCGTGAAGCATCTGCTTGCCGCAGTGCCCAAGACTTGCAAGCGCATCGCAGTGCTTGATCGCACAAAGGAACCTGGAGCAAATGGCGAGCCTCTGTACCTCGACGTTCGCGATGCATTCTATGGTCAGCCCAACGCTCCTATCATCGTAGGCGGACGCTATGGTCTCGGCTCAGCCGACGTAACGCCCACCATGATGCTCAGCGTCTATGAAAACCTTGAACTGCCTCAGCCCAAGGAACACTTCACCGTCGGCATCGTGGACGACCTCACCTACACCTCTCTGCCTGTCAAGGAGGAGATGGCCCTGGGCGGCGAAGGCATCTTCGAAGCCAAGTTCTTCGGTCTTGGCGCAGATGGTACTGTTGGTGCCAATAAGAACAGCGTCAAGATTATCGGCGACAACACCAACAAGTATTGTCAGGCTTACTTCAGCTACGACTCCAAGAAGAGTGGCGGCTTCACTTGCTCTCACTTGCGCTTCGGCGACACGCCCATCCGCAGCACATATCAGATTAAGACGCCTAACTTCGTGGCTTGTCACGTTCAGGCTTATCTGAGGATGTACGACGTGATTCGCGGCCTTCGTCCAAACGGCCAGTTCCTCTTGAACACCATCTTCGAGGGCGAGGAGCTCGTGAAGTTCATTCCTAATAATATTAAGAAGTACTTCGCAGAGAAGAACATCACCGTTTACTACATCAACGCCACGAAGATTGCACAGGAGATTGGCCTCGGCAACCGCACAAACACCATCCTACAGAGTGCATTCTTCCGCATCACAGAAGTCATCCCCGTTGAGCTCGCAGTAGAGCAGATGAAGAAGGCTATCGTGAAGTCTTACGGCAAGAAGGGCGAGGACGTAGTGAACATGAACTTCGCTGCCGTAGATCGTGGTGGCGAGTACAAGGTACTGCCTGTTGATCCTGCTTGGGCTAACCTGCCAGCCGACGAGGTTCCTGTATATGACGAGCCCGAGTTCATCACGAAGCTTGTTCGTCCCATCAACGCCCAGAATGGTGCAGACCTTCCAGTCAGCGCTTACAAGGGCTACGAGGACGGCGCATGGGAACAGGGCACTGCAGCTTACGAGAAGCGTGGCGTAGCAGGTTTCGTTCCTGTTTGGAATCCTGATAACTGTATCCAGTGTAACAAGTGTGCATTCGTTTGTCCTCATGCTTGCATCCGTCCTATCGTAATGGACGACGAGGAAGTGAAGGGCTTCGAAGGAAAGACCATCGAGATGAAGGCTCCCGCAGCAATGAAGGGTATGCACTTCGTCATGCAGGTCGGCGTGAAGGACTGTCTGGGTTGCGGCAACTGTGCAGACGTTTGTCCTGGCAATCCGAAGCTTGGCGGTCCTGCACTCAAGATGGTATCTTACGACGACTCAAGTGCAGAAGCTGCTCAGGAAGCAAAGAACTGGGATTACTGCATCAAGAAGGTCAGCTCGAAGCAAGACCTCGTCGATATCAAGCAGAGCCCGAAGAACAGCCAGTTCGCTCAGCCTCTGTTCGAGTTCAGCGGCGCTTGCTCTGGTTGCGGCGAGACACCTTATGTGAAGCTCATTTCTCAACTCTTTGGCGATCGCGAGATGGCCAGCAACGCTACAGGTTGCTCCAGCATCTACTCTGGCTCAATTCCTTCCACTCCTTACACCAAGAACGCGAAGGGTCAAGGACCTGCTTGGTCTAACTCCCTGTTCGAGGACTTCTGCGAGTACGGCCTTGGTATGGTGCTTGGCCGCAAGAAGTTGCGCAACAGAATGCGCAAGCTGGCCGAGGAACTCGTGAATACTACAGCCTTCGACTGGATGCGCGAGGCTACACAGAAATGGCTCGACACATTCGACGACTCTACCGCCAACCGCAAAGCAACTGATGAATTCGTTGCCGCTTTGGAGAAGGCAATACTGCCCATCGACGGAGCCATCGAGTTCTGGCAGGGCAAGGGCAAGGAACTGTATGGTGCCGAGGTGGCTGCACAGAAGTTGCAGGAGGCCAAGGATGCCAAGGCAGCAGGCAGCCCCATCTGCCCGTGCCGCGGATGTGCACTCGAAAGCGAGCTGCTCGCGAACAAGGACAAGTTGGCTAAGGCAAGCCAATGGATTATCGGTGGTGACGGCGCAAGCTACGACATCGGTTACGGCGGCCTCGATCACGTAATCGGTTCTGGCGAGGACGTTAACATCTTCGTTATCGATACAGAGGTTTACTCCAACACAGGCGGTCAGGCTTCGAAGGCCACACCTATCGGAGCTATTGCTCAGTTCGCTGCCAACGGTAAGCGCGTGGGCAAGAAGGACCTCGGCCTGATGCAGGCAACCTACGGCAACGTCTATGTTGCTCAGGTTGCTATGGGTGCAGACCAAAGCCAGTGCCTGAAGGCCTTCCGCGAGGCTGAAGCATGGCATGGGCCTTCACTCATCATCGCCTACGCTCCCTGTATCAACCACGGCCTGAAGGCTAAGGGAGGTATGGGCAAGAGCCAGGCTGAGGAGGCTAAGGCCGTTGAATGCGGCTACTGGCACCTGTGGCGCTACAATCCTGCTCTGGCTGAAGAGGGCAAGACTCCCTTCCAGCTCGACAGCAAGGAGCCCGATTGGGATAAGTTCCAAGAGTTCCTCGAGGGCGAGGTTCGCTTCCTCTCTCTGAAGAAGGCCGCACCCGAAGAGGCTCAAGAGCTCTACGACGCTTGTAAGGCTGCTGCTCAGCGCCGCTACAAGACCTACGTTCGCAAGACGCAGGAAGACTGGAGCCTTTAATAGAAACCGTTATTGCGAAAAGCGCTATAACGTCATAACAGTAGGGACGCTTCGGCGTCCCTACATTATTTAAATTACTATGAAAAACCTCTCCTTACTCATACTCGCCATAATGGCCCTCGCTTCGAAGGCACAGGTGCAGAATATGATTGTTTACAGAAGCGATGGGTCAACCATTCGTTGTGATGTGGAAACGGTTGACAGCGTCGTTTTCGAGGCTGTTCCGAAGTGGAGCAACCGTTCGAAGGAAGCCCAGAACCTGCTCTCCTACCTCGAAGAGAATGTTGGCCAAAAGATACTGACGGGCACTCATGCTTGCGTGAACTACAACATCAACGAAGCCAAATGGGTATTTAAGCACACACGGAAATATCCAGCCATCAACACGTTTGACTTCATCCACGACATACATTCCTCTTCGAATGGCTGGATAAACTATGCGAGCAACACGATTTGGCAGAACTGGGCTAACGCAGGCGGCATCGTCTCGGCAATGTGGCATTGGAATATGCTTACGAACGACAGCACCGACTGGACTTGTACCCCAGGCTCCGAACCCAAGCAAACCAGTTTCCGTCCATCAGGAATCTTCTCGCCGAACAGCGACGACTACAAAACGATGATAGCCCGCATCGACCAAGTCGCTATGTGGCTGAAATCCACCAAGACAGCCAAAGTGCCTGTTCTCTGGCGCCCCCTTCACGAAGCACAAGGCAACTGGACGGAAGCCAATCCAGGCACAGACTGGCACAAAGCATGGTTCTGGTGGGGCATCGACGGACCAGAAGCATTCGTGGAACTATGGAGAGTGATGTACGACCGCATGGTGAATTACCATGGCCTGACGAACCTCATCTGGATCTTTAACGCAGGAGACTCAAAGCGCTGGTATCCAGGCGATGAATACGTCGATATTGTAGCGTACGACTTCTACAACAAGAACCTCAGCGAGATGCATTGGTGGTACGACTACTTCCACGAAAACTACCCAGGCAAGCTCTATGCCATCAGCGAATTCGGAAGCATTCCGAAACTCTCGCAGTTGTGGGAAGACGGTCAGCACTGGAGTTTCCTCATCCCTTGGTACGACTACGACCGCACGAACAAAACAAGCGGCGATGCCTTCAACAGCACCGACCACAACAACGCCAACATCGACTGGTGGAACGACGCTCTGGAGCAGGATTGTGCCATCACGCGCGACGAACTGCCAAGGAATTAGTATTCTTTGGCCAACACACCTGAACACCTGATTCAACACATTATATTTAATTTATAAATCCCCTATAGGGCGTTCGTCATTCCCCTATGGGGCGTTGAGCATTCCCCTATAGGGCGTTGAGCGTTCCCCTATAGGGCGTTTGGCACCCTAATACTTGTGGCTGCCATTTTTTGTCGACTAAATATGCAGCCGCAATATCATTTTGCGCATATAATATATAATTATGTGTCGTTTTGTTGGCCAAAAGAAAGATTTATGCTAACTTTGCGGCCAATTCGCGTACGCGAGAAAGATTAAGGATTATGAAACATCAATTGAGAAGCTCAGTCTGCACCGAAGGTCGTCGCATGGCTGGAGCACGTGCTCTTTGGGTCGCTAACGGCATGAAGAGGGAACAGTTCGGCAAGCCAATCATCGCTGTCGTCAACTCGTTCACACAGTTCGTCCCCGGTCATACACACCTCCACGAGATAGGACAGATTGTCAAACAAGAGATAGAAAAGCTCGGTTGCTACGCAGCTGAGTTCAACACCATTGCCATCGACGACGGCATCGCCATGGGTCACGACGGCATGCTCTACTCCCTACCCTCGCGCGACATCATCGCCGACTCGGTGGAGTACATGGTAAATGCTCACAAAGCAGATGCAATGGTCTGCATTTCCAACTGCGACAAAGTGACCCCAGGTATGCTGATGGCTGCCATGAGACTGAACATCCCGGCCGTCTTCGTAAGCGGCGGACCAATGGAGTCTCACAAGCTCAATGGCGAGAACGCCGACCTCATCACAGCAATGGTGAAAGGTGGCGACCCAACCGTCAGCGACGAGGAACTGGCAAAGGTGGAACAGATGGCTTGCCCGGGCTGCGGTGCTTGCTCAGGCATGTTCACAGCGAACTCAATGAACTCGCTGACCGAAGCCATCGGACTCTCGCTCCCTGGCAACGGAAGCATCCTCGCCACACACAAGAACCGCATACAGCTCTTCAAGGACGCTGCCAAGATTATCGTAAAGAATGCCCTTGCTTACTACGAGGACGGAGACGAAAGCGTGCTGCCACGCAGCATCGCAACCCGTCAGGCTTTCCTCAACGCCATGACACTCGACATCGCCATGGGCGCAAGCACAAACACTGTGCTCCACCTGCTTGCAGTCGCGCAGGAAGCTGAAGTGGACTTCAAGATGAAGGACATCGACCAGCTGAGCCGCAAAGTGCCCTTCCTCTGCAAGCTCTCGCCGAACTGGCAGAAGTACAGCATTCAGGAGGAGAACCGTGCTGGAGGCATCCTTGGCACACTTGGAGAACTCGCTAAAGGCAACCTGCTCGACCTCTCTTGCAAGCGCGTCAACGGCGCCACACTTGGCGAAGACATTGCTAAATACGACATTACTAGCCCTACTAGTGATCCTAGTTGTACTAGAATATATTATAGCGCCCCTGGTGGCAAGTTCAGCAACGTGATGGGCTCGCAGGAAACATACTTCGAGACACTCGACACGGACCGCGAGAACGGTTGCATCCGCGACATCGAACACGCCTACATGAAGGATGGCGGAATGGCTGTCCTCTTCGGCAACATCGCTCAGGACGGCTGCGTTGTCAAGACTGCTGGCGTTGCTCCTGAGCTTTGGCACTTCGAAGGTCCTGCCGTCTGCTTCGACTCTCAGGAAGACGCTTGCGAAGGCATTTTGGGCGGCAAGGTGAAGAAAGGCGATTGCGTCGTCATCACGCACGAAGGCCCGAAAGGCGGTCCTGGCATGCAGGAGATGCTCTACCCCACCTCGTACATCAAGTCGATGCACATGGGCAAGGAATGCGCCCTCATCACCGACGGACGCTTCTCAGGCGGCACGAGCGGTCTCTCCATCGGACACATCAGTCCCGAGGCAGCCAGCGGTGGTAACATCGGCAAGATAAAGGACGGAGACATCATCGTCATCGACATCCCCAGCCGCTCCATCAACGTGAAGCTGAGCGACGAAGAACTTGCAGCCCGTCCACAGCAACCCCTGCGTCGCAACAGAGTCGTAAGCAAAGCATTGAGGGCTTATGCGCAATCTGTTGCAAGTGCCGACAAGGGCGGAATCAGGCTTTTGTCTGATGATTAATTATGAATTATGAATTGTGAATTATGAATTCAAATAAGATAAGCGGTGCTGAGGCTTTGATGAGAAGCCTTGAACACGAAGGCGTAGATGTGCTCTTCGGCTATCCTGGCGGCGCTATCATGCCCACCTACGACGCCCTCTACGACCACAAGAAGACCCTTCATCACATCCTTGTTCGTCATGAACAAGCTGCCGTTCATGCCGCTCAGGGTTATGCCCGCGTCAGTGGTAAGGTAGGTTGTGCTATCGTGACGAGTGGCCCAGGCGCAATGAATACCATTACTGGCGTTGCCGATGCCATGATTGACTCCACACCGATGGTCGTTATCTGCGGTCAGGTCGGCGCTGCCATGCTCGGTACTGACGCTTTCCAGGAGGTCGATGTGGTGGGCGTTACCCAACCTATCACGAAGTGGAACTTCCAGATTCGTCGTGCCGAAGACATTCCTTGGGCTGTTGCCCGTGCCTTCTTCATTGCAAAGAGCGGCAGGCCAGGCCCTGTTGTGCTCGACTTTGCGAAGAACGCGCAGACTGCCATGATAGAGTATGCTCCGCAGAAGGGCGATTTCATCCGCAGCTACAATCCCTACCCTCAGCCGGAAGAAGGCGCTATCGAGAAAGCCGCTCAGATGATTAACGAAAGCGTGAAGCCCTTCATGCTTGTTGGTCAAGGCGTAGAACTCGCCGGAGCAAACAAGGAACTGCTTGCCCTTTGCGAGAAAGCACAGATACCCTTTGGAGCAACATTGCTCGGCTTGTCTGCCGCTCCTTCCGACCATCCGCTCAATATGGGAATGCTTGGCATGCACGGCAACCTTGCTCCAAATGTGATGACGAATCAGTGCGACTTGCTCATCGCAGTAGGTATGCGCTTTGATGACCGCGTAACAGGCAACCTGAAGACCTATGCTAAACAGGCAAAGGTTATACACTTCGAGATTGACCCATCCGAGCTTGGTAAGAACGTGAAGCCTACTCTCTCTGTCCTCGGAGATTGCAAGCAGACACTTCCAGCCGTAACGAAGCTTGTGCAGAAGGCTACTCATAAAGCTTGGATAGAAGGCTTCAAGCCATATGAAGAAAAGGAGTTCACAAAGGTTATCGATGCCGCCCTCAATCCCACAGAAGGCCCACTCTTGATGGGCGAAGTGGTGCGCAAAGTTAGCGTGGCAGCCAAGAACAAAGCCATCCTCGTGACTGATGTCGGACAAAACCAGATGTTCGGTTGTCGCTACTTCAAGTTCACAGAACCTCGCTCCGTAGTTACCAGCGGTGGTTGCGGCACGATGGGCTTCGGCATTCCTGCAGCTATGGGTGCTTGCTACGGCGCTCCCGACAGAACAGTCTGCATGTTCTGTGGTGACGGAGGCTTCCAAATGACAATTCAGGAGCTGGGCACCATCATGGAGAACCAGATTCCCGTGAAGATGATACTCCTGAACAACAACTTCCTCGGCAACGTTAGGCAGTGGCAATACATGTTCTTCAACAAGCGCTACTCTTTTACGCCCATGCTCAACCCCGACTACGAGAAGATTGCCGCAGGCTATAACATTCCTTGCCGCACCGTAATTGACCGCAAGGACCTCGATGCTGCCATCAAGGAGATGCTCAACACAAAGGGTCCGTACCTCTTGCAGTGTGCTGTGAAGGAAGAAGACAACGTGCTCCCAATGACACCTCCAGGAGCCAATGTGGACGAGATGCTGCTTGAGGTTAATTAATAGTTCATAATTCATAGTTCATAGTTATGAAGACAAAGAAGAAAACAGGAAACGCCGAATGTGGCGATTGCAATACTTGCGGCAAATGTGACGAGTTGGAGCAGGCTCAAGAGATGCAAGGTTTTAATGAAGCGGTCTATGCAGCAGCAGCTATTGAGCGCGACAGCTTCGAGAAGAACTTGGCTCGTCAGCGCAGGGCAACTCTTGCTCAGGATGCACAAGAAGGCAGCCAGAAGGAGACCTTCAAGCGTAATGCAGTGGCTCGTCCTGCTGTACCAGGTCACGAAGGTGCTTTGCTCAGTCACGATGGTCTGACACTTTACACACTCATCGTCTATTCCGAGAACTTCGCAGGTATCCTCAATCAGATAACCGCTGTCTTTACACGTCGGCAGGTAAACATTGAGAGCCTCAATGTATGTGCCTCTTCCACTCCTGGTGTCCACAAGTACACAATAACTTGTTACTGCAAGCAGGAGATGGCGGAGATGCTGACCAAGCAAATCGAGAAGAAGGTTGATGTCTTGCAAGCCAACTGCTTTGTGGACGACGAGATATTCATCCTCGAGACCTCTTTGCTGAAGCTTTCCACACCGATGGTGCTTGCCAATCAAGATATTTCGTGCATTGTTCGTCGCTATGATGCCCGCATCGTCGAGGTGAACCCAACATACACCATCGTCGAGAACACAGGCATCACAAGAGATGTGATAGAGCTCTTCACCAAGCTCGATGCGCTCGGTTGCGTCTTGCAGTTCGTCCGTACTGGACGTATTGCTGTGACTAAGTCGTGCATCGAACGACTCGATGCTTATATTGCGAAGCGCGAGGAAGAACACAATACTAATTCATAATTCTTAATTCATAATTCATAATTAAGGCCACGCCCCAGAATTTTCACAAAGAAGATAATCGTGAATTATGAATTAGTATTATGGACTATGAAGCTTTAGCTCAACGTAAGTCAACTATGAATTATGAACTATGAATTATGAATTAATAGATAGATATCCTTTCTTTGTTGAGCCTTTCCATGTTGACTTCACGGGTCGCATCTTCCTTGGTGTACTCGGCAATCATCTGCTCAATGCTGCGGGCAATCACTCGCAAAGGCGCGGATGGGGCATCGGTGCCTTGAACGAAACCCAGCACACTTGGGTGCTCTCGCGACTCAGCATCGAGATGAACGAGATGCCTCGGCAATATGACCATTGCGAAGTGAGAACTTGGGTGGAGAGCGTAATGAAGCTATTCACAAACCGTAACTTCTCCATCCATAATGCTGACGGCAAGCCCCTTGGCTATGCCAGAAGTGTGTGGGCAATGATTGACTTGGAGACGCGCAAGCCTTGCGACCTGCTGACACTCTATGACGGCGATATCCTCAGATACATCGTTCCCGAGGAAGAGAACGTCTGCCCCATCGAGGGCCATGGACGTTTCCGTTTCCGCGAGCCGAAACTCATCCGCACCATCGACACCTATTACAGCGACGTGGACATCAACGGCCACATCAACAGCATCAAGTACATCGAGCACATCCTCGACCTCTTCCCCAAAGAGCGCTTCGAGCAGGGAGGCATCCGCCGCTTCGAGATAGCTTACAAGGCAGAGTCTTATCTGGGAGACCGCCTCAGCTTCTATGAGCAGACAATAAGCGAGAACGAGACCGACATTGAGGTACGTAAGAACGAAGGCGAAGTGGTTTGTCAGGCAAAAGTCTGCTTCAAGTGATAAAAGCCCCTACATCTTTATGAAGAGAGAGTATCCAGCAAGGGAAGAGCAAGAACATAACACGGCTAGTTTGTAAACTTAACACGCTTAGTTGGGCAACTTAACGTGTTAAGATGAGCGTTTTAACGTGTTAAGTTGGGAGACTTATCGTGCTTCATTTATTTATAGCAAGCGTCAAAAATATTCACGACGGGCGCCATGAACCGAATTCTAACAGAAGAATGTTCTATGAGAATTAGGGACTGTTTCCTCCTCTCTTGCACTTGGGACTATATTTTTAAGCAAAAAGCAACGAACTTTCAATTTTTTGTTGTATCTTTGCACGCGATTAAACGGATAACACAACAAAAAGAAAGTACAATTTCAACAACAATAAATCTACTAGACTATGGCAAAAATGAATTTTGGCGGCGTCATCGAGGAAGTTATGACCCGCGAAGAGTTCCCTCTTGAGAAAGCACGTGAGATTCTGAAGGACGAGACGATTGCCGTTATTGGCTACGGCGTACAAGGTCCCGGTCAGGCTTGCAACCTGCGCGACAACGGCTTCAACGTGATTGTAGGCCAGCGTCAGGGCAAGACTTTCGAGAAGGCAAAGGCCGACGGATGGGTTCCAGGCGAGACGCTCTTCTCCATCGAAGAGGCTGCCGACAAGGGCACCATCGTGATGTGTCTGCTTTCCGATGCAGCTGTGATGAGCGTATGGCCCACTCTGCAGAAGTACCTCACTCCCGGCAAGGCGCTTTATTTCTCTCATGGCTTCGCAATAACTTGGAACGATCGAACTGGTTGCGTGCCATCTAAGGACATCGATGTCATCATGGTTGCCCCGAAGGGTAGCGGCACAAGCCTGCGCACCATGTTCCTCGAAGGTCGCGGCCTGAACAGCTCTTACGCAGTCTACAACGACGCTACCGGTCGTGCCCTGGACCGCACACTTGCCCTCGGCATCGGTATCGGTTCAGGTTATCTCTTCGAGACCACTTTCCAGCGCGAGGCAACATCCGACCTCACTGGCGAGCGCGGCTCTCTGATGGGTGCCATTCAGGGCTTGCTTCTGGCTCAATACGAAGTGCTCCGCGAGAACGGTCACACACCTTCTGAAGCTTTCAACGAGACCGTAGAGGAGCTCACACAGAGCCTCATGCCTCTCTTCGCACAGAAAGGTATGGACTGGATGTACGCCAACTGCTCCACCACTGCACAGCGCGGCGCTCTCGACTGGTATCCTCGTTTCCACGATGCCATCAAGCCTGTCATGCAGGAACTTTACCAAAGCGTGAAGAGCGGACACGAAGCTCAGATAAGCATCGATGCCAACTCGAAGCCCGACTACCGCGAAGGTCTGGAGAAGGAACTGGCTGCTCTGCACGACTCAGAGATGTGGCGCACAGCAGAAACCGTTCGTAAACTCCGTCCTGAGAATAACTAATCCTCCCCTTTCTATCTCACAAAAGGAAGGATTAACGGAACAAAAAAAGAGGCGAGCAGCAATGCCCGCCTCTATTTTTTTTGTTTAATTATTGACTCTTCTTTAGAAGTAGTAGCCGAAACTCACTCTCAAGCCTAATTTCGTGGACTCCTTGAAGTGATTGAAGCACATGTCGACGAAAGCGGAGGGTTCAATAGTAACATGATCGTTCAGGAAGAAGCAATAACCTGCTTCAAGAGGAAGATAGACATTATGAACTACCTGTGCATCTTGTCCATCGACTTTCATGCCGGAAAGGCCGTATTTAAATCCTGTGCCGAAAAAGAGACCATTGTTTTTCATGTAGTAACGGAAGCCTGCGCCCAAGTTGAATAAGTTCCTTCCGTCTTGATGGTCCCATCCAATCTGACCTTTCAACATCCAATTATCAGCGATAAAATAACCTGCGCCAGCACCAAAACCAATGTGAAAACCGCCTGACTTACAATAATCAAGGCCAAAGCCCGTAAGCATAGCGTTTGCATACTTAGTACCTTTCTCGAACTGTGCAGAAGCACTCAGTGTGAATGTTGCAATAAGCAACGCAATAAAGATTTTTTTCATAATGTTTGTTGTTTTTTAGGTTGATTAGGTTGTTTATAAATATATTTCAGGAAATGAAACATCTGCAAAGCCATCAAAGCAAATCCAGCAATAAGGCCCACGGGAAGAGGAAGACCAAAGCCTTCGGGGGCAACAATGATGTAGCTCGTGGTCACCACACTCATGAAGAGAGCCGGAATGAAAGCAATCCAGCAATTGTAACCTCTTCTGGTCAGCCACACCGCAGCAGCCCAAAGCATGAAACATGCCATGGTTTGATTGGTCCAGGCAAAGTAGCGCCAAAGGGCATTAAAGTCAAGGAAGAACAATCCTGTGGTGATGGCAAAGAGCGGCAGACACAGCACCAGTCGCTTCCAGATGTTTTTCTGGCTGAGATGAAGGAAGTCGGCCGCAATGAGGCGAGCGCTGCGGAAGGCGGTGTCGCCGCTTGTGATGGGCGCTGCTACCACGCCAAGAACGGCCAGCACTGCTCCCACGGCACCCATCCAGCCTACACTGATCTCCTTCACAACCACGGCAGGACCACCCAAAGCAGCAAGCTTCTCGTAGGCCGTAGCACCAGCCTCGCCGGGGAGCATGCTGGCAAACTTAACGGCTGCAGCAGCCCAGATGAGTGCGACGAAGCCCTCCGTAATCATAGCTCCGTAGAAGACCGGGCGACCAAGACGTTCGTTTGTCAGGCATCGAGCCATTAAAGGACTCTGAGTTCCGTGGAAACCACTGATGGCTCCACAAGCGATGGTGACGCAGAGCATGGGAAAGATGGGCAGACCTTTCGGGTGATGCGACGTGAAAGGTGCATCCGTCAGCTCCGGAATCCAACCTTCTTTCGTGTAGATACCCCAGCAGATACCTATTGCCATAAGCAACAGGGCGAGGCCAAAAAGAGGATAAATCTTGCCAATAAGCTTGTCGATGGGCAAGAGCGTAGCAAGGATGAAGTACAGGAAAATGGCTGTGAGCCAGAAGGAGTTGGAGAAGATCCAACCTTTATCGGGCGTCATCTTGTCGAGCAACTCGGCAGGCGTGGTCACGAAGACGGCACCAACCAGCACCAGCAAAACGAGCGATCCGACGCGCATCACGATTCGCATCGTCGGCCCAAGCTCGTTTCCGATAATCTCGGGCAACGATATTCCGCCCTGCCTGACAGATATCATGCCACAGAGATAGTCGTGAACAGCTCCGGCAAAAATGCAGCCAAGCACTATCCAAAGATAGGCTGCGGGGCCAAAGAGGATGCCCATGATTGCTCCGAAAATAGGGCCTGTACCTGCTATGTTGAGGAATTGTATCAAGAACACTCGCCAAGCAGGCATCGGGATGTAGTCCACGCCATCTCGCTTGGTGTAGCAAGGCATCTGAGCCGAAGCACTCGGGCGAATCACTCGCTCAACGATTGCTCCGTAGATTAAATAGCCTATGAGCAGGCAAACTAAGGAAACTGAGAATGTTATCATCTTTTTAGATTCTTAATCAAAAATAAAAGGGACACAATGAAGGTAAATGCTCCACCTATTATATAACCCAGAGTCGTATCCAGACCAAGGCCGTTCTCCTTGTCGATGAGGATGAAGCAGGCACTCACGGCACACATGAAGACTGCTGGGAAATAAGCAATGAGCCACGACCATCGGGGAAGGATGCCGCGGCCGTCTGTCCTGTGGCGCAGGAAATGTGCAATAGTAAAGAAGGTGAAGGTGGCAAGGACTTGGTTGAACCAAGAGACGTAGAGCCACAAGACCTTGAAACTGCTGACGTTGAGCATGACGATGGCGACGGCAAACAGCGGGGCGGTGAGCAAGAGACGGTTGAGGAGCGGCTTCTGGTCGTAATGACTGAAGTCGGCAACTATCATGCGAGCCGCACGAAAAGCACTTCCGCCCGTGCTCATAGGGGCTGCCACGATGCCCAGCACGGCCAGTACAAGACCCGCGCTACCAAGCCAGTCGTTGCACATCCGCTCTACCAAAAGGCCGGGGTTCATCTTGACCGTGCCACAATTAGTCATGGCGTTATAAAGCTTCTCGTAGGGCGTGGTGCCTGCGATGTCGAGCATATCGACGAACTTAATGGCAGCAGCCGCCCAGATGAGCGCAACCACGCCTTCCGTCACCATGGCACCATAGAAGCAACGAAGGCCGTACTTCTCGTTCTTGATGCAGCGAGCCATCATGGGGCTCTGCGTGGCATGGAAGCCGCTCACTGCTCCGCAAGCTATCGTGATGAAAAGCCCGGGGAAAAGCGGCGTGTAAGGAACGGGGTAATGATCGCTGAAGGCTTCGGCGATGCCAGGGATATTGCCTTCATGCGTGAAGATGCCAAAGCCGATGAGAACGGCCATGATGAGCAGCGCAGCGCCAAAAATGGGATAGACTGTGCCGATGACTTTGCTGATGGAAAAGACGGTAACGGCAAGGTAGAACAGAAGGATGAGGACAGTCCAGATGAGGTTGGTGTCGCCGACATCAAACAGTCTGACGGTCAACTGGTCCATCAATCCGGCAGGAATCAGCACAAACGATGCGCCCACACATATCATCAGGACGAGCGTCACCACACGCATCACCAATCGGCACGCGCTTCCCAGCTCGTCGCCTATTATCTCGGGCAAGCCCATACCGCCTCGCCGGATGCTTATCATGCCGGACATATAGTCGTGCATTGCGCCGCCGAGGATGCAGCCAAGCACTATCCAGAGGAACGCAGCAGGTCCATAGAGCACACCCATCATGGCGCCGAAGATGGGACCTGTGCCAGCGATGTTGAGGAACTGCACTGTATAGACCTTCCACGTCGGCATCGGGATGTAGTCGGCTCCATCCTGCTTCGTGTAGCAAGGCGTTTTGCGATTCGGGTCAACGCCGAAAACTTTCTCTACAAATGTGCCGTAGATAAAATATCCGAGCACCAACAGAGCCAACGCTATACAAAAAGTGATCATAATAGGACGTAAGATGTAAGATGTCTGATGTAAGATGTTCTTTTGATGCTACAAAGTTACAAAAAAATCTTCATTCAACACTCTTAATTCTTCACTTTTTTCGTATCTTTGTGGCATGAAACATACATTATATATTATTATATACCTCTTTGCCTCCCTTTTCAGCACTTTTTCTGAGGCACAGAGCCTACATAAGAAAAGCGATTTCCTACCCAAAACCATCACCCCAGCCATTGAGGATGACGAGAGCCAGCCAGTTAATCTGTATTCCCCTCTTGCTCCCAAATATGAGGTCCGAGCTGTTTGGCTGACCACAATCATGGGCTTAGACTGGCCGAAGACGAGGGCCACAAATGCGATAAACAGGGAGGCTCAGAAGGAAGAACTCTGCGAGTTGCTCGACCAGCTACAGGCCTGCCGCATCAATACGGTGGTCCTGCAGACCAGGATTCGCGGCTCAGTCATCTATCCAAGCGAAATAGAGCCTTGGGATGTCTGCCTGACCGGCACTTTCGACCGCGACCCGGGCTACGACCCGCTTGCCTTCGCTATCGAGGAAGCCCATAAACGCGGGATGGAACTTCATGCCTGGATAGTCACCGTTCCTGCCTTCAAGATAGAAAACGCCAAGAAGATGGGCAAGCGGAGCCTATTCAAGACACATCCCGAACTGCTGAAGAAGCATGGCGACCAATACTATCTCGACCCAGGTTTGCCTGGCTCTTCTGCCTATCTCACCAAGCTTTGCAAGGAGATTGTAACAGGTTATGATGTTGATGGCATACACTTCGACTACATTCGCTACCCAGAGAATCCTGAGTCTTTTGCAGATGCGGCCACCTTCAAGAAGTACGGAAACGGCCAGAGCAAGCGGTCATGGCGAGAGCAGAACATCACCAGAATGGTTCGAGACGCCTATGAAGCCGTGAAAGACATCAAGCCTTGGGTACGTGTAAGTTGCTCTCCTGTAGGCAAATACAAAGACCTGAGTCGCTACTCGGCAAAGGGCTGGTCGGCACTGGGAGCAGTTTATCAGGACGCTCAAGGCTGGCTTCGCGAGGGCATCATGGACATGCTTCTGCCGATGATGTACTTCCAGGGCGACCACTTCTACCCGTTCGCTGTCGATTGGAAGGAGCATGACTACGGTCGGACAGTTGCTCCTGGACTCGGCATCTATTTCCTCCATCCAAAAGAGAAAGACTGGGATTGGGGCATCATCCAGCGAGAGCTCTGCTACCTCAGGCAGATGGGACTGAGCGGGCAGGCTTATTTCCGCAGCCAGTTTCTGACCGACAACACGAAAGGCATCTACGATTATCTGCAGAAGACCTTCTATCCCTACCCTGCCCTGCTACCTCCCATGACTTGGCAAAGCACATCGAAGCCTCAGAAGCCCTGGCTTGTATCGAGGGAAAGAGTTGGCGGCGTCAATGAAAAGATTGAGTGGACGACGGAAACGGAGAATTGCAGGTTTGTGATTTATGCCAGCAAGAAGCTGCCAGTCGATACGAGCAATCCGAAAAATATCGTCAGAGTAAGCTACGACACAAGCTACACTTATAGCCTGCTTAGCGCTTATTATCGTGGCTATCATCTCGCCATCACAGCCCTCGACCGCTACGGAAACGAGAGCCCCGCACTGGAGCTTTAGAAACGTAACGTGTT
>ODAI011742349.1_pt1 | contig 16946 bp, 9 predicted proteins | sample 1539321 | NCBI WGS metagenome assembly ODAI01 (sample SAMN02144231, study PRJEB22623) | gut metagenome | biome: sheep rumen | host: Ovis aries | place: New Zealand | reverse complement strand
CTTTTCACTTCTTGGAAGCACTCCGATTTCCACTACCTTAACGATAGGAGTGAAGCCGATTTTACTCTTTACTTTTTCGGATATACGCTTGCTTAAATCATTGAAGTCAACAGTTCCGTTGGTTTCAACATATATACGCATAGTATCTTTTCCGTCAAGGTGAGAGATACGTATCTGATATTCACTTGATATTTCTTCAAATGTTCCCAGGATTTCTTCAATCTGACTAGGGAATACATTTACACCCTTTATCTTCATCATATCATCTGTACGTCCCATAATGATATCTATACGAGGATGTTTACAGCCGCAAGGACATTCACCCGGCACAATTCTTGAAAGATCATGTGTACGGTATCTGATGAGAGGAGCGCCTTCTTTAACAAGAGTAGTTATAACTATTTCTCCGAGTTCACCGTCAGGTACATTTTCACCCGTAACAGGATCAATTATCTCCAGGTAAATATAGTCATCCCAGTAGTGCATGGCAGTTTCTCCCGGACAGTTGATTCCGATACCGGGACCATATATTTCCGTAAGACCGTATATATCAAATAATTCAATGCCGAGTTCGTTTTTTATGTTTTCACGCATCTTGTCACTCCAGCGTTCAGAACCGATAACACCTTTTTTTAGATGTATTTTATCCTTGATACCGCGTTTTTTGATTTCTTCGGCGAGCAATAGCGCATAGGATGAGGTTGAACAAAGAACTGTGCTTTTCATAGCCATCATCATTTCAAGCTGTTTATCAGTATTGCCCGGTCCCATAGGGATAGCCATGGCACCAAGTCTTTCGGCACCCAGTTGGAAACCTATACCGGCAGTCCAAAGTCCATATCCGGGAGTGATGTGGATTCTATCCGTATCGGTTATACCTGCCATTTCATAGCAGCGTTTGAACATTATAGCCCAGTCATCAACATCTTTTTGGGTATAAGGGATTATAACCGGCTTTCCGGTTGTTCCGGATGATGAATGAATTCTTACAATTTCATTTTCCGGCGCAGTCATAAGTCCGAGAGGATATGCATCACGAAGATCTTTCTTTTCGGAAAAAGGAAGTCCGGTAAAGTCTTCAGGAGTATTTACTTTGGTGATACCGGCCGCCTTAAGCTTTTCACCATAAAAACTTCCTGATTTTTCCAATGCATGAATTCTGTCATTGACTTGATCTAATTGAATCTGTGATATAACCATTTTAAGCGCTTTCTCCTTTGAATTAAACATTGATAATGATATTATATATAGAATGAAAACGTTTTTCAATTAAAAATTTAATATTGACTGAATAAAAACAATATTGTAAAGTCATATAGGAAATTGCTATAAGATAATCTTTGTAAGATAGTCTTTATAAATATATATAACTCTTTTTATGAGTTAATAATAAATATACGAAAGGATAATAATTATAAAAAGATGGATATTTTTAGTGTACTTGAGCTGATAGGCGGATTGTCTCTTTTCCTATACGGAATGACGACAATGGGAGACGGACTTAAAAAGGCATCGGGAGGAAGACTTGAGGTTATATTGGAAAAATTTACTGCCAATAAGTTTATGGCAGTTATCCTCGGTACAGTGGTTACAGCAATCATGCAGTCTTCATCGGCAACAACTGTTATGGTTGTAGGTTTTGTAAATTCGGGAATTATGGCACTTTCCAATGCTGTTGGAGTAATACTTGGTGCATCGATAGGAGCGACTATAACACCATGGTTGCTTAGTTTATCAAGTATAGAAGGAACAGGAACTATACTTAAGTTATTAAAGCCGACTGTATTTGCTCCGGTTATATCGATAATCGGTGTCGGTATACTTATGTTCAGTAAAAAAGAAAAAAATAAGAATATTTCTCAGGTTATGATAGGTTTTTCGGTCATAATGTTTGGTATGAGCATGATGTCCGGAGCAGCGGCTCCTCTTTCGGAAGTACCTCAGTTTAAACAGCTTATGTCTATGTTTTCAAATCCTATACTTGGACTTTTGGTAGGATTTTTACTTACTGCGGTTATACAGTCTTCATCGGCTACCATAGGTATACTTATATCACTTTGTGCAACCGGTATGATTACCTATGCTACTGCTATACCGATAGTACTTGGTGCCAATATCGGAACCTGTGCAACAGCTATGCTGTCAAGTATAGGAGCCGGCAGAAATGCAAGACGTTCAGCACTTATACATTTATATTATAATATTATCAAGTCATTTACTTTTGTAGTCGTTTTTTACAGTATAAACAGTTTTGTGGGATTTAAGGTGCTTGAAAAGACAGCCAATGGTACAGGAGTAGCTCTTTTTGATACAGCATTAAGCATAGTTGCTGTAATTTTATTCTTCCCATTTTCAGGTATTCTTGAAAAATTAGCATATTTTACCATACCTAAAACTGAGGATGAAAATCAGGAAGCAGATATGAAAAAACATATTACAAGTATGCTCGATGACAGATTTCTTGCAACCCCTGAATTTGCCTTAAGCCAATGTAAAACAGCTTGTATAGAAATGTCAAAGTATGCGAAAAACGGTCTTTTCCTGGCTATAGATATGATAGGCTCTTATGATGAAAAAAATGCAGAGACTGTATTTTATTATGAGGATCTGGTAGACCATTATGAGGATGTTCTTGATAACTATTTTGTAAAACTTTCAACGGCACATCTTTCGCCTAAGTCATCTCAGCAACTTGCTATACTTATGCATAGTATATCGGATATAGAAAGAATATCAGATCATGCGATAAATATATCAGAGTCGGCAAGAGAGATGCATGAAAGACAACTTGCCTTTTCACCTAAGGGAGTTGAGGAGTTCAATATATTTACACAGGCTGTAAAAGATATAGTCAATATGACCTTCCAGATATTTGAGGATGAAAATATGAGTTATGCCTTAAATGTTGAGCCATTAGAGGAACTTATTGATGATCTTTCGGTTGAAGTTCGTAAGCGACACATGAAAAGACTCCGTAAGGGTAAGTGCTCTGTGGAGATGGGCTTTGTACTTGCAGATCTTATCACTAACTATGAGCGTATCTCTGACCATTGTTCCAACATAGCGCTTAATGTACTTCAGATAGATGGAGAAGGCTATGATGTTCACGAATTTCAGGAAAATCTTAATGCCGATAATGACGATTTCGCTATTAAAATGGGTGAGCTTAAGGATAAGTATAAGCTGCCTGTAAGCGTAAAGAAGTCTGAGGAAGAAAAGAACGTGGAAGAGGAAAATAGGACAGAAGAATCAAATAAGACGGAAAATAAGTCTGACAAGGTGGAAAAGAAGTCTGACAAGGTGGATATAAAGAAAGAAAAAACAGAAAAGAAGGATAAGAAAAATAAAAAAGGATAAAATATTGGAAAAAAGTTTCAAAAATATATTTTTTGAAACTTTTTTATTGTTTTTCCTTTGCTTGACCGAAAAATATAAATTAGGTATAATGACTAAAGGTTGTGTTCCGTTTTACAATAATATAATAATTAAGGTGATAATATGTCTAAATATTATGCTGTAAAGGTAGGTAAAATACCGGGAATTTATCTTTCATGGGACGAATGTAAGGAGAATGTAAACGGTTTTCCGGGAGCGATTTATAAGAGCTTTAAAACCATTGAAGAAGCAGAGGCTTATGCCGGGGTTAAGTTTGATAAAGAAAAGTTAAAGAAAATAGATGCTGAGATTTCACCAATAGATGAATTGAAAGACGAGTTAAAAGATACCTGTTCATTGAGCGGCAGTTCGTTATCCTATGCCTTTGTCGACGGTTCTTTTAATGTAGCAACAAATACTTACGGCTACGGAGGATTTCTTGTTATAGATAATGAGAAATTTATTGTTCAGGGTTCCGGTACTGATGAAGAGATGGCTTCCATGAGAAATGTTGCCGGTGAGATAGAAGGTTCTGCGGCGGCAGTTAAGCTGGCTATAGAAAAGGGAGTTAAAGAACTTGATATATATTATGATTATATGGGCATAGAAATGTGGGCAACCGGTGCGTGGAAACGTAATAAAAAGGAAACTATTGCATATTACGAATATATGCAGAGCATTAAGGATAAGATTAAGCTTAACTTTATCAAGGTTAAGGGACACTCCGGTATAGAAGGAAACGAAGAAGCAGATAAGCTCGCCAAGGAGGCTGCGGGGATTTCATAGTTTTATAAGAACTATAATAAATGAAATTAATGTATGAATATAATTAATAAAATACATAAAAATTGATTTACACAAAAGGAAATGATACAAGATGAAAGAATTATTGATGGGAAATGAAGCCATAGCACTTGGTGCGATTATGGCAGGAGTCAAGGTGGTTGCCGGTTATCCGGGTACGCCATCTACAGAGGTTTTGGAAACTATAGCAAAGAGAAATCCGGGAAAGATACATGTAGAATGGTCTACCAACGAGAAGTCAGCGCTTGAGGTGGCTGCCGGAGCGGCATATACAGGAGCCCGTTCTATAGTGACTATGAAGCAGGTTGGATTAAATGTAGCATCAGATCCGCTTATGAGTCTTAATTATGTTGGAGTTAAAGGTGGTATGGTCGTTTATGTGGCTGACGATCCGGGACCGATATCTTCACAGACTGAGCAGGATACAAGGCATTATGGCAAGTTTGCAAAAATTCCTGTATTTGATCCTGCAACTCCTGAGGAAGCATATGAGATGATACAGGAGGCATTTGAATACTCGGAAAAGTATGGTATGCCTGTATTTTTCCGAGCCACAACCAGAGTGTGCCATAGCTGTGCAACTATAGATGTAGGAAGCTTCCCTGAACCGAAAGAAGGCGAAGGGTTTGTCAAGGATACCTTAAGATGGGTTATCTTCCCGAAATTATCATATGAAAACAAGAAAAAGCTTGAAGCAAGAGAAGTCGAGCTTTCAAAGGTGTTTTCTGAGTCAAAATATAATTACGTAACCGGAAAAGGTAAAATAGGTATAGCGTGTGGTGGGGTAAGTCGCGCTTATGTTGAAGAAGCAGTAAATGACATAGATCCTGATAAGAATATATTTAAAATCTTTAATGTAGGAACACCATATCCATTTCCGATAGATGCGGCACTTTCATTTATAAAAGATATAGATAAGCTTATCTGTTTTGAAGAACTTGATCCTGTAATCGAAGATGCATTTACATATATTTTGGGTAAGTTTAATATAAAACTTGAAATACTTGGAAAACGTAGTCTGGACGTTCCAAACGCCGGAGAACTCGGTGTTGTAACCGTTACCAGGATCCTTTCAAAACTTATAGGAAGAACGTATAGTGAACAGCAGGAAAGATTTTTGGATTTACCAACCATACCGGGCAGACCTCCGGTCTTATGTGCAGGTTGTCCTCACAGGGCATCATTTTATGCGGTTAAGCAGGCTATGAAAGGCAGGAAAGCTATATTTTGCGGTGATATAGGTTGCTATACCCTGGGAAATGCCGCACCGCTTGATATGACTGATACTTGTCTTTGTATGGGCGCAGGCATAACCATAGCCCAGGGCCTTGATTATGCGGAGTTTGATAAGGACGAAAGAAGTGTTAAATTTGCATTTGTAGGTGATTCTACTTTTTTTGCATCGGGAATAACAGGAGTTATAAACGGTGTTTATAATAAGGCCAATATGGTTGTATGTGTTCTTGACAATTCCACGACAGCCATGACAGGACATCAGCCTCATCCGGGTATAGGTAAAACGATGATGGGGGATGTGTCTGCTGCGATAAGCATACCGAAGGTGCTTTCCGCAATCGGATTAACAAAGGTTGTAACGGTTGACCCACTAAATCAGGAAGAAGCTATCAAAACTGTTAAGGAATTGGCTGATATGCCTGGGGTTAAGGCTATTATATTTAAGTCGCCTTGTGTTGCTATCGTTAAGTCTAAAAAGCAGGCAGCAGTCGACAGGGAAAGATGTATAGGTTGTAAAAAGTGTATAAATGAGCTCGGATGTCCTGCACTTTATATGAAGGACGGCAAGGCTTGTATAGATAAAGCTTTATGTACGGACTGTGGTCTTTGTAAGACAGTGTGTCCTGTAAAATGTATAAAGGGGGAAGCGTAGTATGAAGAGTTTACTATTATGTGGCGTTGGCGGACAAGGTACTGTGCTTGCTTCAAGAATACTTGCACAGGCGGCTATGGAAGACGGAAGATTTGCAAGAACTGCAGAAACCATTGGTATGGCACAACGTGGTGGATGTGTAGTAAGCCATGTGCGGATAGACAGTAAGGAGTGTGCTTCACTTATACCTTACGGAAAAGCGGATATACTTATAGCTTTCGAACCGGGTGAAGCGGTCAGGAATCTGCCGTTTTTAAAACCGGACGGAATAGTTATAGTTTGTGATAATCCTATATGTCCTGTTACAGCTTCGCTTGCAGGCATAGAATATGACAGTGAAAAAATGATTGATTATATCAAATCAAAGGTTGAAAAGGTTATTGTGGTAGATGGTGACAGGATATGTGAGCAGTGTGGCTCGCCGAAGGTTGTAAATGTTGCACTTGTGGGTACAATTATAAAGACAGGCGCTGCAGATATATCTGTAGATGCAGTAAAAAAAGTACTTAAGGATAAACTTAAACCGGAATTCCTTGATATGAATATGAAAGCTCTTGCACTTGGCATGGAGTGTGCATAATTATTTTATGGAAAAAAGAAAAACAATATATTATCAAAATGAATTAGAAGATGAGTTTGCAACGGACCATATAAAAGCTCGTAAGATAGATGAGAACTATGATTATGATGGCGGTATTGGAAGAAAAATAGCACGTCATATATTATATGGAATATTAGCCAAGCCTATCGCATTTATATATTTAAAGGTGGTTTATGGGCACAGAGTTGTTAACAGAAAAGTAATAAAAGCTCATTTAAAGAAAAAGGAAGATAAAGGTTTTTTCTTATATGGCAATCATACCAATGCGGGGGCCGATGCGCTTATACCGTCCTTGGTATGTATACCGAAAAATGTATCTGTTATAGTTCATCCAAATAACGTATCTATGCCGATATTCGGGCATATAACGCCATGTCTTGGTGCATTGCCTCTTCCTGATGATAAAAAAGCGATGATTAATTTTATGAAGTCGCTTGAAAGGCGTGTCGTGGATATAAAGGATTGCATAACCATATATCCGGAGGCTCATATTTGGCCTTTTTATACACATATAAGACCGTTTACGGACAAGTCTTTTGGATATCCGGTCAAATATAAGACGCCTGTTTTTTGTTTTACCAATACCTATCAAAAAAGGTTTTTCTTTGGAGGTACAAGGATGGTAACTTATGTAGACGGACCGTTTTATCCTGAGGAAAATATTCCTGTTGTGGCAAGCAGAAAAAATCTGCGTGACAAAGTGTATGATGCGATGGTAAAAAGAAGCGCTAACAATACTGTTGAGAAAATTCATTATATAAAGAGATTTGAAGATATAACAATAAATGACAGATAAAAAGGGTTTAGTATGAATATTTTATATGCTGGAAATTATAAAGTCTTTGACGGCGTTATGACAAGTATGCTTTCTGTGCTTAAAAGGACAAAAGTAAAGGAACCGTTTGTTTTTTATATACTTACAATGGATGTTTCTTTTATTAAAGAGGAATATACTCCTATAACTAAGCAGCAACTTGATATACTCAGTCAAGCTGCAAAAAAATATAATCCTCAAAATGAAATAAAGTGTATAGATGTTACTGATATATATAAAAAAGAGTTTTCGGGAAGTCCAAATGAGCAGTGCTATTGTTCTCCATATACACTTATAAGGCTTTTTATGGATATGCTTCCCGATATACCTGATAAGATTCTTTATCTTGATGCGGATATTATGTTTAATAAAGATGTGGAACTTTTATATAATCAGGATATTACGGATTATGAATATGCGGCGGCTCGGGATCATTATGGTAAATATCTTATATATCCCAATTATATAAATGCAGGGGTTATATTATTTAATATGAAAATGTGTAAAAAAACAGGCCTTTTTAAAAAAGCACGTGATTTAATCCGGTTAAAAAAGCTTACTTTTGCGGATCAAAGTGCAATCATTAGAAGTACTACAAAGAAGAAAATGCTTCCACAGAAGTTTAATGACCAAAAGTTTTTGCATAAAAATACTGTTGTAAGACATTTTTCAAAGAGGCTTTTTTACCTGCCATATCCACATACGGAAAATGTAAAACAATGGCATATAGACAGGATGAAAAAGGTTTTTCGTTATAAACAGTTTGATGATATATTGGACGAATACTTAGATTGGAAGAGTATTCTTGAAAATGAAAACAGATAACAAAAAGGAGAGACTTGAAAATGAGCAGATTTAGTCCGGCATCCAGGATACTTATGAGAAAGAGCAATCTGATACCTGTATTTTTTGCTATAGATGATAAGTATGTAAAATATTTTGCTGCATGTATAAAATCACTTATCAACCATACAAGCAGTGAAAACCAGTATAATATACACATACTTCATGAGGATATTTCTATAAAAAACCAGGACAGAATAAAAGAGATGGAGACAGAAAATGTATCCATAAGCTTTGAAAATGTTGCTAAACGAATTGAAAAGATTAGAAAAAAACTGTCTATCAGAGATTATTATTCATATACGACTTATTATAGAATGTTTATAGCAGATATGTTTCCGCAGTATGACAAGGTGCTTTATCTCGATGCCGATATAATAGTTTTGGATGATGTGGCAAAGCTATACCGTTACGAATTGGGTAAAAACTATGTAGGCGCTACCAATGAGCAGGTCATGGTCAATCATGATGTTTTTGGAAGCTATGTAGAACAGGTACTTGGTATAAGCAGAATGGCATATTTTAATGCCGGAGTTTTGGTAATAAACAGCAGGCAGTTCAGAAGGCAGAATATATTACAAAAATTCGTTGATTTGATAAATGAATATACATTTGTTGTAACTCAGGATGAGGATTATCTCAATATAATATGTCAGGATAAAATTCTATGGATAGATAAAAGATGGAATTATCAGACTTCGGATCCTGTAGACAGGGATTTGAAGGATGTTGGTATAATTCACTATGCTTACGCAGTCAAGCCTTGGCACAGCAAGAGTATAAGAAATGCGGACGAGTATTGGAAGATTGCAAGGGAAACCATGTTTTATCCTATGCTAAAAAAGGAATATAGTGAACGTACTGCTGCGGATAATGCTGCCTTTGATGAGGTTGGAGAAAGACTTGAACATATGGCTATGGATGAGATGAACAGAGAGGATAATTATCTCAATAAATATCTTGGCATAGACCATCCTGAGATTACAAGACAGGATATAATGAAAAAGATAGAACAGTATGAAAAAGAAGGAAGATTTGATGAGGATGTAGAGGATGATCCACCGGGAAGAGAGCTTATGCCTGATGAAGTGGATTACCTTAGAAAAAATATGAAAAACCGTATGAGAACCAGGTATGCATTTAGAATAGCAAGATGGTTTTTAAATACGATGATAATAAAGAAGCAGTTTATCATAAAAGAGATAAAGGGTATAGAAAACTACAGAAACCTAAAGAGCGGTGCCATTATAACATGTAATCATTTTAATGCCATGGACAGCTTTGCCATGCATATAACTTATGAAAAATCAAGACAGAGAAGACGTAAGTTCTTTAGAATAATAAGAGAAGGAAATTATACAAGTTTTCCCGGCTTTTACGGACTTTTGATGCGCAACTGCAACACACTTCCTCTTAGTTCAAACAAGGAAACTATGAAGAAATTTATAAAAGCTGTTGATACTATACTTCAAAAAGGGCATTTTATACTTATATATCCTGAACAAAGTATGTGGTGGAACTACAAGAAACCAAAGCCTTTAAAGAAGGGTGGATATACATTTGCAGCTAAAAATAATGTGCCGGTACTTCCTTGTTTTATAACTATGGAGGACAGTAATGTACCGGGTGAGGGCGGACTTCCTGTACAGGAGTATACCATACATGTATCAGAACCGATATATCCGGATCCGGAAAAGAGCCGCGCAGCCAATGTAAAAGATATGATGGATAAAAACTATGCCGTATGGAAAGAAATATACGAAAAAACATATGGAATACCGCTTAAATATACTTGCGATGAGTGAAACCGGTGAATGATAAAGGGAGAACGTGGAAATGCAGACAAGCTGTGATACATGTGCATATTTTGCATATGATGATGAATACGAAGAGTATTACTGTGATGTAAATATGGATGAGGACGATTACGGAAGACTTGTTTCAAGAAACTTTAAAGGATGTCCTTATTATAAAGATGGTGATGAATACAAGGTTGTAAGACACCAGATATGATATTGTGAAAGCATTTATTATACGCTTTTGTTAATATCCGGTACGTTTTCGGCTGTTACACAAAAAATTACTATTATATTAATTTTACAGTACATTTTTAGTGTGTTTTATGTTACAATAATATGTAGTTGTAAAAATTTGTTCAAAGATAAAGCTTGAATAAATTATAAAATAGGAGAGAAATATGTTTGAAAAGTACTTGACAGACATGAACAGAATGAGATACGATTTCGGAACGGAACGGAACGGAACGGAACGGAACGGAACGGAACGGAACGGAACGGAACGGAACGGAACGGAACGCTATAATTGCGTTTATTTTTGCTGCTCAAAGAACAAATCGGATGTCAAGAGTATATATGTATGACTGTTAACCGCAGGATAAGAGGAGTTTAAGACTCCTCTTATCCTGCGGTTTTGTTTTATCTATAACATGATAAGACAATAATCCATGAAGCAGTGAATGAAAAATTTAAATCATTGTTTCGTAGGTTTATATAAATATTAAAAAAGTGAGGATAGGTAAATATTCAAAAAATGTGTGATAAAAAGAAGGAGGAGGTTTTGTTACATAATTTTTTAAAACGGTTAAAATAATCGTAAAAATAAAAAAGTAAGGAGTGAGAAAAAATATGAAAAAAACACTAAAAAGGATTATAGGTATCCTGCTAAGCACTGCGTTGGTGGTAGGATTGATGCCGGTGATGACATTAACGGTATATGCGGCTATCACTTACGTAGAAAATGTTCCGTATATGGAAGCTTATTGGGATGGTGCAACACAGAGTGTTGTATATACAGAAAAGACCGCTGCGAGTTGTATTAAGATTGATCAAGATAGTCATGATTCTACTCAGTTCACTTTTACAGACGGTGGCTGGTATGTGGTTAATGATAATCAAACATTCACTTGTTGGGGACCTTATGATGGCAAGTTTTATGTTCCCGCTGGCTGTACTGCAAACATAATCCTTTGTGATGGAGCTTCGGCTGCACTGTATAATGGAATCGTGGTGGAAAACGGTGCAACACTTAACATTTACGGACAGGAACAAGGAACCGGTGAGCTGGTAATTGATCAATATACACATAGGTGGAATAATCCCGCCATTGGAGGTTGTATTCAATTAAACAACAGTATAACAACTGATGGTAAAATGGGTACTTTGAACATCCATGGAGGCACGTTTAGACTTATAAATGAGGGTGGTCCAGTTATCGGGGGTCACAATGAGGAAGGCGGAACTGTGAATATTTATGGCGGAACGTTAAATGTAGACGGTCAAAATGGTGGAAGTGCAGCTATTGGTGGTGCTAGTGGGAAAAACGGTGGAACAGTGACCATCTATGGTGGAACAGTCAATGCTATCAATGACGGAGTAAGTGGCGCAGGCATCGGAGGCGGAAACGGCGGCAATGGTGGAACAGTAACCATCTATGGCGGTAATGTCACGGCCAAAGGTAGCCAAAGAATACCTAACGATTACGGCTGGAGTTGTGGCGCAGGGATAGGAGGCGGTGGTAGCGGTGGCACAAGAAACGCTGGTGGCAGCGGTGGTACAGTTACCATTCACGGTGGAACGGTCACAGCTACAGGTGGTGCGTACGGCGCCGGCATCGGTGGAGCCGATGGGGGAGCCGGCGGTTCGGTGACTATTACCGGAGGTACGGTTATAGCTTCCAGTAAAGGAGGCGGCGCAGGTATAGGCGGTGGCTATAATGGCGTCGGTGCAAATGTGACTATTGTCGGAGGTACGGTTACTGCCACCGGTGGCGAAAAAATCAAATCTGCCAATGCAAATGCTGCTGTAGGAATTGGAGCAGGAGAAAATAACACTTCGCTATCTAATGGAGAATTGAACTATGGCGGCGAAGCAATTTCTATTTCCGATGATAATGAAACATGGCGTAATTATGATGATAGTACAGGGAACATGGCAAAATACATAAAGACGGAACCCGTTCCTTGTTCTGTCAATCTTACCGGAGGAGCGAATGCGACACCTGATCCTGGAACCGGGATATCGCAGACAGGCCTGATTGTGCCAATGACACCTGTAACGTATACGGCTGAAAGTGGTTATTATTTTCCTGAAGAAAGTGAATACTATGCAACAACGGATGGAATCACTGTTGACAGAACCAGTGATACAGTAGTAACGGTTACCGGTAAACCGCTTAGAGATACAGTGATTACTATTCCTAACGCTATACCTTTTCCTGCCACAGCCCCAACTGTCGGTACACAGCCGCAGGATCTGGCACTGACCTATGGTTATTCATCAGGAAGTTTAAACGTAGTTGCGACCGTAGCGGAGAACCATAATATTAGTTATCAGTGGTATTCCAATACATCCAACAGTAACAGCGATGGTACGCTCATCGATGGAGCAACAAGTGAAAGTTACAATATTTCAACAGGAAAGAATGCCGGAACAACAGAATATTATTACTGTGTAGTAACCGCAACACGAACAGATAACAATGCGACTGCAACAGCGACAAGCAACGTAGCGACTTTGACAGTCGGCAAGGTAGACGCTGATGAACTTGATGAGGCAACGGCAAGAGAAAATATAACAATAGCATATGATAATGAAACTGTGACACCTAAGAATGGATATGAAGTTTCTATCAACGGAACAGATGTAGCCACATCTCCTGCCGGTTTGTCTGAAGTACTTGACGGTGAGGGTACACCTAAAATTTACGTTCGCAGAGCTGAAGACGAAAATCACAATGCCGGAGCATGGGTTGAGGTAACTTTAGAAGCACGTCATGCAGCACCGACCGAACTTGCTACAACAAATACATCATACAGCACATCATCAGACGGTAAGATTACCGGAACAGATGCTACTATGGAATATTCTTCTGATGGAAATACATGGACTGATGTTTCAGGTATATCAGTAAATAACCTTTCTGTTGGTGATTACTATGTACGTGTTAAGGCGACGAATAGTGCTCCTCATGGTATGGCAACAACTGTGACTATAAGTAATGGTTATGTTGCGTTGACAGAGGCAAATAAGCCGACAATTACATTTACAACCGGTAATCCGAGCCATCCGCAAATAGGAGATACTCTTAAGGCGGATACTCCTGCAACGGGTGTAATTTATCAGTGGTATCGTGGCGATGACCCAATTGAAGGTGCAACGGATGATACTTATACATTGACAACGGATGATTTAGATAAAGACATCACTGTTAGAGCCACACAGCCAAATAAAGATGATGGAACGCCTTATCCTGAAAGTGAGGCTCCTGCATTTCCATCCGAACCAACAAATGCTGTAGAAAAGAAAACACCGAGTGAAATATCAGAACAAACTGCAAAAGACAATACAACTATTACATATGAAGAAGAAACTGTGACACCTGTGGAGGGATATGATGTATCTACAGATGGAACAAATATGGCTACACCTCCTGTCAGTTTGTCAGAAGTACTAGACGGTGAGGGTACACCTAAAATTTATGTACGTACATCAGAAAGAGATGATACGGCTCCGGGTGAGTGGATTCCGATTGAACTTACTGCACGTCCTGACGCACCGACAAATCTTACGACAAAAAAAGCGACCGACAACATTACTCAAGATGGTGAGATTATAGGTACTAATGACGAAATGGAGTATTCCGCAGATGATGGTGAAACATGGGAAGATGCTGGTAATGATAAAACATTAGTCACTCCGGGAACGTATCTTGTTCGTAAAAAAGCAACAAATACTTCTCCGGCGGGAAAAACTACTTCAGTAGTTGTGGGCAATGAGCTTAAAGATGCTTTAACATCAGTTATCAGTATTGCAGATGAATATCTGGAAACGATAGAAGAAAATGATGATTATAATGCAGTGGAGACTGCACTTAGTGATGCTATTGATACTGCCAAAGTGACAGAAGAGAGTCTTACTGCCACAGCTGATGATGTATCTAATGCAATTTCTACTTTAAATTTAGCATTAAATACTGCTAAATATGACATATATAAGATTGATAAGATAAAAGAAGTTGATGAACTTAAGCAAGAAAGTGACAGTACGCAAAGCAGCACTTTGATTACGCTTGCAAAAACGACAATTGAAAATAGGACTTATAATGAAAATGGTTCACTTGATCAGAATAAATCAGCTATAGATGGAATTATTGAAGAATTGAAAGATAGTCTTGCTGTACAAAGACTTACTGACGCAAAAACCTCAGCTAAGAATGAACTTGCAACATACAGAAATAGTATAAATGATTCTTTATATGACGATGCTGGAGTCGCTGCTTTAAACGATGCGAAGACAGCAGGTGATAGAGAGATTGAAAATGCAACAACAATTGAAGCCGTTGCAACAGCACTGGAAACAGCAAAAAACAATATTGATGCAGTTAAGACCAAAGATCAAAAAGCTGTAGCTTCTGTGGAAACTGAGATTAATAGTCTTCCTGATCCTACGACTATTAATCCGGAAAATGCAGAGACTTATAAGGATACTATCAATAAAGCTAAAAAGGATTATGATGATTTAACGGATGATCAGGAGAATTTGGTAAGTCCAGAGGCTAAACAGAAGCTTACTGATGCTAAAAATGCGTTAGAACTTGCATTGGCAAAGAAAGCAGCGTTAAATACACTTAAAGCATATAGAGATACTAAGACTGATTCTTTATATGATTCTGACGGAGTTACAGCTTTAAATGAAGCAAAGACAGATGGTGATACTGCAATAAATAATGCGACAACAATTGCTGGTGTTGAAGCTGCACTGCAGGAAGCAACAGATAATATCAATGCAGTTGATACGAAAAGTCAGAAAGATGCTAAAGCAGCACTTGAAGCTGATTATAATACTAAGAAAAGCAGTGGCGCATATGACCAGGAAGGATTAAATGAACTTAAAAACGCTTATGATGCAGCAGTAAAAGCCATTGACGAAGCAACAGTATCAGATACAAAAGCTGAGCCAAAAGAAAATGGTGCATGGAAGGCAGAACAGACAGGTGAAACAGCACTTGGTACAGTAAAGACTAAGGCTCAAAAAGATCAGGAAGAAGCAGACGCTGTAAAAAACATGATCAATAATCTTCCTCCTATTGAAGAAATAACAGAAGATGATTTTGATGTTGTTAAAGCAGCTAAAGATGCTTTTGAAGGATTGACTGATGCTCAAAAAGAATTGATTGATTCAGATACAAAAAACAAACTTGGTGATGCCATAACTGCTTTAGCTGATGAGATTGCGGATGCTGAAAAAGCAGATGATGTGGAAGATATTATCAATGGTCTTCCGGAAACCGGCAAGATAACTCCGGATGATGAAAATGATATCATATCTGCAAGAAACGCTTATGAAGCATTAACAGATAATCAAAAGAAAAAAGTTGATTCAGATACTTTAAAGAAACTTGAAAATGCTGAAAAGGCATTAGAATTAGCTAAAGCAAAAGAAGAAGCCAAGGATGAATTGTCAGACTACAGAGATTCGATAGATGAAAATCAGTATGACGAAGATGGCTTAAAAGAACTTGACAAAGCTAAAACAGCAGGAGAAAAGGCAATCGAGAAAGCAGCTACACAGGAAGAACTTGAAAAAGCACTTAATGATGCTAAAAAAGCTTTGGATGATGTAAAGACAAAAGAAGAAAAGGATAAAGAAGCTGCAGATGCTGTAAGCAAAGAGATAAGCAAACTTCCGGAAAGCGGTAAAGTCGCTGCAACAGACAAGGATGTTATCGAAAAAGCAAGAAAAGCTTATGATGCATTGACAGATGACCAGAAAAAGAATGTACCGGATGATGTATTGAAGAAACTCACAGATGCAGAGGCAGCTATAAAAGCAACACCAAAGGAAACATTTACTACTACAAAAGCAAGTGATGAAAAAACAAAGGACGCAAAAATAAGCGGTCTTGACCCATCGAAGAAATATCAGTATTCGTCAGATGGCGGAAAGACATGGAAAGATGTAACAGGAGTAAAAGAACTTGATGTTATGCCGGGAACATATCTCTTACGTTACGCAGGAGATAACAACAGTGCACCGGGAGCATATGTAGAAGTAACTGTAGAGGCTGAGAACAAGCAGGAAAAGACAGTAGATATGTACCGACTCTATAATCCAAACAGCGGAGAGCATTTCTATACTGCAAGTGCAGGAGAAAAAGACTTCCTTGTAAGTGTAGGTTGGAGTTATGAAGGAGTAGGCTGGAAGGCACCGGAAAAGTCTAACACACCTGTATACAGAGTTTATAATCCAAATGCCGGAGATCATCACTACACAACCAACAAGGCAGAAAAAGATTTCCTTGTAAGTGTTGGATGGAATGATGAAGGTATAGGCTGGTACTCAGACGATACACAAAGCTTGCCTATCTACAGACAGTACAATCCAAATGCTGTCTCAGGAGCACATAACTTTACTTCAAGCAAAGGCGAGAACGACTGGCTTGTAAGCCTTGGTTGGAGCGAAGAAGGCATAGGCTGGTACGGAGTAAAGTAAAAAAACAAAAAACTAAAGAAAAAACAAGGATAAGTTAAAGAAATAAGCTAAAGAAAAAATAAAGTAATATATTAAATATGTTTTAAAAAAGTTTCGACCGGAACAAACGAT
>ODAI011896805.1_pt1 | contig 16947 bp, 19 predicted proteins | sample 1539321 | NCBI WGS metagenome assembly ODAI01 (sample SAMN02144231, study PRJEB22623) | gut metagenome | biome: sheep rumen | host: Ovis aries | place: New Zealand | reverse complement strand
TTACCCAGATACATGGTGAGCTCATGCCCACATGATTGCCGATAGTGATACTTGCTTTAGGGCTTCCTAGATGAATACACGCCCGAATGTTCCGGCAGATTGGATTTATGGCATCGCCACTAGTCAGGTGGAAGTTGTCTCCGATGGTTATATTCCCTTTGGCACCTGTAATATATACTTTATTATAGACCTGCAAATTCCCCCCGTATACTATTCTTTTGAACCTTAAATACCATCGATTGAACCGCTTGAAGTATTCAATTTTTAGCGAGTTTGGAGAATATACGTATTTCTTAAGAATGAAAACCATTTGTTGAATCTAACTCTTAAAATATGCTTTAAACTTTTCCATGTCGCATAGCAATTCAGAATGTTCCTGTAACCATAATATAGATTTGTCCCACCACTGCACTTGTTGTAACAGATTGATAGTATCTTCGTCGTATCTATATCCGATTATTCTAGCTGGAATTCCACCCACAATGGCGTATGGAGGAACGTCTTTTGTTACAAGAGCCCGACTAAGAACTACTGCACCATCACCAATTTTAACACCTCCTATAAAACAAACATCATATCCTATCCAACAGTCATTTCCAACACAAAAAACGATTTCCCTTTTTTCATCATAATATTTATATTCTTTCACCATTTGCTTGTTAGCAAATGATTCGCCATTTTGTCTTCTTTTAGAGAAGAATAAAGGTGAAGTAGTTACAAATGGCTCTTTATAAGGATGACTTACATTAATTTGGCTCGTCCGAAGTCCTATTGATGTAAAACGCCCAATGTCAGCACAAATATTGCTACCAGCTCCTATATAAGACCCTACCCCCATTTTCCCATAAAATGAGGAATTGGCCCCAATAACATTCATCCCTTCAAACTCGCAGCGATGTGACATGCTGGCAGAGTAGGGGAACTGCACTTTGTCGCCATTCTTCCATTTATGGTAGATGTAAAGTAGCAGGTGGCGTATTTTGCCTTTTATTATCATAGAATTATTACATACAATCAATATACAGCAGACGACGGATGAAGGATTTCAGCCAGCCGTAAAACTGACGTATACGCCCTCTCTGCGGCCACTGAGCAAGTTTAGCGTCGCTGATAGTTTCATATACCTTCTGGTTTTCCTCAATTTCGATGTCGCAGAGGACCATGGGGGTTGCCAAGACAGAGCGGCCATCTGTACCAGAGCCATTAGCAGGTTTTCCGCAGTGCGTGCCGGATCCATCAAACCCGTGGTTAGATACAAGCGAACGGCCAGGGAAAAGCGTCAGCTTTTCAGCGAGGAACAGAGATGCGTAGAAACGTATGAACCATGAATCAACTAATCCAACTTTCTGGCAATAGAGCATGCCGTAGTTGTTGATGCCTCCACCGACATTGAACTTTTTGGTCTTCCAGCGAAGTTTGCGAAGCAGGTAACGCGTGTCTGTGTTCAAAAGGTCCCAGCTTCGCTTCCACGTTGCCCATCCCCAGCAGTGGAAATAGCGGAGGAAGAAAGTATCTGGCAAAGTATCATCCTTGATGGGACAATAAGCCGTAATCGCACCCACTTTGTCTTCATGCTCGTATTTCTCCAGTGCATCATTCATAAACTTGAGGAAATAGGGTGAGAGCACAAGGTCGTCCTCTACAACGATGACACGGCCATACTTGTTCACAACGTCAGTGATACCGGCAATGAGGCTGTTAGCCAGGCCTTGGTTCTTCTCGTGCTCAACGATGTGGATGGATTTGAAGCCTGAAATGGTATGAATATACCGGCGGTTTTCCTCGACCGCCTCGCGCTTCGCTTCATTTTTCGGTCCGTCGGAGAAGATAAAGAGGTCGCTCTCGGCCGCTTCTTTATTCTGCAGCAGCGACTCTACAGCCTGACGCGTATGGTCGGCACGGGAATAAGTGAATAGTGCTATTGGGGCTAGATTATATGATTCCATACATTTTCAACAACATAAAACTATGCCTTCGACTCATTTTTACTAGTTTCAGGGCTGCTTCAAGGTCGTCAGGAGTTAGCACCCCCTCAGTTTTCCCTGCTAGGAGCTTTTCCTGACTGGCCGGCTTCAACTCTAAACATTCAAGGTAGCTGTCATGGTCGATAAAAGAGTATTTCCCCTTACTAATGGGCAAAAAGAATTCTTCGTCCCCAGGTTCTACATACTCCCTGTTGATTTCCGAATCAAAAACGACACAACCAAATACACTGCCGTCATTGGATTTGCCCAACACCACAAAATGCTTATACCACACATCACGTCCATCACGTGGTGTGATGTTGTTTTCCTCGTTGGCAGCAATCTTGTAGATATTTCCGATTTCAATCTCACCGGGAGAACTCATGACAAAGCTTTAAGTAATTGGTCTTCACGACGGACTTTAGCTATCTGCTGCTCTGAAGCCCCAGCCGACATGGCAATGTCTATATGAGAATACTTCTTATCTTTAGAATCTCGAAGACGATAGTACACTTGCGTATGAAGATATTCTTCTATTTTATCGCGGTTTTTGCCTTTTAACTCAGCTATGGCCTTATCAATTGACTCCAAATCAGTTTCTGAGAGATATTGCAGGTCTGGCTCACGCAAAGGGTGAACTATCATAAACTTTGTGTTAACTGTGAGAATATCAGAGAAACTTCCAGGATTACCCTGATATACGGAAAGCAAACCCTCGTGAACTACAGGTGGAACAGGGCCGTGGATTCTTGCTACATAATCAAGATTCGTTATCTGCTCCCCCCATCTGAGCAGGTTCTGTCGGTCGGCACAGAACATTGTCTTCATAAGCCGGAAATAGCCTATGTCACCAGTCTTGCTTAAAATATAGAGCATCAACTCCTTGGTTTTCTGAATCTGGTATTGAAAAAAAATGCTACTCATAATGGATAATATTGATATCAGTTTGCAAATTTACAATTTTCTAATGACATATCCAAAATAAAAAGATGATTATTTTGCGTTCGGCCGCTTCTTTATTCTGCAGCAGTGACTCTACAGCCTGACGCGTATGGTCGGCACGCGAGTAGGTGAATAGTGCAATGGGAGCGTATCGTGTCAGTATATTACTGCTGTTCATTATCGTTATTTATGTATGCGTGTAAGATCAATTTTTTCTCCTAACTCAATTAATGCTTTCTGCGAGAAGTCGCCGACATAGAATCCTTCAGGAGTAAATGTCATCTCACCAAAATATGGTTTACCGTTGACTTCATAGAAATCCATTCTTACTAAAGGAAACTCTGATGCCAAATCTGAACATGCCTTGTAAATCAAGTCTAAGGATGAAGGCCGGGGAAAATGCCTACAGACATATTCGCCGGAATGATAATCATCCAAAGGTTCCCATTCTGGACTATACCAACTCTCAGAACAATGTTTTGTTAGGGGATCCCTGTCGTAAGGTATGCCGCAGATAATAGGTTTCCCAAAATGACAATACACCTTATATTCAGCAAGTGAGGAAGACAGCGGATTAGTGTTGGGTAGAAGCTGTTCAGCGATAATGCAGGGCTTTATTTTCAGATAGTGAGGCTCTGCTGTCCATACACCATAAGGCTTGCTTAAATATTTACCAATTTTAGACCTTACAGCTTCAAGGTCTGATTGTGACTTATCATTGACAAGAATAACTTCACCTGAACCATGGTTTGTCTTTAAAACAAAACTTTGAGGTAATAGTTTGAAATCTATTTCCTCAGGGGTACTCCAGACTCCATAGAGGTCGACTAATAATTCTGGGTGTCCTTTTTGTTCTATATATTTACGGACTCTGTATTTGTCAGCTAACTCTGGCCACAGAGAAGTATCGGTGTGAAATTGTATCCACCGGCCTTTTTCATTCAAATCCTGTGGATTATTCCAGTTGATGTGTCTACCGGTCTTTTCGTGATATAAAAAGTCAGCGTATCGTTTAGGAAATGCCTTAATGTAAGCATAGTACGCCTTGTCGTGAAGTCCGACCACCCATTTAGGGAACATATTGCGAAGCCAGTTCTTACGTGCCATTATTTGTAAGCGTTAAGTGTTTTGATGGTAGACTCGCGAATAATGTCCAGACCTTGCATAAGCAAATTGTCCTCTATGGTCAATGCGGGTAGAATTTTCAGCACGCAATCGAAACTGCCGGCCAGTTCTATAATCAAATGACGGTCAACACAGTAGTGGAGTGTCTCTAAAGCCAGGGCAGAATCAATGGCTGAGAAGTCAATACCCCATATCATGCCGATGCCTCGGATTTTCAGACGTGCATCTAAGGGAAGGATCTCTTTCTCCAGGTATTCACGGATAATCTTCTCTTTACGTTTTACCTCTACATCCATCTGGTGGTCGCGGAAGTATTCTATGGCAGCCTTAGCACCAACGAAGGCTAACTGGTTGCCACGCCATGTGCCGTTATGCTCTGCCGGACCGAAGATGTCGTACTTGGGACGGATGAGCAGCAGCGACATGGGTAAGCCGAAGCCGCTGATGCTCTTAGAGAGCGTTACCATGTCAGGCACGATGCCGGCCCGCTCGAACGAGAAGAACCAGCCTGTACGACCGTTACCAACCTGAATGTCGTCGACAATCATCAGAATTTGGTGCTCATCGCAGATTTGGCGGATGGCTCGCAGCCAATCCACCTCGGCTACGTTGATGCCACCCTCAGCCTGCACCGTCTCAAGGATGATGGCAGCAGGAGGTTCACAGCCAGAGTGGTCGTCGTCGAGCAGATAACGCAGGTAGTCAACAGATGCCTGCCATGAGCCTAAAGTGTGGCTATAGGGTACGAACGTGGTATTCGTCAGGGGAACGCCAGCCCCCTTGCGGGCATACTTCTCGCCTGTGCAGGCCAGGCTACCGATGGTCATGCCATGGAAGGCCCCATGAAAGGCAATGACATTCGTGCGGCCGGTGTTCTTGCGAGCCAGCTTTAGTGCAGCTTCCACGGCATTAGTGCCTGTAGAGCCACACGACATCACCTTGTAATCAAGCCCTCGCGGCTGAAGGATAATCTCGTTGAACGATTGTAAAAAAGCCTCCTTGGCCACCGTGTACATATCCAGGGCGTGGATAATACTGTCGTTGGCCAGATAATCCATCACAGCCTGCTTGATATATGGGTTGTTGTGCCCATAGTTCAAGGCTCCGGCCCCATTAAAGAAATCAATATAACGCTGTCCGTCGGCAGCAATCAGCTCTGCGTTACGAGCCTGAGAAAAAAGGATGGGAAACTTCCTGCAGTATGACCTGACCTGGGATTCCCGTTGCTCAAATACTTCAAACATTGTTTATTTGTTGTGGTTAAATTTTTCTTTCAGTTTGCGTTTTGCACGATAATACTTGATAATCTTCACACCCAGCCAATCGAGGAATTTTGCGCATGATTGATTTCGCTCCCTCAGCATTGTAAATGCCTGGCCAGTTGGTGAGAAGAGAAAATAGATCTGAGACTTGCCAACGGCCATGGTCGGGGTCTCAAAAGCTGATTTGCAGTTTCTGATCAGCATTTCTGCATGGTCGGTAATGCCGCCAGCTTCCTTCACTTCGCGATAGATGTCAAGACCCATAAAGGGTGAATAGCTCTGGTCTGGAATAAAGCCCATGTGAAAGAAATGGACAATATAGGCTTCGTGCAGATATTGCAGGCTTAGTGCCAATTGGCAGTTGAAGACTGCAGGCAGTTCCTGGATAATATATCCCATCTCCTTGTTGGCCTTGATGAGAGCTGGCTGATCGTCAGTATGTTTTTTAGTGTTTGCTGAATATTTCCAGTTTTCATTCCATCGTTTATACAGTTCGTGAGTTTGTTTAGTATCGGCAACATACATCACACCTCCATTAAATAAGAATTTGGCATCAGATACGTCTATGTCAAAGACTCTTCTCACGTTTTGTATTTGTGAATTCCCAAAGGGATGAAGAGACAACGGAAGATGACAGTCGGGTACTGCTGCGATATCGCATTGAATGTTATCAATCTCTTCCAGTGAATGAGCTATAACAGTGTCAGTATCAATGTATAGATATGATCCTGAAATGACTTCCCGGATAGTAGTCTTAATTTGCCTTGATTTACATTTAGCGTTATATTCCTCAGGTACCTCCACCGTAACTACCTCATTAATCATCTTATCCAAGGCAGGACGCTGGTGGATTCGCTCAGCTGTAGGGGCATCAACGAGAACCTTAACCGTGGCCTCTGGATGGTAGATGCGTAAGGAGAAAAGTGATACCCACAGTTCTTCGAGGAACAGGTCATCCTCAGAACTGATAACGACATATACAATTTGAGTTTTCATAAATGTCTATTTTTAAATGCTTCAAAACGCAGAGATATCTGCTCGAAAAAACCAAAGTTCCAAAATTTGTAAATGTCTTGTTTGAGTCGCTTGTCCTCAAGTAGCTCGAAGACATTTGTCTTGAGATATTTTTTTCTGATAAAGTTATAGGTCGTTCTGTCAATATATTTTTTTTCAAGAATATAATCGAGTATTAGCTTTGTCTCTCGTTGATTGATGCCATGCTGGAAACCATAGGCTGTTGTGTTGTCTCCGTGCTTGCGATAGTTGTTAAGACGCTCGTCAACAACAGCCACGTCGCCCTGCTCGGCAATAAGGGTCCAGAACATTCTGTCGCCGGAGCAGCGAAATTCCGTATAGCGGTCGCTAATACGCTCGAAAGCGTTGCGGCTGAAGAGGCATGAACTGGCATTGAGCATTGGGCAGCCTCGGCTCATGAACCTAGAGATAAAATCTCTTGAGGTATATACGCCCTCATTCAAGCCCTCGGTATCCATCGTCCACGTCTCGCCTGCATCATTGAACAACAACGACTTGGTGAAAGCCAGCGAGAGAGTAGGGTGGTCTATGAAGCACTGCACCAAACGTTCGAGAAATGTTGGTTCGCATTTGTCGTCGCTCTCAGCAATCCACAGCAGGTCTCCTTTTGCCAGCGAGAGTCCTTTCTTCCACTGCTTGAAGACGCGGCCACCATTCTCCTCATTATAAATAACACGCACGATGCGAGGATCCTGCTGACGGTAGCGCTCTATCACCTCGCGGCTATCGTCGGTCGAGCAGTCATCGAGGATGATGACCTCTATGTTACGGTAGGTCTGTCCCAGTACGCTATCAATACGCTCCGGCAGGTAGCGCGCGTGGTTGTAGTTGGGGATGATGACGGAAACGAGCATTTATACGATAATAATAACCTTAACTTTTTTGCTATTTCCTGTTTCCTATCAGGAATGGAGCATATCGCTTAAGAAACATGGCTATAAGTAATGAAAGGAAGAAACAAGTAATAGAGTTTACTGGAGAATGGAACAAACAGGATATGCTGTCAGGAAATTTGTTGGCGTAGGCCCATAGTATCTGTACGATTGTCATATGGAATCCCATAATAACGATGCAGCTTGCAGATATAGTTCTCACTAAAAACGAGCCTATATCATTTAGCAAAATGCAGAATGACATTATCATGAATATAAACATGAATACGAATAGATAGCTAAAGACAATATTACCGTTATAAATAGCATTACCGAGATCCATACTTAGGTTCTGTTTCCTGACCAATATGCATACCGTTAAAAGTATGGCACACGAAAGGAATCTCACGATAATTGGCAGCTTCAAATACTTATTTGCGTAGTCTTTCTTTTTAAAATACTCCCCACAATAGAAAAACGGGAATGACAGTATAGCACTACTGATACCAATACTAATCTTTATAGGAAACACTGCTGTAATAGTTATTAGAAGAGTCACAATTATCCATTGTATGTTTTGAGATTTTACTTTCTCTATTCCAAAAGCAATGATCCTGATAATGAATAATACCACCAAGAACCAAGCTGGTCCGGCAAAAGCACTGCCCTTAACTAAAAGGAATCCTCGTAAGCCGTTCAAATAGACATCAGGTGCTTGTAGTTTCCATAGGATGGCAGCAGATACAGCGTTGAAAAACAAGTAGGGTATCAGCAATGACTTCGCACTATTCCAGACGAAACCACGAAAATTACCGTCTTTAATCCTAAAGAGATAGCCAGAAACCAGGAAAAACAGTGGTACATGAAATATGCGTCCTATATGAGCCATTTCCACAGTCCACTGCGGGTCACTGCTCCGCGACACATGACCAAGTACCACAGCATAAATTGCGATGGCCTTTGCCCAGTCTATCCAGTTGATTCGGGTTTGAGGCATGTTTTGTTGTCAATTACTAGTGGAAAAATTACTTTTGGCTTTCCCACCCTGGTTTGTATTTCTTGTGCTTTCCCAATTTCCCCCAGAATGCATCCCAAATAGCACGCTCCTGTTGTATGTCTAGAGCGTTTGAACTATGATGGTGTAATTTGCGACCAATAATCCGACGGAAGCCCATATACACATCAAAAATAGCCGTTCTTGGGAAATGCTTTAAGAGCATGTGGGTACAGTTTCGGGTAGAATAGTAACTGCGCCACGAGACATAGCCTTTTTTCTCTTCTGTCACTCCTCCCTCATGAACTATAGTTATTTTAGGGACAACGAGGATACTTCCATACTTTCGAAGTCGTAGGCTATGCTCTGTATCATCATAGAAAATGAAATAATTCGGATTTACTAAACCATATTTTAGGAGCGCTTTAGAGTTAAGGAACGAACCTACATATGAGAGCAGGTCGATAGAAAAGACTTCTTTCGTATATTCCGTTTCTAATACGTGAAGACGATTAAATCTCTTATATGGCCATTTCTTCCCATCAGTTATTAGAAACCTATCTCGATGATCTGTAGCGATAGTGCCATCTGTTCGTAAGACCTTTGCACACACGGCAGAGATCTTGTTTGTGCAATTTTTGCTTAGATAATCATAAAACTCTTCCACCATGTTTGGCGCGGCATAGGCATCATCGTCAGCGATAAAAATCCAGTCTGCACCAAGTTCCATAGCTTTCTTCTGGCCAAGATAGAATCCCCCAGATCCTCCCATGTTTTCGTCTGAGTGAATGACTATCTTATGGAAACAACTCTCTAGTTTCGCCCACTCGTCTAAAAACTCTCTTGTACCGTCCGTGCTACAGTTGTCTATTAATATTAAATTGCGAAATCTCTGAGTTTGCTCATCATAGCATTGTAGAGATTTTTTTAATTTATCCAGTCGGTTAAATGTAACAATAACAAGATCTAATTGCATGTTCAGTTAATATGAAATATTCTTCTTAATTTCCGTATAAGGCGCTTGGAAAATGAGTTCTTATTTTTATAGAATTTGCAATTACGATATCTTGACATATCACCAATGCGCATATAATAATAAGATTCCTCTCTTTCTTTCATATATACAATTTCTTTGTGATATTTCCTATTTGTGTAGTTGTCAAACTTGTCATAGAAATTGTTCATTCCATCTAATATGCTTTTTGCTGAGGCAACGTCTTTTTCAACTCTTTTGCTAAATGAACCAGGCGTCCTCATGCGATAAACTACCATAGGTTCTTTAAAATAGAAGATACGGCCATTTACTGCACACCACATTCTTATGGGACGGTCACCAACAGGTGCTTTATTGATTCCGTCTGGTAGAAACATAAATTCTTTTCTAAAGCACATAGAAGCAGTAGGAATTAGCCCCCCTTTTTCTATAAAGACCTCCTTGGGAGTAACAAATCGACTTCGTTTTACAAATAGTGGATTAATTAATTTTTTCTGCTTTGAGGACATATTATATCCTATTCCATTTGAAATAACCATTGTGCAGTCAGGGTAAGCTTCTAATAAATCCACCTGCTTCTGTAATTTTAACGGGTCAGTCCAATAGTCGTCACCTTCACAGACGGCAATGTATTTTGAATAATTCTTCCATTCGGCAATATGTGGGTTACGTGATTTCTTTAAAGAATAATGATTATATTTATTATAAACGACTACAAAAAAACAATTCTTATTTGTTCTATGGCGCACAAAAACTCGTACATAATCATCTGTTTCTTCTATATTAAATAAAGTGGATGTTTCCTGCTCAAAATTATCCTTCAAATATTGTTTGATAACATCCTGCTCACCATCAGTTGAGGCATCGTCCACAATCCCACATACAAAAGGAAAATTTGTATCCTGCGAACAAAAGCCGTCCATTGTCTCTCTAATATAGGGAGACTGATTAAATGTTGGACAATCAACAAAAACAACAAATCTTTCAGCCATGACTTAATGAGCCTAGAAAACCTTAACGTTATGCCTCAAAATAACTAAAAACGAGAGCTTTTAATAATGAATATGTTTCCTTATAATTAAAACCTTGTAATGCGTTTTTCCATCAAACATTTACCATTTTCCGTTTTTATTAAATTATAGAGGTTGTTTATATAAAATGAATAAGCTTTTTGATTTAATTCCCGTACTTCTAATCTAATGAATTCTATTTCGGGAGGTACTTTTTTAATTATCTCATCAACCATCGATGTACCAATTCCTTTTCGTTGCAAAAAATCAGACACCCATATTTGGGGAATATATACAAAATGCCCTTCTAAATTCACATAGTATGCCGTAAAACCAACAATAACATCATTTTCTTTACATAGAATAAAGGATGCATTTTCGGACAATTTTTGAGCATACTCCTCAACTGTATAAGGAATATTTCTCGACAACGGTGGATCAAAGCTGTTTTCTGCTTCTAATAATAGTTTATATACTATCGCTTGGGGCAATCGCTGGTTTGAAAGAATCATTTTTCTTTTAACTTTAGTCCCTTATTTATCTGTTCCATTTTACATATAGTGTCTTCGCAAACTTCAACTTCAAATAGGTGACGATTTTCACGAAGTACATCATCAGGCCAATTCCACCAAGCTATTTCTTGAAGTCGATGTATAGTATCATCGTCAAATCTAAATTTTAGTATTCTTGCGGGCACACCAGCAACAATAGCATAGTCGGGGACATCTTTCGTTACTACGCACCCAGAAGCTAGTATGGCTCCATTTCCTACACGAACTTTTCTGTTAACTGTAACTCCTGATCCTACCCAAACATCATTGCCTATCGTACACTCTTCAGAATTTAATTTAGCAAAGAAATTCGATTTACCTTTTGAATTCTCGTCTTTCTCAAATCCAAAATATGTCTGCCAATACCAATGGTGAATCGATGGCAACTTGTAATTATGGTTATCACCGCCCATTCCTACATACCAAGAAAGTTCACAAAAAGAGCCAATTGTCACATCATGAAGAACGGCATTACGCTCAATAATAGTATAATTACCAATATTAACCCTCAGCAAATCACAATAACGCTGAATTTGACAATACTTCCCGACGCTGGAATCTCTTACTGTTGTATTATCTCCAATTGAAGTAACATCTCCAATACATGAACGAATAATTCTAACATTGTCATATAAAGTTGCAGAGGATGATACCTTTGCATCAACTAACTGTATCTTTTTTATATTATCCATATGCTTATTCTACAATTACAAATTCTTTTGAAACTCATTCAGCTTTTCTAGCATCTTGTCGTCTATAAGCCCACCTTCAAGATACTTTTTCATACATACAGTATCGTAAGTACTCATCTTCAGGGTATCAACGCAGTAGAACCATATATCCTCCTGGAACTCAATGAACTCAAGTTTTGTAAGAAGTTTATCATTTATTTTATCTTTTGGTATCATTACAACACCAGAGTCATCGCACACCATGATGCTACCATCATACTTTTCCTTTAATTCCTTAAACAATGCTGGGTCTATATCTGGGCCGTTCTGACGATTAACACAACCTATAGGACTGACATCTTGAAGCCAGATAGGATATTTCTCTTTAATTAGTGTATGGGCGTCGCGCAATTTTCCATTGATAACAATGGCTTTTGCCCGCTTGTATAGAATAATGTACTTTGAAACCAAATCACCAAAGATGGCGTGTTCGCAGTTCACATTATAAACAAAGAGGATTTTATCCTTGATGTCATCGCTTTCTGCTAGCTGTTGATGCACTTCATAGTTGCTATTGTTGATAGCATAGATAAACTTTACTTCACCGGCTTTAAACATCTGAGCATTCAAAGCATGAACTCCTTCTATCTGTCCCGTCTTGCCGAGCACATCGCCAATCTCGGTAGAAGAAATTTTGTTGGCCTCAATTAATTCCAAGGCCTTCTGCTTTATACTGTTAATATCCATATCGTTTAGTAAATAATTTGGAATTGTGTTTCTACGTTATTAACCACTTTACGCATTTTTTGCATATTCTCTGAACAAACAATGTAGAAACCAATGCGAGCAGAGTCGTTAAGGGCATCCTCAATGGTATCACCTATCTTAAAATTCAAATGATAATGCCTTATATCTAGTTCGTTGTCTAAATAATCGAGTCCTTTTATATCTCTTACAATTCCACCACTATTAGGAGTTTCAAAGAATTTGAGTATGGCTGTTCGTTCCTTGTATTTGGGTCTCAATGAAAAATCCACATCGTGAATATTCCCCGTAGCACACTCTACCAAATATCGGTAGGTGTCATAACCAGTCATAAACTGCGTTATGCAACTGGATATCATATTACCACCACCTCGGGCCGCTATTTCAATAAGATAGAACACTCCATCCTCAAATTTATATTCTGCATGAGTAAAACCAAATTTAAGTTTGGAGTTCATCACAAAGGCATCATTTGTAGCCTTAAGCATATCATAATCATAGTTGGGATTATAGTGAGAGAAAAGCAATTCATTAGCGATGCTTTCGTTGTGTGCAAAATGTTTTTTTTCACTGATTGCCATCGTGTAATGGCCGTGCGGTGTCTTAACTCCGTCAATGGTAAATTCAGTACCAACAATAAAACGTTCTGCTAACACCGATTTCTCCGCACGAGAAAATGACATTGCCTCGTCAAAGTGCTTTCTAATTTCCTCGTCGTTGCTACATTTAAATACTCCGTGACTAGCATTGCTGTCAAGTGGCTTAATGATAACAGGTTTGTTTATCTCTCTTCGGAGTGCTATAGCATCGTCAGCGTTCTTGCATAATCTATATTCAGGAAATTTTAAACCGTGTTTTTTGCAGAATTCACGCATTAAGAATTTGTCTGTATATAAGGCTGCAGTATCTTCATCAAGTGTAGGGACGTTGAATATTTTACCAAGTTCTGCCACCCAATTCATTGCGATGTCGCATTCGTCACTCATTACAGCTTCTATTTGTTGCTCACGTCCAAACGATATTACACTCTGTTTGTCGAATATGTCAGACACTAATGCGCGGTCAGCTTTCTTCATACCAGGAGCCAATGGGTCTGGATTAACTACCAAAGCCAAATGTCCCATTTCCTGAATTTTCTCTATAAGAGGTACCTGCCACAAAGTACCAGGTAAGACTAAGATTCTCATTATTATTGATAGTTTACTTTACAATGCAATTTAAAGTTCTCTCGATATCTTCCTTTCCCAATGTATGATGCATGGGAAGACAAATAACTTCGTTGGCCATCTTTGTGGCAACAGGAAGATTTTCAGGAGTCGCGCTAGGTAGGCTGCGGTAGGTGCTAAAGGTGCTGATGAGTGGATAGAAATAGCGGCGACCGAGAATACCCTGCTCTTTCATCTTGAAGTAGAGTTCATCGCGCGTCATGCCATATTTCTCAGCGTCAACAAAGATGGGGAAATAACTGTAGTTGTGACGGACACCGGGCATGTCGTTGAAGAAACGGATGCCGGGAACATTACGTAATGCCTCACGATATCTGATGGCAACTTGATGACGTTTCTCGATTGCATCGTCAACCAATCTGAGATTAAGCAGGCCGTAAGCAGCTCTTACCTCGTCAACCTTGGAGTTGATACCGGGGGCAACAACCTCAGTCTCTCCAGCAAAGCCGAAGTTTTTCAGATAATCGATGCGCTGCTTCGTTTGCGCATCATGAACAACTATGGCACCACCCTCTAAAGTGTTATAGACCTTGGTGGCATGGAAACTAAGAGTGGACATGTCGCCACGGGTGAGAACACTTTCGCCATTGACCTCAACTCCGAAGGCATGAGCGGCATCATAGATGACCTTCAGACCGTATTTATCGGCAACGGCTTGAATGGCATCCATGTTTACAGGCTTGCCGTAGCAGTGAACAGGCATGATAGCTGTTGTCTTCGGCGTGATAGCTGCCTCAATTTTCTCGGGATCTATACCACAGGTACTCTCTTCGATATCGACAAATACGGGCTTGCAGCCGTTCCACCAGATGCTGTGTGTGGTAGCGACAAAACTATATGGAGTCGTAATGACCTCACCGGTAATGCGGAGTGTCTGGAGTGCTGTGAGCAATGGCAGTGTACCATTAGTAAACAGGCTGATATAAGGCACTTTCAGATACTCTGCCAATGCCGACTCCAAGCGTTTATGGTATTCACCGTTGTTTGTAATCCACTTTCGTTTCCAGATGTCCTTGAGCATTTCTTGGAACTCATTAAGGTCTGGTAACAACGGAGATGTTACAGTAATAACTTTATCCATTTACTCTATTTTCGGTATAGTCAAAAATCGGACGAATGCTTCCAGGCTCTCGACCCATATAACCTCCAATGTCTTGAGCTTTGTTTGATAATGTGAAGGAGATAATATCAGTGTCTATTATAAGTGCAATTTTTCTATCGCGTATAGCAAAGAAGTCAATAGCGAAACTACCCCAATTGAAGAAGTTGGCTGGTATTATACATTTTTGTTCGTATATCCCAATGTCATGATTTAAATCGTAACAACGGTTACCACCACTTGTGGAGAATAACTTTTCACCCTGCTCGTTCTTGAAATGGAAGGTTAGATGAAACTGATTAAAGGGCTTGGTAAGTCTATATTTGACGTACAACTCAAGTTCGTCATCAACACGCATTACACTTTCGTAAGAAGCCCCTTTTTTGTGAACGCCAATTTCAAGGAGTTCGAAACCGTCTTTCTTGACCGTTGGAACATCCCATTGCTTATGGTTCTCAATTGAACTATCGCCTCGGAGGTAATGACCGACGATTTGATCCACAAGACCTGTTTCTTTTACCATACCGTTCTCAAGTATAACACCATGTTTGCAAAGAGACTTAACGGCAGTCATGTTATGGCTTACAAAAAGCACGGTTCGGCCGTTACCGTGAGAGATGTCCTTCATCTTTCCAATGGCTTTCTTCTGGAACTCGGCATCGCCAACGGCGAGGACCTCGTCGACTACGAGGATTTCGGGTTCAAGGAAAGCGGCTACGGCGAAGCCAAGGCGGACGGTCATACCACTGCTGTAACGCTTGACGGGGGTGTCAATATATCGCTCACAACCGGAGAAGTCGACAATCTCGTCGAGCTTGCGGGTAATCTCGGCCTTGGTCATGCCCATGATGGCGCCGTTCATATAGATGTTTTCACGGCCCGTCATCTCGGGATGGAAGCCAGTGCCGACTTCAAGGAGGGAAGCGATGCGGCCACGGTAGGTGATGTCGCCAACAGTGGGGGAGGTGACACGCGAGAGGAGCTTCAGGAGCGTTGACTTGCCAGCTCCGTTCTTGCCGATGATGCCCACGACATCGCCTTCTTCAACCTTAAAGTTGATGTCCTTCAGGGCCCAGACATAATCGCTCTGGCCTTTTGTGGAGCGGTCGTTGGTTTCACCTATCTTCAGATATGGGTCTTCCTTGTGGAGGATGTTCATTGCCCACCAGCGGTTGAGGTCATGGCTGATGGTGCCTGTTGAAACGAGGCCAAGACGATACTGCTTGCCTACGTTGTTGAATTCTATTGCAATATTTTTATCCATGTTTTTTATGAACGTTAACTCTAACCCTAACGCTAACTATTTTTTTACCTTAACGTTAGGGTTAACGTTAAGTTTAGCATTAAACCGTATCCATGAAGGAACGTTGAACCTTATTGAAAATGACTATGCCAAATAGGAGTAATACACACATGAAGGCGAAGGAGTAGGCGAGGGCAATCCACGAGAAATAGCCTTGGCCCAGGGTGGAATACTTGAAGGCCTCGATAATAGAGGTCATGGGGTTGGCCAGGATGAGTGTACGCAGTGTGCCTTCAGGAACCATAGAGAGGGGATAGACGATAGGGGTGCCATACATCCAGAGCTGAACCACGAAAGTAAAGAGTATCGAGAGATCGCGATATTTTGTGGTCATGGATGATATCAGGATGCCAAAGCCAAGCCCCAGTCCCGCTAGCATGACGACATAGACGGGGAACAGGAGGAGTGTCCAATTGGGACAGATGTCACTACCCGAAATGAAGAAATAGAGATAGAAGGCCACGAACAGACCAACCTGGATGGAGAAGCGTAATAGGTTGCTGAGGACGGTGGCGATGGGGACAACCATGCGCGGGAAGTAGACCTTGCCGAACATGCCTGCATTGGCACGGAAGGTGGAGGAGGTCTGGTTGAGACAGTCGGCAAAGTAGAACCAGCAGATGTTACCGGCCATATAGAAAATGGCCTGTGGTACGCCGTCGGTGCTCATCTTGGCAATGCCGCCAAAAACCACCATATTCATGATGACGGTGATGATGGGCTGGATGATGTACCAAAGCGGACCGAGAACCGTCTGCTTGTACTGTACGACGATGTTGCGCTTGACGAACAGTTCGATGAGATCGCGATAGCGCCAGATTTCGCGAAAATCGACACTCCAGAGTTTATGGTGAGGAGTGATTCTTGTTATTGCTTTTTCCATAATTCTTCTTAAACGTTAACCCTAACGTTAACCATAACCCTAACGTTAACCCTAACGTTAACCCTAACGTTAACTTTAACTTTAACTTTGATTTTTGAGTATCTTTGACGCCTCCCTGCGACACAACAGGCTTAGGAGGCGGCGGAGATCGTCGGACTTGGGGTTGTGGTCGCGGACGTACTGCTTGGCTTCAGTTTTTGTAAATCCTCTCAATCTTACAATCGTGCAGCTTAGACTTCTTATCGTAATTG
>ODAI014060756.1_pt1 | contig 16948 bp, 15 predicted proteins | sample 1539321 | NCBI WGS metagenome assembly ODAI01 (sample SAMN02144231, study PRJEB22623) | gut metagenome | biome: sheep rumen | host: Ovis aries | place: New Zealand | reverse complement strand
TAGGAAATGAGTCATGCATGGATAGGCGATCAAAATACAGGTACATGGAGCCTGCCCGCAAGAGGCGTCGAGCCTGCTGGTAAGAGACCTCAGGTCCTCACCTGAGAGGCACCGGGCCTTCTCGCAAGAGACATCTTGCCTTCCTGCAAGAGACCCGCAGGAGACAGAGTTGTGTGTGACATTTCTGTGATAAAAAACCTGTTATAATTACGTCAGAAAGTTAAAACAGCTACAGCAAAACGGAAGGAAAAAAGAGCATCGGATCTGATGCCGGCAGTCCGTGAATGATTGGACCGGACTTGTCCGTGATGTATAATATATACACACTGTTTGCCTTCTTAATAATTTTTTGAAATGGACTGAGAATTGAAAGGAGAATAACAATGAGCGAAGAAATCAGGAAAATCGGCAATGAAGAATTAAAAAACAGTTGCAGGAGGAAATGACGGCATTACTCCCAGTGATCAAATTCACAATCTTGCATATTTCGTAGAGCACAAGGTGGATCATCTTCCGCAGGGAACAAGCCTGGTTATGATGACCCGGCACAGCGGAGAAGGAGCAGTGATGCCCGGCCATCAGTTCAAGAACGGAGACACGATCCTGATCCACAGCCGTTACTGGGAAGGCGGATGCTTCCTGGCATTCGACAAGGGCGAATTCGGATATGTGGATGCTCAGTATGTGAGATAATACAAACTCCGCAGAACGGGCGATTTAAGCAGACAAGGCAAAAAAACTACTGGTCACACCCAATATCAATCAGCTGAGACATCCTCCGAGACCGCGCTGACTGAAATTGGGTGTGCTTTGCAGCATTCAAAACACACTGGCAGAACGCACAGGCAAAAAGAACAGGCGAAACACGCGGACAAAACACGCTGGCAGAACGCACAGACAAAACACACTGGCAGAAAGCACAAACGAACCGTGGACTACCATATGCATTGAGGCAGGAGGGCTGTATGGGTGACTATCCCTTTTTCCCGTTTTTTATAGATCTTTCCGAAAAGAGAATTATTGTATTCGGGGCGGGAAAAATCGCCCGCCGGAGGATTTCCATGCTTTATCAGTTCACGCCGGAACTTGTGGTGATCGCGCCGGACTGCCTGCCCGAAGTAGAGGAACTTGCGAAAGATGGCAGAATCAGACTTTTAAAGAAACCCTACGAAGAGAGTGACCTTGAAGGGGCGGATATGGTCTTTGCGGCGACCAATGACCATGCCGTGAACGACAAGATCTACGATGACTGCAAGAAGCGCAGGATCACAGTGAACGTGAGCACGGACAGAAGCAAAAGTGATTTTTACTTTCCGGGGCTTGCAAGAAAAGGAGATATCGTTGTCGGTGTGACAGCCAGCGGGAAGGACCATGCGGGTGCCAAAAGGGTTTCCGAGATGATGCGAAAGATGCTGGAAAATATGTGACACATTTGTACAGGAAAAGAAAATATCTGTGAATAATCATGGAGAAATCTTTATTGTGAAGCAGAAATGGGATAAGATTGATGTTGACAAGATTGAAAAATAATGCTGATGCGTTATTTTTCAATCCCGGAGATTTGTTCCGCGAGACGGCCCGAATCTCCTCTGATCCCATCGGAGAAATCGCCGACATGAAAGGCGTGCCTTTCATGTTGCGGATATTCTCCTCGGGGGCCGCTCTGACGAGCGGCATGCAGGAAAACTTGAAGAACAGTCATAAAAAGCCGGTTTTCGGATAATCCGCCCCGGTAAACGGAGAAGAATGCCTATGGAAGAAAAAAGAAAATTGGAAAATGCAGAGAGGATCGATCCGGAGGATCTGGAACAGGTGTCGGGCGGAGCTGTTTTGTCCGATACAATCAGGGTGATCGACAACATCCGGAAGGTGAAGGAGACTGTGAAGTCTACCGCTGCTGAAGCGGAAAAAGGAGCAGGGACAGCCGGAGAAGCCCTGGATGGAACAGCACGGGGAATTGAACAGGTGATGGACAGGATGCATTCTTTCGCAGGCCGCAAATGACAAAACAGAAAAAGAGACCGCATGGCTTTACTGAAGCCTGCGGTCTTTTTTAGATGGAGGAGGGGCGAAGGCAGAGGGTGACAGTGCTGCTTCTGCCCTATTCTCTTATGGATAATTGCGAGCGGCGGAGGGAATCAGGACACTGCTTCCAGCCTGTTTACAGAGAAAGCCCGGAGCCGGCGTGAGAATGACTTTGCCGGTAAGCATAGATTGCCCGGATGGCATCCTCGTAGCGGTCTTCCGGAACGCCGATCAGAAGGTTCAGCTTTCCTGCGCCCTGGTTGATCGTGATCAGTTCAATGTCTTCTTCCATGAGTCTTTCCAGGACGCGGATATTGGCATTGCTGGATTCAGTCGCCTTTTCTCCTGTCACGGCGATCAGGGACAGGTTTTCGCGCACACCGATAAAATCGGGATGCAGGGTGCTGCGGATCTCGGCAAACAGATCTTCCTTGCAGCTGTCAAGCAGGCTGCTGCGGATGACAAGAGGGATCGAGTCGATGCCGGTCAGGCAGTATTCGAAGGGCAGGGAACGCTCTTTCAGAATATCCAGCATCAGTGCGCTGAAACCGGACCCGTCGCTGACCATTACTTTTTCAATCTGGACAACGGTCATTCCTTTCCTGCCGGAGACGCCGGTCACGGGATTTTTGGCAACGCCGGAAGGCAGGTGGCGCATAATTGTGGTGCCCGCATCGCCCGGCCTGTTTGTGTTGCGGATGTTGATGGGGATATCCATCTCGGAAGCCGAAAGCACTGCGTCCGAGTGAAGCACGGAGGCGCCCATGTAGGACAGGGTCCGCAGTTCTCTGTAGCTCATATGCTCGACGGTTTCCGGATTATCGACAATGGATGGATCTGCCGCGTAAAGGCCGGATACGTCTGTCCAGTTTTCGTACAGATCCGCATTGATGGCACAGGCGGCAAGGCTTCCGGTAATATCCGACCCTCCTCGCTCAAAGGTGTGTACTCTGCCGGTCATATCCGCTCCGTAAAAGCCTGCGATCACGGCATGGCTCAGAGGAAGGAGCGATGCGCGCATGGTCCGGCTGGTCATCGCGCTGTTCAAGCGGCCGTCCTCATCAAAGCAGATGCACCAGGCGGGGTCGACAAAGGTAAAACCCAGATACTGTGCCATAATCCTGGCAGTCAGATATTCTCCCCTGCTGGCTGTATAATCCCGTTGGGGATCGGTCAGAAGGGACTGTTCCAGAATCCGGATCTCCTCATTCAGGGGAAAGACCATTTTCAGCCCCTCGATGATCTCGCGGAAACGCAGACGGATCTGCTCGAGTTCTTCCGCAAATGACTGGCCTGCACTTGCCTTCTCATAGCAGGTCAGCAAAAGATCCGTCACCTTTATATCCTCGGGAAAGCGCTTTCCCGGTGCGGAAACCACAATAAATCTCCGTTCCGGATTGCTGCGGATAATGCTGCTGATCTTGCGAAGCTGGGCGGCATCCGCGACAGAGGTGCCTCCGAATTTTGCAACGACAATGTGTTCACTCATAATTAAAGATCCCTTTCTCAAAGCATGCCGGCACACCGGCGCGCTCTGTGTTCCGGTATGATCATTATACCGGCAAAGCTAATTCATTATATCACGCGGTTTATGCCGCGGGACAGTCCCAATATCCCCAAAGATGATTCCCGAGATGATTCCGGCCAAAGGCCAAAGGTCAAAGGCGATTCCGGCTGAGCTATTGCTGACAAGCGTGGATTGCGGTATATGCGGTACGTATAATAGGGATAGCATAGAATATCTACAATATGCCGTCTGAAAAAACCGGGAAAGAACTGTTTTCACACTATTTTACCGGCGGCGGAAATGAGATATGATAGGATGAGACGCTGGGATTTCGAAAGAACCCATACTGCGTCATTGTGCGAAGGGAGGTAGAGTCATGGGAGAACAGAAAGGCCTGGAAAAACCAGTAGTTCTGGATTCGGCTGAACTGGAAGAGGTGACAGGCGGGGCGTCCTGGAACGACGATCCCGAAGCGATAGAAAATGTCCGCAGAGAACAGGATATTCCTGCCGGAGGCATTGTAACAGAGCCGGACGGGAAGACAAGCCCTGTGGCTGGAGCCGGAGTTCTGGACAGAATGGCCCTGGGGCTTGACAGGGTAAAGGAAGGCCTCACATCGATCGCGGTCCGGAAATAAGGCAGTGCAGATCAGCAATAAGCCATGCGGGAGACCTGCCGCCGACATGAAAGACATTGCTTTTATGCGGCGGAGGCGGGGATTCTCCCTGCGTCTGCTGCTCCGGCATACTCGCAGGACTATGGTCACAGAAATGGGAAAACAGAGAGGAAATACTTATGTCAATGATGGAAAACAGCAAGATGAGTGAAGAAGAACTTAAGCAGGTTGCCGGCGGAAATTACGGCGGCGGCGGACAATGGGTGGCTGCCATGGTCAACGCTCCCGGAGGTCTCTGCAAATACATAAAGTCCGGCCAGGCTTTTGTGAAAACAAGCGGGATTTTCATTCCCGGCGGAGAATTCATCACTGTAGACAAGGGACGCATGCAGGGAAAGTACACGGTAGCTTTTTATAATAATGAGGAAGGCTGGGTCGATACCAGCGGCCTGGAATGGATTTAACAACAGGTTTTGAATTTTGGGAACAGCATTCTCCCGGACTGCCGGCTGCAGTCCGGGAGAAAAGTTTTTTAATAATTAAAAAGACCGGGAGGCACCCAGTCCTGCATACAGAAAAGAGCGTATAAAAGACCGGCTGCAGCCGGTCTTTTATATATGACTGTATATGCCTGCTGCGCAGTGGCTGGTCAAATCAGGCAGTATTTTCACAGACAGATTTTGCTCAATTCAAAATAAATTCTGCTCAATTCAGAATAAATCCTGCTGTATAAATCCTGCTGCCGGTCCGTTCTGAAGTGCAAAGCAGAGATATTCGGCAGAAGTTCAAGTTAAGCAGAAATCAGCTTCCGGATACGGTCAGAGTCAGATCCTCGAGATTGACCCCGTCGGGAAGTTCATAGAGCAGGCTGAATTTTTCCTGTGTCTCGTCTGTGGAGAATTGGGCAGTCTCCACATCGAACTGGACGCCCCAGATCTGGAAAGTCAGGCAGGACAGTTTATTACCCTGGGCATCTTCCAGAACGAATTGGGCGGTTTTATCCGAATCCATGATGTCATCGGACTTGATCTGCCCGTCCTTGGCTTTAAAGTGGATTTCGACAAAATCAGCGTCATAATTAGGGGCTGTGGGCATCAGGCCGGCATCCTTTCCCTTGACGATCTTTGCATGAGCTACAGTCAGGTTATAGGACAGCCACTTGTATTCCCTCTGAATACCGGAAGGAAGAGGCTGATTCTCTTCTTCGGCCGATTCAGTCGAAGCATCAGATTCTGCCGAAGCATCAGATTCTGCCGAAGCATCGGATTCAGCTGAAGCATCGGATTCTGCCGAACTGCCGGCTTCTCCGGAAAAGCCGATATAGAGCTTGCCGTCCTGCACACCGAACAGGGGGACGGATTTTGGGAGCGTATCACAGCCAAAGAAGAAGCATGCCATTGATTCAGAGATCCATGCCACCTCAACGGGATAGTCTGTGCCGTCCAGGGAAAGAACCGCTGCTCCGCCGATTTCTCCGATTGCGTCGGCAGCTTCATCGCCGCTGATCCCTTCATAGGTAAAGGCGACCAGGGGCTTTTCGATGGTCTCGGTTGCGCGCATGGTCCCCAGGGACATGCCGCTGCCTGCGAGAGCCTGTGCGCCGCTCTTGAAAACGGTCGTTCCGATGCGTGTCTTCAGCATTGTATTGTCATCCAGTGACAGGAAATCCGCAGCGGCAGCGGGCGTCAAAGTGATTTCCGTTCCATCGGACGCTGTCACTTGAACAGGGCCTTCTGACAGTGTCGGGGCGGAAGCCTCCGCGGGGGAATCTGCATCTGTCGTCTCATTTGCATCCGCAGCGGCGTCTGCTTCCGCATCGCCGGACTGCCCATCTGTGTTTTCCGCGGCTGTCGCAGTAGAACCCTGATTTGCTCCCGGAACCTCATATGTTTTCTTTTCCGCACATCCCATCAGCACCATAGTCATGAATGTGAAGATCAGGGCAAGGGAGATCTGCCTCTTCAGACATTTTGAAAGTTTTCTGTATCCAACTATGTTATTTGACGCAGTTTTTTTCATAATTGTCACCCTCCTGCAGTTTTTTGATTCATAATTTATGGTAAAATATCTTTAATTTAACTTTATAATGTCTACAGAAAAATTCAATGGTCAGGAGAGAACAGTCATTGAATAGTCAATGACAAATTGCCGGTTGTGCTATTCATTACTTTTCACGGCGTGTATACTGAACATGTACAAGTGTTTTTACATAAAGCATCCTCGCAGGGGGTGATCATGAAAAAAGAATCTTATACAGGTTTGGACTTTCCTCAGAAACTGAGAATGCTGATGACACAGCTGGGGATCAGTAATGCGCAGCTTGCAAAAGCTCTTCACGTGGACCCTTCTCTGGTGAGCCGCTGGCTGAAAAAAGGGTGCGGGGAGCGAAAAGCAGCCGAACATGCTCTTGCAATAGAAAAATATGTTTTGCGGCAGAGGCTTACCTCAGAAAACAAGGCCTGGCTTTCCTCGACGATCGGGGAGCGGCTTTTCACGGGGACATCTTCAGAAAACGGGGAGCAGGCTGCACAGGGGCGGATCGCGCAATGGCTTTACCCCAAGGGGAATTTTACAGAGGAAGACAGGGGGGACGGACCCTGGGAGGAAGATGAGTCGGCCTTGAATCCCATGCTTGTGGAGAGCTTCCGTTTCTCTGTCAATGGACAGGCATTACATAAAAATGCTGATTCTGAACCCCTGCTTTCCGCCTGCGGAGGGACAGCCGAAATCGCCGCACAGCTCAAAAGCATGCTCGAAGGACTGGCGGGAGGAACGATCATCGACATCTTTGTGAGCAGCGAATCTTCGGCAGTCGCGGTTGATACCAGGATATTGGAAGTCCTGTTCGATGCCGCCAGGAAGTATCAGCTGGCCATGCATATGCTTGTGCAGTCGGCAAACAGTTCCCGCATGATGAGCAGGCTGATCAGCGCCTGCATGCCCATGCTGGTGGAGGGGAAGATCACCCTTTCCGTGATCCAGGGGACACCGCAGACCTTTACGATCAGTACAAACTTCATCATTCCCGGACGGGCGGCACTGATCGCCACGGAGTCTGTACAGCAGCGCACATCTGCCGTCGGCACTCTGATCCGCGATGCCTCCATTCTGGAGGACATGATCGCGAGCTTTGAGAACAGCGAACATTTCGCGCGTCCGCTGATGTCCGCCTATAACGACGGGTTTGCGAGGAACATTGTAGAGATTTTCTTTGAGGAATACGGTGTGCCCGGCGGGCTGGATGTGATCAAGAGCGGTCTGAATCCAATGTACATCACTGTGGAACATTACGGGGAAATCCTCCGCAAATTCAGGCATTCCGAGGAGCAATACAGCTGGAGATATAATGAGTTTATACGCTTCAAGGAAGCCATGAAAGGAGTGATGGATTCCTCCCGTTTCAGAGAGATCCTCTCTCTTTCAAAGCTGAAGGAGATCGCGGAAAGCGGAGTCTGCCGCATGCCGGCCATGTATTTTCTGGAAACCGGAATCTGGGACATTGACGCGCAGGACTGCGTGAACATTTTGAACGGTTATATCCATTATCTGAAAGAAAACCCTGATTTTCAGGTTATATTGCTGGATGCCCCGGAGCTTTTCATGTCGAACTCCTGCTGGCATATTAAGAGCAATAAGCATATTATGATTCATACATGGGAAATCGATAATCCAATGATGGTCTACTCCGACCAGCTGATGCTGATCGAAGAGTTTCAGCAGCATTTTGACCGGCTGTGGGAGAAATATATTGCGGCCGGAAGCCGGCAGCACACGATCGAGACACTCTGTGCATTTCGGGATCAGTGTGCGGCACATATTCACTAAGCAGAGGTCTTTCTGCCGGCCTGATACAATTTGGCAACAAATAGAGAAGGAAGGAGAGAAGCAGAGATGTTTTGTATGCAATGCGGCAAAAAAATTCCTGATGATTCCACGTTCTGCCCTTTTTGCGGGGCACCGGTAATTCGTGATGAGAGCGATCAGGACACTCAGATCCGTCCCACGGCTCCGAAAAGAAGACAGGGATCTCTAGAGGCATTCTCTGCGTCTGCGCAAAATACAAACGCAGAGCCCGCGCAGGCCTCCGTCATAGAGACGCCTAAAGCAGCTCCTGCAGTAATGGCTCCGGAAACAGGATCCGGGATTAAAATGCCCGAAACAGAACCGGCAGAAGTCAAAGCATCGGCAGAAGCATCAACGCCTGTGAATGAGCCTGCCGTCGAAAAATCTGCGGACCAGATTTCTGAAGCCGCCTCCTCTGCTGCCAAAGCATCCGCGGCGGGATCCCTCGCTGCTGATTTGTCCGGCGCTGTAAATGCCGGCGCGAAAGAGGCGGGAGCATGGGCAGATACACAGAAATCAGGAGTGGATACATTTGACGGCGTATCTTTTGATCCCTTCAGCGGACGTTCAAAACGGCCTTCAAGTCAGTCTTCACTGTCTTCAGACAGTCCTGTGCCGGAGATTCTGGATGTGGGAACTCCGACAGTGGAGATCCCGGCGGCGGACATGCCTGCCACAGGCCGCCCCTTCGGAGAGATTCTGGACGATGCAGCACCGACAGTGGAGATCCCGACAGCGGACATGCCTGCCGCAGGCCGTTCTTTCGGAGAGATTCTGGACGACGCGGCGCCGACAGTGGAGATTCCTGCAGCAGATCTGACTGATGCAGGCCCCTCCGCAGACGGATTCCGGGATGCAGGCCCCTCCGCGGATGGATTCCGGGATGCGGGTTTTTCCGCAGACGGATTCCGGGATGCAGGCCCCGCCGCGGACGGATTCCGGGATGCAGATCTTTCCGCAGGATACTCCGAAGGTGACGGAGCCCCGGGCGGAAAACCCGGTGTGCCTCCCGCTAAAAAAGGAAAAGGCGGCAAAAAAGCATTCCTGATCATCGGGGGAGTCGCTGTCCTGGCGATTCTGGCCGTTATTCTTTTCCGGGTCTTTGACCATAATGCCAAGGTGAAAAAGTATAACGAAGGCGTCGCGCAGATGGAGAGCAAGGACTACGATGCAGCCCTGAAGACGTTTACAGAGCTGGGCTCTTTTGACGATTCGGAATATATGGCATCCTTTGCGCAGATGGAACTGGATTATCTGACACTGGACGATGAGGTGAAAGCCGGCAATTACAGCCGTGTGGTGGAAATCCTGGAGAGCCGCAGCGAATTCTACGCTAATTCGGAGATCGGTGAGGAAGCGGCGGCACTGGCGAAAGAGTACGGCACAGTCTCAGAAGCATATGAGGCAAAGGACTCCGGAAACTATGCGCAGGCAGCAGAGAAATTCGAGGCTCTGGATACCATCAGAAATGATTACGGCAAGGACAAATGCATGTGCCTCGCGCATGTGGCTGAGAGCGAAAAGAACTGGTCCGATATTATTGTGAATCTCTATGCGGTTCAGAGCAGTGATTATGATCTGGCTTTTCTTGAGGACCCTCAGAGCGATGAGGCTGCTGTGATCTCTGAGTCTGTTGCATCCGGAGAAGCTCTGGAGCCCGATACTGTTGAGGAAATCATACAGGCGGAGGGAGATGAGGCGGCTGCTCTGAAAGGCACTGCGATCAAGGGCCTCAAGTATGACGCGGCAAAGGCGAAACTGGACGCGGGTGAATACGAGGACGCAATGACCGCTTTCGAAGAACTGGGGGATTTCCTGGATTCCGCGGAGTGCTACACGCAGGCAAAAGACGGATATGATTCCCTTCAGGCAACCTATGACGAGGCGGGAGAACACTTCAAGAACGAAGAGTACTATCAGGCGCGGGAGCTGTATCTGAGTATCGGTGATTTCAAGGACGCTGCCGAAAAAGCCGAGTCCTGCAAACAGCCCATGCCTGAAAACGGCGCACTGAAAAAAGGAAACGGCGGAATTGCCTTTACAATTACTGCCCCCGATATCGGCAAGTCGGTATTTGTAAAGATTTATGATTCCAACGGCGATACTGTCGGCCAGGTATTCCTTCATTCAGGCAGCAGCTCTACAGTCAGCATGGCGGCAGGTTCATATACCATTAAGGTCGCATACGGGACCGAGTGGTACGGAGAGAAAGATCTCTTTGGAGATGATGGCATTTATTACCAGCTCTTAAACGGCTCCAGCGAGCAGTTTGGTATGGAAAACGGCTATACTTATACCCTGGAACTGCTCGTGTCGACAGACGGAAACGTCGGTTCTGAGAGCCTTGGAGGAGCCGGTGACATGTAATTATGTCAATTGACAAACAGTTTAAAGCGTGTAATAATAGGAAAAGTTTTTTGGGCTATGAACATATGTGAGTACAGAAGATGCAGTGCGGCAGAGAAGAATGTCATCGGCTGGAAGCATTCGGCACAAGTCTTTCTGGAAGTTTCAGTATGGGAGCTTTTTTGTGAAAAACACTTTCTGAGGTCTTCGGCCGGCTGACGCGGGCTTTGCATAATTCCTGCTGAGCTGCTTTGTCAGGCAGCATGTTTGAAAGTGTGGTAAGCAAAATGCGTGTGCGGCAGAAAAACAAAAGCACGCTTGAGTGCAGGGCATTGCAGATCTGCATGCTCTGAAAAAGGGTGGTACCGCGATTTAATCGTCCCTTGCAATATGCAGGGGACGTTTTTATGTGATTTAAAGAAGGGAAGGAGTATCACAATGAATGATAAGATTAATGAAATTTTATCAGAAGTGAAGAGCAGGATCGAACAGGCAGGGAGCGAGAGCGAGCTGCAGAACGTCAAGAGCGCGTTTGTCGGCAAGCAGGGCTCTCTGAGCCTCCTGATGAAAGAAATGCCCAAGCTCGACGCAGCTCTTCGTCCCCAGATGGGAAAGCTGCTGAACCAGGCCAAGAACCAGGTTACAGAACTGATTGACAACAAGAGGATGGAACTGAAGCTGAAGGCTTCGGAAGTGTCTCCGGACTTTGACTGTTCCGTGCCCGGCACACTGCCTTTGGGCGGCGGCCTTCATCCTATTACACAGATGTGCTATGACCTCAATGATGCGTTCAGGTCCATGGGTTTTGAGATTTATCAGGAGGATGATATCACCAGCGAGATGTATGCTTTCGATAAGCTGAATTTCCCGCAGAATCATCCCGCCCGTGAGAGCATGGATACCTACTGGCTGGAGGGCCATGACAGCGGAAGCACCAACGAAAAGCTCTGCCTGCGTCCTCACCTGACCGGCGGCAGTGTCCGTTACATGCAGACCCACAAGCCCCCTTATCGTTTTGTCTATCCGGGACGTGTCTATCGTAACGAGACCACGGATGCCCACCATGAGAGAGCCTTCTTCCAGTATGAGGCCCTCATTGTGGACAAGGATATCACCTTCACATCCGGCAAGGTCATGATCAAGAGTATCCTGAGCAAGGTTTTCGGCACTGACGTGCCTGTAAGAATGCGCTCCGGCTTCTTCCCCTTCGTGGAACCCGGTTTCGAAATCGATATGCAGTGTCAGGTCTGCGGCGGCAAGGGCTGCAGCGTCTGCAAGCATGTCGGCTGGATCGAAGTCATGCCCGGCGGATCTCCCCATCCGAACGTACTGCGCGCGGCAGGACTGGATCCCGATGAGTACACAGGCTTCTATGTCAATATCGGTCTGGACAGACTGGTCATGATGCGCTACGGCGTCGATGATGTCAGACTGTTCCACAGCGCGGATCTTCGCTTCCTGAAGCAGTTCAGATGATCGTTTGATTCCCGGTCGCACGGGATCCGCAGACGGGTTCTGTTCGGGACCCCCTCTGCAGATCAAGGATTCGCGAGACCATGGCCACAAGTATGAAATCGGAATGAGAGGAAGAAAAGAGATATGAAATTATCATTATCCTGGATCAGGGACTATGTAGACCTCCCTGCAGATACAGATCTGAAAAAACTTGCCTATGACCTGACTATGGACACGGTCGAGGTCGAAGATGTGGAATATATTGCCGAGCGTTTCCGCAGCATGGTGGTCGGCGTGATCAAAGAGGTACTGCCCCATCCCAATGCGGACAAGCTGCGCATCTGCAAGGTCGATATCGGTGTGGATGATATCAAGGATATCGTCTGCGGCGGAATCAACCTTCAGGAAGGTATGCGCGTTGCCGTTGCCTGCCCCGGCGCCGAGGTCCGCTGGCACGGCGAAGGTGAGCCCGTCAAGATCAAAAACAGCAAGCTGCGCGGCGTCGCCTCCTACGGCATGATCTGCGCTTCCGACGAAATCGGTCTCGGCGACCTTTTCCCGTCTTCTCAGGAAGCGGAAATCCTGGACCTTTCCGCTTTTGAAGTGCCCGCGGGCACGACTCTGGCGGATGCACTGGACATGAACGATGTCCTTCTGGAAATTGACAACAAGTCCATGACCAACCGTCCGGACCTGTGGGGTCACTATGGAATCGCCCGTGAGATCGCTGCTCTCTACAATCTGAAGCTGAAGAAGTTTGAGCCCTTCACCGCGGATGTTCAGTCTGATTTTAAGGTGGAGATCGAAGACCCCGACCGCTGCCCCCGTTATATCGGCGTGGAGATCGAAGGCGTCGGCGTCAAGCCCTCCCCTTATCAGATGCAGAACCGCATCTGGAAGGTCGGCATGCGCCCGATCAATGCCCTTGTAGATATCACAAACTACGTCATGCTGGCGACCGGCAACCCGACCCATGCATTTGACGCGGATAATATCTCCGACCATATCGTCGTCCGTCTTGCAAAGGAAGGGGAGAAGCTTCAGCTTCTGAATGAAAAGGAACTCGAGCTGACCGCAGACGATCTGGTGATCACGGACTCCGAGGGACCTGTCGCCCTGGCAGGTGTCATGGGCGGCTCCAAGGATTCTATCCTGCCCAAGACCGAGCGTGTCATTCTGGAGGTGGCGAACTTCGAGGCAACCGGTATCCGCAGGACAGCTCTGCGCTATGACAACCGCACCGAGGCTTCCTCCAGATACGAGAAGGCTGTGGATCCTGAGAGATGCGACCAGGCAGTGGCGCTTTCCATGGAGTTCTTCAAAGAACTGTATCCGGAGATGAAGGTCACCGGTTACTGCGACCAGTACGTCAAAAAGCTCGAGAGAGCGCATATTGATGTCAGCCTGACCTGGCTTGAGAAGAGACTGGGCAAGCATCTGACCAATGAGGTGATCAAGAGCAAGCTGGAGATCCTCGGCTTTGATGTGCAGATCGATGGCGACAACATGCATGTCATCGCTCCCACCTGGCGTTCCACCGGTGATATTTCCATCAAGGACGATGTGATGGAAGAAGTCGCCAGAATGTACGGCTACGACAACTTTGAGGCGACCTCCTTCACCACCGCTTTTGAGGGCGCGATCAACCAGAAGGACCAGGATCTGATCCGAAACATCAAGGAGTATATGGCGATCCGCTGCGGCATGCAGGAAGTCTATACCTATCCCTGGATGAACGATGTGTTCGTAAATGCTGTGCTGCAGAGCACTGACGGCGTACTCCGCCTGTCCACGCCTCCGGCACCCGACCTCAGCTATATCCGCTCCTCTCTTCTTCCCAACCTCTGCGAGGCGGTTGTCAAGAACGAGCGTTATTTCAATGATTTCTCCATTTTTGAAGAGGCGCAGGTCTTCTTTGACAGAAACTACACCTCTCCCTACGATCCGACAGAGTCCCTGCCCGAGCAGAAGAGGCACATCGCCGCAGCTTTTGCCAGCAGTGTAAAGAAGATCGATGAGCTCTTCCGCAACGCCAAGGGCGTTCTGGAGTACATGCCCCGCTACACACACATGACCGGTTTTACCTTCCGGAAGGAAGAGAAGCCCGTCTGGTCCGACAACGTGGTCTGGCTCAACATCTTCCTCGGTGACGAGAAGATCGGTGACCTGGGTCTTCTGGCCAAGAAGGTCTCTATGGACTGCGGCATCAAAAACCTTTCCGTCATGCTCTTTGAAATCGATGCGACAAAGCTGCAGCCTCTGAAGTCCAGGACCAACCGCTTCGAGCACCTGGCAGAGTATCCGGAGATTGATTACGATATCTCCATGCTCTTCGATTCCAATGCTGTCTGGAAAGACATGTATGATGCCATCATGGGCAAGAAGAAGGCATCTGCCCTGATCAAGAAGGCGAGCTTTGTGGACGAGTACCGCGGGAAACAGATTCCTGCCGGCAAGAAGTCCGTGACGATCCGTCTCACTATCGGCTCCGACGAAAAGACTCTGACCTCCCAGGAGATCGAGAAGGCGGCGGAGCAGGCCATCAAGAAGCTTTCCAAGGCCTTCGGCGCCGGACTTCGTACACAGTAAAAAGTTTCTGCATTGATCCTGCCGCAGTGACATCCGGTCATTCTGCTGTCATTTCATTGAACGCAATGATCTTCGGAAGTCAGGCCATTGACCTGACTTCCGAAGTTCAGAGGGGTTCCGGAAAGAGTGGATATTTCTTCGTAAGACCGTATGTACAAAAGTAGAGAATATGTGTCTGGAATATGTGTCTACAGGCGCTTTGCGGCTTTTACTATACGGAGGAAATTGATTATGGAAATGAATAATAAACCGGATTCGGGCATTCAGAAAATATCCGCGGATGATCTTGAACAGGTGACCGGGGGCGAAACAAGATTTGTCTCCCAGAAAACCGTCTGCCCGATCTGCGGGGAAGAGATCACGGTTTCCCTTGAAGTACATATGAGAGGACATCGGCTGGCTCCGTGTCCTAAATGCGGAGAAATGATGCCGGCAGGCCCCCGGGCAGTCTGCTTCCATTGCGGATATGACCGAAGCACCGACAGCACTATGGCTCAGGGAGAAGGGGCAGTTAAGTCCGCCGAACCGATCGTCTTTCCGGGTTCGAAAAGCTGAAACGGCAGAGATAACCGAAACAGCTGGAAGAGTTGAAACGGCCGAAACAGCATCAGCAGCTGAGACGGCCGTTTAAGCTGAGACGGCGAAGCATCCGGGACAAATTGAGGCAGCCCAAACAGCTGCCTGAGAACCGGAGGCAGAAAGCCGAAGGCATTGAAAGGAAAACCAACAAAGAAACTTAAAAAAGAAATACTTAAAAAAGAAAACCCTTAAAAAATACTGCTTAAAAATACTAAAAGAAAAACCCTTCACAATGATGCTGACGTCCTCGGCTTCGTCAGCATCAATGTGAAGGGTTTTTCCACATAAAGGGGGAGTATGAAATCTATATAAAGGCGGAAATCTTTGGGGAGTTGTGATCAACAGGTTTTCTGCTGTTGTTTCCTGTTTTCCGTTTACATTTGTTATGATACACTATGAATCTAAAACTCCGGTTTCCGATTTATTAAAAATCAATAAGAAATACGGAAAGAATGAAAAAACTGTCGGCAGGGCGAATGCGCCCTGACGATTTTGCAAAGGAAGTATTATATGCAGCACACGATAGTGAAGCAGGCATTTATAAAGACTGTGCCTGTGATGGCAGGTTATGTTGTTCTCGGAGCAGGGTTCGGGATCCTTCTGCGAAATGCCGGATATGGAGTTCTCTGGGCGTTTGCGATGAGTCTCTTTATATATGCCGGGTCCATGCAGTATGTCGGTGTGAGCCTTATTACAGGGGGCGCATCGATCTTTACAACGGCGCTGACCACTGTCATGGTCAATGCCAGACATCTTTTTTACAGTATTTCCATGGTGGACCGCTACAAGGATGCAGGAAAGTTCAAACCTTATATGATCTTCGGACTGACGGATGAGACATATTCTCTTCTCTGTGACGGAAAAACCCCGGAGGGGGCAGATCCGGCTTACTATCGCTTCCTGGTATCCATTTTCAATCAGAGTTACTGGGTGACGGGGAGCGTGCTTGGGAGTCTGCTCGGAACAGTGCTGCCTTTTTCGACGGAGGGCATCGAGTTCTCCATGACAGCCCTGTTCATTGCGTCGTTCACCGGGCAGTGGATGAGCACAGGGGACCATATTCCCGCTCTGACAGGCCTTCTGAGCACGCTTGTGTGTCTGGTGCTCTTCGGTCCGGACAGATTTCTGATTCCTGCTATGCTGCTGATCACGCTGGTCCTTACGCTGCTGCGCAGCAGAAAGGAGGAAGCATGAGAGAAGCTGTTCTTGTTGCAGTCATGGTCGTCGGTACGATCCTGCTGCGCTTTCTGCCTTTCATTATATTCCGAAAGGAGACACCGCCCTATATCACCTACCTGGGAAAGGTGCTCCCTCCGGCGATCATCGGAATGCTGGTGATCTATTGTCTGAAAGATGTGAACCTGACTGTGAGGCCCTATGGAATTCCTGAACTGATCGCGGCAGCCTGTGTGGTCGGACTGCAGGTTTTCAGGCGCAATTCCCTCCTGAGTATTCTGGGAGGGACAATCATTTATATGGTGCTGGTCCAGGCGGTATTCTGATTCAGATGGTCATTTATATGGTGCTGGTCCAGGCGGTATTCTGATTCAGATGGTTATTTAAATGGCAGGGACAATCATTTTTTAAGGCTCGGTAAAACGGCTGCTGACGATAGTGCCTAAAGGACGTAAAAAACTGCAGGCGGATGGTGAATGCATCATCTGCCTGCAGTTATATTTTTGGCTGTGCAGTACAACCCCTTTTCAGGGGGCAGTACTGTGACAATTTATTCTTTATGACGCAAGACCCGCGAGCGGGTCCTGAATCTTCTCATGCCGGTACTCCGGATGGCGGCAGCATGAGAAGGCAGTAAACACAGATTACTGTGTCATTTCCACATAGAGTGCGCGGTACTGCTTTGCGGAGTTCTCCCAGGAGACATCCTTGGCCATGTCGCGCTGTACCATCTGATCCCAGCGCTCGCGCTCTGTGAAGTAAACGGTCTTGGCCCTGTTGATAGCATCCAGCAGGAGGCCGGCGTCATATCT
>ODAI012411078.1_pt1 | contig 16953 bp, 17 predicted proteins | sample 1539321 | NCBI WGS metagenome assembly ODAI01 (sample SAMN02144231, study PRJEB22623) | gut metagenome | biome: sheep rumen | host: Ovis aries | place: New Zealand | reverse complement strand
TAAATTTCCTCTTTTCTATTTTCAAATTGTACTACAAGAAGCAAAAAATAGCAAGAGAAAAAAAGCTAAATTAAAAAGCAAGAAATGTTCTTGCTTTAAGTTTTAAAGCTTAAATATATTATTTTTCAATCACTTGGTGTCGAAATCTTTATGTACCCGTAATTTTTCTTACGAAAAATTCAGCTACAATGTCGATTTCTCCAATCGCACTTCGCTTACGCTACGTTTGTGCGACTTACGCGTGATTTCAAAATATTATATTTAAGCTTTTACAAATTAAAATCAAACTATAATTTTAGTAGTCTTCTAGAAAATAATTATTGCTATTGCTTCCATATATTTCATAATTTATATTATTTACGTTATATGAACACCATCTTTCTCTTCCTAAAGCTATGTAATAAGTCTTTTTTAATGTTGTATTTTGACTATGAATATAAGAATACATATCAGAGTAAGTTGTTGTTCCAATTTCATTAATTCCAGAACTTCCCATTATACTTGTATAACTACCTAAATAACTTTCTATATTATTTCCAATTTTAAAACTTAATGGATAATAATATATTTCTTTGTCTCCACTTATATCTTTTTTTCTTTCAAAATTTATTTTCCAAATTCCTGGGTAATAATATGTTTTTGGTTTTAAATTAGATTCTTCGAGCGTACTATCATTAACCTTGCAGTATGTATTGTCATTTTTTAAAATGTAAATATCATCCTCATCTACATATTCTTTTGTTAACATATTTGCAACAACTGAATATCCATTGTATTTTTTAGAACCTATATTTAGTCCTTGTAAAAAAGTTATTTCACATACATCATTTTGAATTGTTTCCCAATCTTTTTCAGAAATTTTTGGCATTATAAACTCTGATTGTGCACTTGATGAAAATCCAGAAATAGCAGGTGACATATTTGTTTCTATTACATATCTTATTATAGCTTTTCTATGTTTGTTAAAATTTGAATTAGATAAATGCATATTCTCACCAAATATTTCAAAATCTCCATATTCTGAAAGAGGCGTTATTCCAGATTTTTTTAATGAATCATCATCCTTACCATAATATAACGCATTTGATGTCTTTAAATTCTGTAACCCATACGCATTTGTTTGCTCTGCTTTAGCCTTATCATAATAATTATTTATCTTTTTTCCCAAAACCATACTAGAAAATTCATATGCTTTTTTATAATAAATAAATGCACTTTTATTCTTCTTTATTGCTAAATAATATTTTTTAAAGTTACTATTTGTAGCATCATAAGCATCAACATTGTTGTAATTCTTTGCACCTTTATCATCTATAAAGAAAAATTTTGCATTTTTATTTACTCCATCAGCATCTTGGTCGACATTTGATGGATCTTCTTCTAAATAATATTTTTGTCCATTAATTCTTGCATAGCTGTATTCTCGTTCACCTACATACTCTTTCAGTTCTTCAGTATCATTAGCTGTAAATTCGATTCCATCAAACCAATATGAATTATTTAATGAATCGTAATAAATTCCGTTTCCTTTGTCAGACATATCTTTAGTATCTGCAATAGAATATAAAAATCCACTATCATATACATAATTGCCATTAATTTTGCCCGTTATAGTAATATAATTATCAAGTGTATAGTTTATTATAAAGTCTGAAGTACCACCATATACATATCTTACACTGTAATAAACATATGGTTTTAGTCCATTTGTAATTGCCCCTGGCTTACTATAAGTTGTATCTACCTCTTCATCTTTTACCCCTGTTAATTCGTTTTTAAATGGAGAATATATATAATACCCATCATATAGTGTAAATGCAACTGCAGGTATATATTCTTTCATAACATCTGCTTTATATCCAGTGAAGTTAAAATTGTTTGCTAAAGAATTAAAAAAAGTTGTAACAGCTGCTTCTATATCTGATATTTTAGAATTTGTAATATCTCCAAAAGCATTATTTACAGTATTTAACTGATATGCTTTTATAGAGTCATAGGTTGCATTTAAAAGCCTTGTATTGTATTCAAGCTCTGTAGTTGCCGTTGTTATTCTATTATTTACATATTGAGATAAAACTATTGTGATTGGCATAATTATTATTATAAAAATTACTGCTAAACTTTGTATTTTCATACCGAGTCCTTTCTTATGTATAAATTAAATAGGAACAAACATCTAACTTTTTAAAAAAATTACATGTCTGTTCCTCCTTTATTTTCTATTAAAATTTCATTATTTAGTTGTTGTTTTTGTAACAATACCTGAACTTTGTGCAGTTATAGCCTTTGATTCATTTCCTGTAACTTTATACATAAAGTTTCTTAATTGAGTAGCTATAGTATTATTGGTATTTTTGACAGTTACAGATATAATATCTCCTTCTTTTAGTCTTAATGGTAATGATTCAAGAACTTGTGTTGTATACATAGTATAATATACATTATCTCCGATTTGAACATATGCCCCACCTGCTTTTTTAGCTGGATTTTCGTCAAGTTTTTGAACTACTATTTCTGCATCATATGAATTATTTGTAGAACTTAAAGTTAATATAAAATTATCGTAATCTTCTTGTGATAAGTATCCTGTGGTTCTAACTTGATTTGTAAAATCTGTTGTTGCTGTTTGTACAGTTAATTTAACAGTGTCATCTGTTTTATCTGCCATTGTCATTAGTGGAAAAACAAACATTAATATTGCTGCTAAGAATATTGCAATTATTGTTGTTGCTGAATCTCCCATAATATTCCTTCCTTTCAAAAATCGATATAAACAATTATATTATACCATTTTTCTTTTAATTTTGCAAACTTTTTTTATATTTTTATCATAATTTATTTATATATTAAATCCCTTAGGCAGGGCAAAATTGCTCATTTACTAAACTGTAACTAATTTTTTATTATTCACAGCTTAACAAATATATATTTTATCATTCCGTTTGGTGTTGCAATTTTCATATGTTCAATAATAGAATAAATATCTGTTTGTTAAACTGTGAATTCTAATATTTTTTCATTTATTACTATTTTTCAATATATGTTATTATTCGATTCGTTTTCTTGTTTTCAGAACTTACTGCATCACCTAAGTTTTCTTGATATTCTCCAAGAAATTCTTCAAAATTTTTTCCTTTAATATCATCATACAATCCAATTTTTAAAATAGTGTCAGGAATAAAATTGGCATCTTGACCTATTGTAAATTTAATAATTAATTTTCCATTTGTTATGTCTTTTTCATATAGAATATCATAAAAGTTTCTATCTTTTTTTGCATTATAACTATCAAATTTACTTATCAAATTACCATATGGCTCTGAAAGTATTAAATATAAAGTATAATCCTCTTTTATAGATCTATATAATGATGAAACTACAGTCTCTGCACCTACTATTCTTGTAGCACCACTATCTCTGCTTTGTATAAAATTGATGTAACCATCAGAATCTTTTGCAAATTTTATAGTTTCAGTTTGATTTATAGTGTTATCTATACCTACTCTTAAAGTTGTAAACGAAGATATACAAACAGTTAATGCAATTATAAAAATTAAAACTTGTCCTGCCATTATTAAGGCATCTGAAACATTTTCCATTTGTACATCCTCCTTTATAATTAATAATTAATAATGAATAATGAAGAATGAATATTTAATAATTATTCATTATTCATTCTTAATTTTTCATTCTTCATTAATTAACTGTAATTGTTGTTATTAATCCATTATTACTATCATATGTACCTTGTACTTTATAATATTTGTTAGCACCAGTTTCAACTCGTTTTTTTTCTGTTCCATAGCTCATTGCGCCAGAGTCATCCACATTTATTCCTGAATCATTTCCAGGAAATGTTATTTTTATAGCTTTATGAGTTTCTCCAGATTGAATACATGCAAGATCATTAGATATTACATATTGTATTAGAGCATTTACTTGTGAACCAGAAATACTTTCTCCTAAATATGGCGTAATTTTTGAATTAAATGTTGCAATTTCTTGCTCATCCATATTGGCCATTTGCTTTGCTGTTCCACTCATACTGTTAAATATCATTACTCCAAGTGAAACTATTAAAATTGATACTAAAATTGCTCCAGCAATTATTAAAGCTTTTGATGCATTTTCCATTCTTTCTTCTCCATTTTAGATTATTAATTAGCTTTATAATCAATTCCAACTACATAACCATTATTATATCCTAATGTAACAGTATATGTTTTATTATTACTAACAGTACTTGTTGCTGTTGAAGCTGGCATTGTTGTTGCAGCAGTTGTTGAAGCAGTTCCCCCTGTAGTTAATGTAATGAACCTATTGCTTTGATTTCTATTTTCTGCTGAATTACTTGCATTAACAGCTTGAATCATTGATTTTACTTCACTTGCAGTTTTATTTGTACCTTCATATGCTAACCACTCTGAATTGAAGCCTTCAATCTCCTGTTTGTTTAAAGATGCATTTCCTACAGTATTTTTAGCATTATTATACACCATAATTCCTAATGAGATAATTAAAATTGATAATAGTATAGCTCCTGCTATAATTAGTGCTTTTGAAGCGTTTTCCATAATAAATTCCTCCTTTTAATTTTATATTTTTTATTTATATTTTTTAGATATTGAAAATCTTATGGATTAATTTTCATACCTAACATTAATATCTTAATTGGATTTTTGTTCAAATAATAAATAACTTACTTTTCCTAATTTATTATATTTTATATTTGTACATTCAAAATAAATCGAATTATAATATTGTACAAAATTTACCATTCCCCCGCCATACAAGGTTTCCATTTTGTATAAGTTATCATCATCTGTTATTTTTATTTCTATTTCAATTGAATTTGTATCATTTTGAATATAAAATCCCTGCTCATCTTTTGAAACATTATATTTTTTATTGTTATCTACTGCTTTATTTATAAATGTAGTAAGCTCTGTTCCAAGTATTTGTTTATTTAAATAAGTTTCATATTCTAAATTATTTTCTTTTATTTTGGCTTGTTCTGATTTATAATTTATATACTTTACAGCTATTGCCGATATAGTAATAATAACTATAGATACTATAAATATTAATATTTTTTTCATTATTTGCTCATTCCTTTAGTTAGTTTTAATTATAACTTCTTTAACTAAAAGTGTAGACTGATTTATGTTTACATTTGAACATGTATATGTTTTGTCCAAATTTTGTTTTACTACATCTAGTGTTTTATCTGACCAGTCTGATCCATCTACTTTGACTTCTATAATTGTTGGTCTATTTAGCTTTTCATTATTGTCCTTTGCAAGATTTATTATAGTTACTACATCTTGAATAGATAAATTATCTCTACCTTCATAGTTTAAGAATTTTTGATTAAATTCTGATATTTCATGTTGACTTAAGTTAGAATAAATTCCAGAAGTAGAATTTCCCATTTGCCTCATAAGATATGAAAATAATGATAACAACAATATTGCAATTAATACCCCAGCAGAAATTAGTAATGCTTTTGATGCATTTTCCATAGTAAATTTATACTCCTTTTAATGAATTTTTCCTGTAAATTCAAAATCAATTATTGATACTCTACCTGTTACATTATCATATTTTAAATTTATGCATTTAAATACACCCCTTTTAAACTGCATATATTCATAATATTTTAGTGCCAATTCTTTTTTTGAAAGAAGTTCACTTTTTGTAGTTACAGTTTTAGTTGTTAATGAATTATATTTTTTTATAGCGTTATCCCATACTTGTTGTTCAGTAAAACCTTTTTTCTTTTCTTGCTCAACCTGTGAATCTGATAAAAAAATCGAATCATAGTTTTTTGCAATTCTATTAGCACAATCATTTCCTCCAAATGTATTTTCTATTGTATTTGCATCGTTAATTAAATCTTTAAATGTATTAATTGCATTGCTTTGAGTATATATATTTGTTGGACTTACTATTAGTCTATTTGTAGAATCTTTTGCAAATTTTTTTCTATTATTCTCATTTATTAAATTAATATTAACAGTAATTGGATTGTATTTTTCATCATTTTTTCCTTCTGTAGATTTTCTCTGGTTATAGTCAACTACTTGATTAACTAATGATATTAATTCATATCCTTGTACGTCATCTCTATCATAATTTGTAAATTGTTGATTAAATTTTGTAGTATTTTCTATATTTGCTAATCTATCATCAGAAGATTGATAATCTGAAAATAAATTCCAAGCATATATTAATAATGTTAAAATTAATATTGCAAGTAGCATTCCTCCTGCCATTAGCAAGGCTTTTGAAGCATTCTCCATTTTTCCTCGTCCCCTTCTTGTGAATAAGTGTTGTTACTCCCATAACCTTAGTCAAAATTCTAATTATTTTTCAACGCTACTGAATAGAAGTCATTGAACTACTCATAGATGTAAGACCAATAAATATCAATGGAACAATTAAGTATCCAACAAACATTACAACCATAGGTGCAAATCCTATTACTTTTCCTATCATTGCTTTTCTTGAAATCAATCTATCATTTGATTCTCTACGTTTAGCTTGATAATATTCTCTATCTGAATCAAGTTCATCAAATGCATCTCTAATTGGGATTTTTTCAACAGCTGCCTGTAAACTTTCAACTATACGTATAAATAATGGGTAATTTGTCTCGTTTCTTAATACCTCTAGTGCTTCCCAAGCACCTGATTCATAGTTGTTAACACATCTTGAAATAGGCTCTTTAAAAATATTTGCATATCTTTCTAACCATTCAAGTATAATTTCAACATTGACACGTTCTATTCTCATAAGCATAAGAATAATAGTTTGGAACTGCATAACTTCATCTTCCATTTCCATCATTCTCATTTTTAATTGGAACATCATTAACCATATTGGTGACATATATGCAAGAACCATAAATATTACAGCCAACAATACTTCAAACCAACCTAGCACTTCTTTATTAATTTTTTGTAGCTTTTTGTATACTCTATCAGCAGCTTTTTGAATTTCTTCCTCTTTACTGTCTTTATAGTCATCTGATCTTTCCATTGCTTTATATATGTCTTGTACTTTTGTTTTTGTATTTCCTTTAAACATATCTAAAAATTTGTTGTCACTCTCTGTTAAAGCCATAGCCTCTGCTAATTCATTACCTGTAAGACCTGTCATTATATTATACTCTGTCGTAGGCTCGGTATATATCCAATCAATTGCAACCCTGTGTAATTGAACAAATAAAAACAAAGATACAAGCAATGTTACCACTGCAATAGTAAGTCTATTTACATATAGCCATTCCATTTTTAATTTAGATGCTGAATCCTTAAGTAATTTTTGAACTTTTATGTAATCTTTTGTTCCTTTTTTAGGAACAAACAAATTTACAATTTTTCTTCCTATTGGATTTTTATAAACTTTTTCTTGCCAAGGATTTTGTGTATTTTGTGCTGTTTTATCTGTTGAACCATTATTCTTAACTTTCCTTAATAATAGGTAGCATATAATTGTTAAAAGTATAATTAAAATTTGAACAACCATTCCACCTTTTCCTGAATAAAAACTTTGTGTAAAGCTAAAGTTTCCAACAGCCCAGTTTTTAAGTGGTTCTAATCCAAGTACAGGTACTATAGAGATAATTGATAAACTTTGAAAAACATAGTCTATTTTATCTCTTTTTAAGATTTCTATCTGCATTTCTTCTGTAATATTACTTACATTTTTTAAGTATAAAGATGTTTTATCAACTTTTCTGTCTCCAAATTCTTTTGTTAAATACGAAATACCTGCAAATTCTTTTAAATAAGGATTTGGTGCAATATCATAGTATTTTTCAAGTTCTGTTTCAGGATCATTTGCAATAAGTACTTCATATATTTTTTCACCTTGTTTTGAGATATTTTTTTCATCATCTTGTGATATTTGATATATTGCTTCTTCTACCATATTAAATTCATGATATGCATGTCTTATTTCCGCAAAAAACTCTAATTGTTCTTTAAGAAGGTTATTATCCATTTTGTCAACCATATTATCTATAAAGTTATCAACCATAAATATTTCAAATATTAATATAATTGAAAGAGTAAGATAATTAGTGTGTGCAAATATAATAGATACTGTTACAACAGGAATCATTATAAGCAATACTATTGTTAAAATTTTTGCAGAATCTCTTCTAGTAACATATTCATCTTCTACATTAAGTATTTCTAGTCTTCTTCTTAATTTTAAAATATATGCTTTTAAAAAAGGAATTTTGGAATATGATATATATAGTTTTTGAAATAACACTTCCAATGAAAAGTTACTGCTTTTAGTTCCTTGCCTAAGTTTTTTTATTTGTTGATAATCTGATTTTTGCATCTTTTTGCTTAATATAAAATATGCAATTATTATTACTGCAAAAATAGCACCTACGGCAATAATCATATATTTAAGTGTCTCATTAGTTGGCATGGATTCCTCCTTTCAATCATTGTAAGGGGACACATCTTATTCTAGGGCTATTCTTATTCTGCTAAGATATGTCCCCATACTTATGAATAAGTGTTGTTACTCCCTCTTATTATATATCTTTTTAGGGTCATTCTTATTCTGCTAAGATATGTCCCCATACTTATGAATAAGTGTTGTTACTCCCATAGATTTATATTAGGTTATTCTTATTTTTAAGTAGCTAATCTTGGTTTTCTTCCGCGTTTTGTTGTAGATACAGCTTTTGTAGCATTTGCTAATTTAGCAGATAGTTTTGATTTTTCTTTTCTCTCATCTTCCATTCTATATACACTTTCTTCTCCCCAATGACGAGCGACAAAATCATCAAATTGTTCTGCATCTGTATCTGTCATATTTAGTCTCATTTCTTTTATATTTTTGTCTGAGATTTTATTTGTTATTATGTATTCTCCATCAATATATTCAAGAATATTTCTGTATTCATAAGACTGTCTATCTGTTGTTTTTGCAAAAAACTGAGTAGCATTATCAAAAAATTTATCAAATTTACCTTCTAAGGTTTTTTCTTTTCTGTGGTCATAAGTATACTCATTTTTACTTATAACTGGCGTACATTCTGTAATTCTCTCGATATATCTTTTTCCTCTAAAGTCTTTTGTTAAATGTACATCAAAGTTTAGTACTTGAACAACTTGTTCTTCTGCTGTTTTTTCGTTTTTAAATACTCCTGCTCTTAACATTGAGTTTCTTAAAGCTGTTACTAAATCTGGGAAAGTCTTAGCATGGTGAGTAAATAATGTAAATTTTGATGCAACTTGAGCTGATTGTATCATCCAAGATGCAACAGGGTCTGTTGCGACCTCACCTATGATATTAACAGAACCATCTGTTTTTTTCTGAACATCCAAACACTCTTGTCCAGCTATTGTATCTGTTTCACGCATTGATAAAATATTTCTTGTAGGATAAACTTTTCTTAAGTGTAACTCAAATGCTGTTTCTGTAATACGTAAGTTCATTGTTTCATATATGTTTTCTATCATGCCCATAAGTAATGTTGTTTTACCACAACCTTGCTCACCTGTTATTGATGTTATTCTTGCACCTTTAACTAAGTATTTTAATAATTCTATTGCATCTTCTTTTCCTTCTGTTTTTCCTGTCCATTGTTCAAGAGTTGCACGTTTTACGTCGAATTTTCTTACAAAGAATGCCCATGTTTCTGACATTGATGGTCTAACAACAACTACACGAGATCCATCTTTCATTTCGTTAATTTTGTAACCATTCGTATCTGATAACTGTCCTGGATTATTATATTTATATATGTTTTGGCAAACTCTTTTAAGTTCAGCCTCTGTTCCAAATGATAAAAATGCTAGTCTTATTGATTTACCATGAAACATTATCCAAATACTATCACAAGCACGTTGTACCTTATGTTCTTCTATTTGTGCTAAATAGTCTGCAGAATCTGTTTGAGCAACTTGGCTAATAAAGCTTTCTGGTAAACCAGATACTCCACCAGATACACCATCTATGTTCATATCTCTAACTTCATCAATGCTAGAATATCCTTTATATTGTTGATATATTCTTTGTACAACAATACTAAGTTTATCTGCAAAAGAAAGAGTAATATTTTCTTTTTCAAAAATATCATTTATTTCGTCTTCTGTAATAACATAGCAAGGTTTTGTTTCTCCTTGAATATATTTGAATTCATCAAGTTTATACTTTCTAATAATTTCTCCTAAAGCTTCATATCCAAATTCTTTTTTATATATATGTAATAGAATATCGAATTTATCTTGTGATGTAAGCATAGATGGAACATCAAAAGAAATGGCTTTTGAAATATTCATTTCTGTTACACCATATTCTTTTGCTAATAAATCATAAATAAGTTCTTTAACATATTTTTTATCATTAACATCTCCATATGTACAACCTTTTAAAGCTTTTTTTAATTCATATTTTTTGCTTTTTCTTCTTTTTAATTCTTCTTCTGATAAGCCAATATCATATAAGTTTATTTTTGTAATTTCATCTAATCTTCTCTTTATGAATTCAATCATTTTCCCTAATGTATATGTTTGGTCATCAATGTCGATTTCTGTGACAACTTCGGCTTTTTTTTGTGAATTAATATGATAATATACTATTCCAATTGCTATTCCTATTATTAGTATTATAAGTAAAATGTTTGGTATTGTCATGTTTTATCTCCTCCTAAAAGAATCTTGTATAAAGCTATCTAATTGTTTGATTCTGGTTTAGTTTTAATTGTATAGTTTCATAAAGTCTTTTAATTTCTTGTACAAAAAAATAATTTGTATCTCTTTCTTTAACTTTGGTAAGATTTAAAAGCAAATCAATAACCATTGCCTCTTGAGTTGCTTCAAAGAACAAATTATTATAAGGAATGGTATTTACTAAATCTTTTGTTTTCAATAAGTTTCTAGATATATTTTTCATATTGTATTTTGTATCTTCCATATATCTTCCTAATGTTATAATTGTATTCTCTTTTTTTAATATTTCTCTTTTGTTTATCATTTCTTGAAGTTTTTCTATTTTTTTTGCCCTTTGTGATACAGTTGAAACAACAATATCTGAAGCTTTTAATATATCAACAACCGTTTGTTGTCCAACTTTGTTATCTAAATCTACAATTACTAAATCATAATATTTTCCTGCTAAACTGATTATTTGAGAATATCTTTCTTTTATCAAGTCATATTGTCCTTGACTATCTTCTAATCCTAAAAGAACTTCAAGTCTTCCTGTTAATACAACATGTGTGTAATCTTTTATAATTTCTGGTGAAACCTTATTGCTTCTAATAATTCTATCAAGTCCCTCAATGCCGTTATTATCCAGTGCTGAATTGTTGTTTGATATAAAGCCAAATGTAGATTTCTTTTTTTCTTTCCAAAAGCTGTCTTTAATTAATTTATCATTAAAAGATGTTGAAACAAGTAATACTTTTATGTTGTGTTCTATCGCTACTTGTGTAGCAAGAGCTATTGCTCCTGATGTTGTTCCGCATTGCTCATTTGTGCCATTCCAAAAAGTTACTATTGCCATCTTTTTCCTCCTTTATTCTTTCATTAGTTTTTTAATATTACCGATATTGTGTTTTTTTTCGATATCTTGAATAATATAAGCTAATGATTCTTTGTAGTTAGGACTTAGTCTTTTGTATCTTATTTTTTCGAATTTTTGATTTTCTTCAAATACTTTGTTGTCTTCTCCTAATATTTGAAAATATATTGTATATTCATCCCAAGATATTTTATATTCCATTGATAAAAGATTTAAGTATTCTTCATCTTCTTTATATGTTTCATACGAAAACAATATTTTTGTAAGCTTTATTTCATTAGAGAAACCGCCTAGAATGCTTATTCCTTTTCTTAGAGAATACATATCAAATGATGTTACAAAATAATTCTTCTCCGAGTTTTGGATATTGAATTTTTCTATTTTTTCGGCATCATCCACATCTATAAGCACATAATCGTACATTTCATTTTTTTGTTCTTTATCTGTCTCATCATCATCTTCTTCGTCATTACTATCAAATTTTATTCCTAAGTATTTTTCTATTTCTTCCCAAGATGCAAAACCTACAGCAAAATCCATATTTTCAAAATTTGTTATATAAGCCTTTGTAGGATTTATAGATGGAATTATATATTTTAATTTTTGCATATTGGTTGCATCTACTAAAAGAACTTTATAATTTAATTGTTCTAACAATTTAGCTGTATAAATTATAAAATTTGATTTATCAAAAGCTCCTATAAATCCTATTTTTTTCATAGTAAAATCCTTTCTGTTAAAGTTTTTCTATGGTGTTACTGTTCCTGTTAGAGATTGTAAATATTTTTGTCTAGATTCTTGTGTTGATTGAATACTTTCTTCTACTTTTGTTTTGTATCCATCTTCATTTCCTTGTTGTGTTAATGAACTATTTATATATTGTTCTCTCATTGATTTTAAATTATTACTATTATATCTGGCACTTAACGCACTTTTAGCTTTGCTAACTATATTCGGATCCGAATCCATAAGATTAGCGACCTCATTATTCACAACATAAGTAGGACTAGACGCTTGTTGTAACCCTGCTTCTGTATATTTAGTTGCATATAATTTAGCCCCTTGAATTTTATATGCTTCTACAATTGCGCATGATAAAGATAATATTTCATCTTCTGACATATTCATCTGAACAGTGTTTGTTAAATATTCTCCACCTACATCAGGAATTGTAACACGTTTTTTTGATATAACTATAAAATCTTGACCATTTGGCAATTGTAATCTTATATCTACATAATCACCTGTTTGCAAATCTATTGGTAAAACAACCACATTATATTCTTGTTGTCTCACATCATCTGTATCAATTTCATTAGATCTTGCTATTAATGATTGAGATATTATTGTATTTGCTTTAGCATCAATCTTTGCAATTACCGGAGCAGTTGTAGTTTCAATATATTCTTTATTGTTATTTTTAAGAACATAATAATTTCCTGTTGCCTCATCTTTAAATACTTCTGAATTTTTATCTCCATTTAAATATAAATGTTGAACAGACCTATTGGTAGCTGTATCATTAGAATACTCTGATGTTATTTTTGTACCATCTTTTGTATATAAAGAATATGCTGAAAGTAAAGTTGTTACATTTGCATAATCTGCAGGTATTGATGTTCTTATAGCATTAACCATATTAAACATATTTTCTGTTAAAACATCTCCAGAATTAACATTTTGAGTTAATACATATACTTGTTGCATTGATCCTTTTAAATTTTGATTTTCATCTTTTACCTTTTTCATTTGCATAAATAATAAAGCCAATATAGCTCCTGCTATTAGTATGGTTATAGCCATTCCTAATAGAAAATAATTTCTTGCTTGTCTTTGCATTGGATTTGATGCCATAATTAAATTCCTCCTATAATAAAAAAAAATTACTCATATTTCTTTTTCATTTTACATCATTTTTTTTTCTTATTCAACACATTTTTTATTTTGTAACACAAATTTAATGATTTTGTAATATTTTTGTAATATTTTTTTCAAATAGAGACGGTCCTTTTTTGTAAAAAAAGGACCGTCCCAAAATTAAAATTATTTCTCACTTATATGTATGTTTTCAATTTCTACTGACAACTCTCTAGAAATTATATTTTGTATCTGACTTACTTTTTCTTTATTTAAACCTCCTTCCACATGTACTATAACATTTACATTTTTTTCATTTATTAATATTACACATTCATCAAAATCTTTTGATAAAATTAAATTTTCACATATCATTATCGCATTTTTATTATTATTTATTTTTGCAATTTCTTCTGTAGCGATTGATTTTTGTACTTCTGATAAATTAGTATTATTTATTAAATTTTCATAATTTTTTATCATTTCTGCATACATTTGATTTCGTTCTAATTTTGTTTCGGCATAATAGTTCTTCTCATTAACAGTATTTTCTATTGTTTCATTACTATTTACCAAAACAGCATCTCCAATATTTATTTTATTCTGATCATTATCTTCCTCTGTTTGGTTAGAAGCAACCGTAGTCTGATTTTCAGTATCATTGTTTTTTTCTATGTTAATATCCTCTTGTTCTTTGATGTTTTCATTTTTACTATAATCTATTTTATTATTTTCATTTTCATTATTAGAAACCATATTTACTTCATTTTCTGATACATTAGCCGAAGTTTCCATTGAGCTTATATCAAATTTTAAATAATTAAAATATCCTGCAGCTACAAGCATTAATGCCATCGCATAAATTGCAATTTCTTTCTTTTTTAAATTTACCATCAATACATCCTCCTACAATATTTTCAATTAAGTATATTATTTCCAATCTTTAACAGATTGTTAATAATATAAATTAGATATATCGAATCAAATCAAAAACGAGTATTGCAAGGCAAAATTTTCTTTAAAAACCGGAACGTACAAGTAGTACTTGAGGATTTTTAAAGAAAATTTTAACACAGCAAGACGAAGTTTTTCATTTGATTCATTGCATTTCAAAAACCTGTACCCTATCTATTGTAAGCCCCGTCACCGCCTGAACAGCATTTATAATATTTGTTTTAACACTTGCATCACTTGCTCCTTCTGCTGTTATAATTGCTCCTTCAATAACTGGCATAACAGTTTTTTGTATTACAGGATCTTTAATTCCCGATTTTTCTGTAAAAACCACTTCTTTTTGGTTTTCAGTTTCTACTGTATTTCTTGTGCCACCATCTGAATCTCCTTCTGTTGTTGTGCTTGTTGTCGTACTTTCATCATAAAGAGGAATACTACTACTGCTTTCTGAATAATTAATAAATACATTTACTTTTCCAACATTTTTTATTGTAGATAATATATTTTCTAGCTTTTCTTCAAGTTCAACTTTTATTGTATTATTGTTATTCAACGCTAAAACTTCAGAAGAATTATTTTTATTTTCTTCATTTAATATAGGCTCTTTATCATGTTCTCCCCAAATACTTTTCATCAAAAACAATGTAGCAATTAAAATAATTATAAAGAAACATAAATTTTCAATTCTTCTTTTACTATTTGTTTGTGGATTTTTTTCTAATAATTTTTTAAAAATACCATCCATAATTAATCTCCTTTTTTCATTTTGGGACACACCTTCATTTAATTTTTATACTAACTATATCCTTATCGATTTCAAGGTATTCTGCAATTGCCTGTTTTATATCATCAGTATTTTTATCTGTTTGTTTGTCCTCTTGAAAATGTTCGGTATTGTTAATTTCAATCTTGTCAATTTCTATGTTTTTTTTACACTCTTTTATTACCAAATTTATATTATGTATTCCAGGATTTTCTTTGTTACTATTTAAATTTGCATCAATTTTACATTTATATATTTCATATCCATATTCTTTAATCTTTGCATTGATATTTTTTTCTAATTCTTCTATGTAAAGAGCTTCTAGTCTCTTATCCATACTTTCTTGATTAATATTGCTTTGTTTAATATTATTTGTAGCATGTTTTTCTATATCCAATTTATCTAACTCAAATAGATTATTTTTATTTACAAATGGTGTAATTATACAATATATTATATATATTCCTAAAATAGCTTTTATGTATTTTTTTAAATTTCCATTTGGTAATATCATTTCAAAAATACTTACAATAATAACTGAAATTGAAATTTGACCAATCCATGTTTCTAAAAATTTTATCATCTATACATCATCCCACTATTTGATATTTTTATAACTAAAGTAACTCCTATAATAAGTAAAGCACTTACACTACATATAATTGCTAATAATAATTTGAAAACACTGCTCATTTCCTCTAAGAGTTTTACAATTTTTTCATCTGCTAATGGTTCTATAGTAGCAGAAGCCAAAGAATACATTATGCTGAAAGTCGTTGATTTAATTATAGGTAATAAACATATTCCAATAATTATTATTACTCCTACAATTCCAACAGCATTTTTTAAGATAACACCACATCCCAAGATACTATCTACGCCATCTCCGAGTATTTTACCGTACTACTGGTATAAGTGAACTAACTGCTGCCTTAGCTGTCTTTGCTGTTACACCATCTACTGCTGATGTAAGACTTCCTTCCAAAGAAACAATTCCAATAAATACAGTAAGTATTATTCCTAATGTCCAAACTACACTTGACTTCATAAATTTTGCTATTTTATTAATTTGTACTCTATCACTTATTTTAGATATAATAATTAAAATCGTAATTAATGATATAATTGGAACAATGATAATTCTAATAAAACTAGCTGTAAACTCAATTAAAAATAGTAAAATTGGTTCTAGAACCCCACTGGTTGTAATAGACCCTGTATATAACATAAGTGTTATTAAAAGTGGCACCAAACTTTCTGCGAAGCCAACCATATTATCAATTGCTTCAGTAATGATTGTTAAAATTTCCGAAAAACTTGCCATAATTATAGTTACTATTAAAATATATTGAACATAATAAACAATTTGAGAAACACTTCCATTTTCCAAGCCATCTGTTAATGACTTAAGTAAACTATGTATCAATACAATAATCAAAATATTCACAAAAATCTTTAAAGCATCAGCAGTACCATATCCAAATTGTTTTAAAATTTTTTTCAAAATTTTTTGATTATCAATTTTTCCTGTAATTGAACTGTTGAAAATATTTTTTATGTCTAAATCTTTGACATAATCAGGTGCATAATTTTCACATTCTTTCAAAAAATCTTTAATTCCAAATGCAGATTCCTGTTTTTCTATAATAGATATTGTATCTATCTCATTTTCTGCAAATGTATATTTAGGTATTAGAATAAATACAATTAATATAATAAAAATTTTTTTCATTTGGGGCGGTCCTTTTTTGCAAATTTTTTCATTTGGGGACGGTCCTTTTTTGCAAATTTTATGTCTACAGTTTGTGCGTATAGTGTATAAT
>ODAI010762788.1_pt1 | contig 16954 bp, 9 predicted proteins | sample 1539321 | NCBI WGS metagenome assembly ODAI01 (sample SAMN02144231, study PRJEB22623) | gut metagenome | biome: sheep rumen | host: Ovis aries | place: New Zealand | reverse complement strand
ATCTGACGAAATTCTGGACGGCGCATCTGATGCACAGGGGTCGTGCGGTGTTGCCTAAATGCAGATCAGAACAGCTTTTGCAGTCTTTCGAGGTATGCGACAGATTCGTTCATCTTGTTCTTTCCGAAGCTCTTATTGATATAAACAACCAGCTCTCTCAGCTCTTCACGCAGCATAGCCAGGTTCAGAGACTCGAACTTTCTGAAGATCTTGGTCGCAAGGACATAGTCTATACCGTCCAGCTCTTCGCCGCCGCAGGCGACATAAACAGGAACGAACAGACCCATCTGTTTAAGGATACGGTTACCGAAAGCAACTCTGAGCTTTTCGATTACCCAAAGGTCAAGCTGCTGGATCTTTCTGAGGTTCTCCTGCGAGATCGGATACTTCTCGAAGGCCTCGTCGAACATAGCCTGGAGGTGGTCGTAGCCCAGATTTATAGGCCCTGTCTCGGGGGCTTCAAAAGCGATACCCTTGGCATCAAGGTTGATGGGCTGTGCACGGTCGTATACCTTATCGGAGATAGCATAAGTCGAATCGTCGTTATTCGCTGTTCCGATATACCAAACGTTCTGCGGAATGCGGAGCTTGCCCTTATCGAGCTTGATCGGGTCAGTGCTCCAGGCGTTGGGAACAATATCAAGCTCCCACTCTTCTGCATTCGGCATTTCGAGTATAGACAGCATTTCTGCGAAGTAATACTCGATACGGGCGATGTTCATCTCATCGAGGAGGATAAGGTTGACATCGTTATTATACCCGGAGGAATAGATCCTCTTGAGGACTTCTGTCTCGTTGAAGTTCTTGGTAAATTCGTTGAAGTATCCGAAAAGCTCGGTACGGTCTCTCCAGGAAGGCTGAACAGAAGCTATGGTAGTATCGTTCTGCAGGAACTTTCCGAAGGAATAAGGCAGCGAAGTTTTACCTGTACCGGAGATACCCTGCAGGATGATGAGCTTGGTGGAAGCCATGCCCGCGATAAAGAGCCGTATAGTCTTGATATCATAGTAGAGGTGCATCTTCGAGCAGGCGAAATTGCGGTAGGTCTCGCAGATCTGCGCCAGAGTGATCTCGTTGTCGTAGGCGGGAGGAGGGTAGTTCTTATAGAAGCTATCGACCTCAAGCAAGCGCGAGAAACGCCTGTCTGCCGTCTGGACGATACCGTCCTCGACAGCCTGCGGTGCGCCCTCTCCGCCTTCTCCGGCCTGATACGGGACAGTCCCGTCGCCGGCCATCGACAGCGCTCCGGACACAGGCAGACCCATCTGAGCGACCTTCATCGCCATGATCTCGTCCTTCTCCTTTGTCATTTTCAGCACCTGTCTCTGGAGATTGGCGATCTCTTCCAGCAGGTCCTCATTGCTGACAAGGGAATGTCTGAACCGGATATATTTTCTTATCAGCAATATGATTATGAAAGCGATCAGGACATAGATAGCGATAACGATAATGATAGAGAGAATGGCAAGTATCCAGCTCAGCGCCGAGAAATCGGTGGAATGCTGCTTGAAGATTTCTATGTAATTCTTGATATTGAAGATCTGTACTATTCCTTTTCCGATGCCCTTGAAAATCATTCCAAAGCCTTTGAGCATCTCAGAAATGAATACAAAAAACCATTTAAGAAAACTGTTCATAATGTTCTCCGATCAATGATTATTTTTCGGTGTCTCCGTCCTCCGGCTGAGTATCGGCGGTCTGTCCGGCGGCGGGCTGGGATACTGTTTCAGGTGTTTCCTCCTGCGGCGGCGCCACTGCGGGAGCCTCGGCCGGTGCTTTCGCGGCTTCTTCGGCCTCTTTCTGTTTCTGGCTGGCAAGATATTCCTCGATAGCCTTTCGTTTTATCTCTTCCTCGTCCTGCTCAGTGATCTTAGGCTTTCTGATCTCCAGAATAGTTGCTATGAACTTATAGAGCTCATAGAGGAAGAAGAGCGCCATGGGGAGGATTATGCAGAGGAAGAATCCTGTTTTGGTCCTGAGAAAGCGCATCACCGCACCGAACTTAGGTATCCTTGTCTCGTTCCATTTCCCGACAAGATCGCCTGAGGCTACTTTCTGTTCATCGTTTACAGGGTTATTATCACCCTTGGTGACAAAGGACTTTATGCCGTTATTATCGACTATTTCCACGATCCTGTGCGTATTGAGGCGGTCGCCGCTGTTTTCGAGGCCTTTGAGTATCGTCCTGTAAGTAATGACATCTCCGACCTTGAGGTCGTTGACATCATCGATCTCTCTGACGATGATAAGGTCATCCTGTTTGATCGTCGGCTCCATTGAAGGAGACTCAACAGTAAGCGGCATAAATCCGAAGAGATTTGAGACACCGTTATTGCTGTTCGACGAGAACACGAGGATCGTCACGACCAGCGCCAGGATCAGCAATATCCAGGCAAGTATGTTTCCTATTATCTTTAAAGCCTTTTTCATATACTTTTCTCCCTTACGATCATGTCGTTTCTTTGATGGTGAAGTCCATAGACAGCTTCAGTGTTCCGCCTATGAGATCGTCCAGACATTCGGGATCGTTGCCTTCGAGCCAGATAACGACTGTATATTTATCTTTGCCCTTAGGCTCCAGACCTTCGCGAAGGTTCTTCATTACGATAGTCGAAGCCAGGAATTCCTTGTCGCAATCCGATTCTTTTCCGGTGCCGTCCGCTTTTGTCTTTCCGTATACGGTCTTTTCGCCGTTTATATACACAGCTATCCGTATAGCCTCATCTATGCGCTTGGTAACGTTCTCGATATTCATGACTCCCTCATAGGAGAGAGTATCGGAACCGGCGTTGATAAGATAGAAGGTATATGCTATATAGCTCTCGCCGTTATGGGAGCCGTTGATCATATCCACGTTTTTCGGGATATCGGCTCCGCTGATATTCGTCATATCGTAGACGATATCGGCGTTGAGGACAGAGACGCTCTTTTCATATTCAGGTGTCTCCGACAGGGTAAGCCCCTGTCTGGTCATATCATATTTATTGACCTTGACAGTAAAGCTGCCGAACTTGTCATAAAAATACGATATTGCATAAGCGATAGCGACGATCGCGACGAGTATTATGACAAGCAAGGCCAAAACTCTGGTAATAATGACGTATCTTTTGATCTCCTTTGATTTTCGCCGGAGGCCGAGAACGTCAGTCATTTTCTCATCCAAAGCTCATTCTCCTTTATCACAAAAATCATTCTTCATCTTTTTTCTTTCTGAAATATCTCTCTCCGACATACTTTCCTGCCAGCGAACCCGCTGTATAATTGCATCCGAAGGAGAAAATCTTTTCCGCCTGTATACTGTTCTGGACTCCGTCAGCGATAGCTGTCGCATCCATTTCACCGATAAACTCGACTATCGACTTGACTGCTCCGTCAGATCTCTCCGACTTGCCAAGGAACTGTGTTACTTCCGGAGAAAGCATAACATAATCAACGGGGAATTCCGAGAGCTTCATCATCGGGCAGGAATCCGATCCGAAATCCGTCAGCATAAAATGGAAGCCTCTGTTTCTGAGATTCCGCATTACGATAGCGACTCTTCCGTCTTTCTCTTCCAGCAGCTTTGAAGATACGCAGAAGCAGATTTTGTTGGTATGCACCTCAGCCTTGCGGCAGATCTCCATTATCGCTCTTTCCGCACGGATATCCCGCATATAGTCTGTCGGCATATAAACCGACATCCAGTTGAACATGATATCCTTATCGGTAAATTTGATGACCGACTCCAATGTCTGTGCGAATTCCAGTTCAAAAAGGGTAAGGCACTGATTCGTTATCTCTGAAACATCCCGGAAGTTCTCCGGTGTCAGGACACCGAGGCCGGGGGTATTGAGTCTGGTCTGGGTCTGAATGAACGATGTATGGCCGCTGGAGGATTCTCTTATCGGGCGGTAATACAGCTCGACCGCCCTCAGGCCGTCTACTAAGGTCTGGACATCTTCCGGCATTACCGCACCTCCAATACTAATAATACAGAGTATGAATACTCTATTCTATTATACACCAAATTGCACAATTTGTCAATCAAACAGATGACGTTTTTTGAATAATTTTCAAAAATACAGCATTTTCACCAAACTATCCATGCCAATACCAAATAAGGGGCACAAAAGCCTTTCCGATCTGATATATTGCGTCTCAAACGGTCCCGCAGGGCATTTTGAACAAATAAAAAAGAGAGCTGTGCTCGGGCACAGCTCTCAGATACAGTTTATTCAGGATTCAGTTTCGTTTTCTTCCTCCCGGCGTTTCCTTCTTACCAGGAAAATACCTATTGATGCGACTCCTACAGCACTGGCGGAAACAGCGACAGTTTTCAAGGCTGTTCCTCTGCCTCCGGTCTTACTGGGATCGGTCTTTCCGGGGACAGAATCCTCCGGCCGGCTTTCATCAGGGAGGCTTTCGTCCGGCAGGCTTTCAGCCGGTTCATCAGCTCCGCCGTTGGAAAATCTCAGCCTGTCGGGCTTCTCGTCAGTCCCCGCCTTGGTAACGGCGATGGCATATTCCAGCTTGTCATCCTTATCTGCAACAAACAGGCTTACATCGTAAACGCTCTTATCGTATTCTACGCCTTCATCGGTACCGACCGTCTCCTTGACGGTATAAACAAATGTACCCGGCTCATCGGCAGTTATGACAAACTCCCCTGACTTGCCGCTCTCGATCGTGATGCTGTCGCCGTTGGGAGCAGGAGCATCGCTGCTCTCGGGGGCTATCTCGATGATGTAGGTATGCCCTCCCTTGCCGTAATCGTCGCAGTATACGGGTATGACAGCGTCGATCTTTTCATAGGCACTGGCAGGCGGAGCTGCAAAAAGGAACGAGCAGCAGCAAACGGCAGCCAGAGATGACAGTGCCGCAGAGATGATCTTTTTCACCGCTATCGCCTTCCTTTCGCAGATTTCAGACTTCGTTCAGTCCAGAATATAGCAGAATACGACGAGCCTTGAGAGCTGATCGCCCTCTGTGCAGGTCGAAAGTGCCAGGATACGTTGGTTCCTGAGCTCAAGGCCTGTTCTGGCGGCTATGAACCGCCTTGCGTCCCAGCCTTCTCCTGGCTGGAAGATCTCTTTGTCCGCTGCGCTTACGGACAGAGCCGCAAAGACCTCAAGGTCATAGGATCTATCGGCCGTCCTGCCGATCATAAGTGTACCGTGGTCATGTGCTTTCAGATATTTCTCGTCGAGAAAATCATCGATGGCGCCGAACATTTTTCCGTACTCCATGTGGTGACCGTACACAAGGGAGTAATCATCGGAAAAGTCGGGGCTTGATCTGCTGTCGAGGAAGATGCTCCCCGAGAGCGAATACTGGCCGAAGGGGTCAGTATTGAGATATTCGGTGTTATCGCGGCCCTGCATTATCGGATAGTCGATATTGGTGTCGTCTATCGTGAGCCAGGCGACCATATCGTCGGTTATGGGAGAATCCGCGGTATTGCGGTTATCCCCGCCCGGAACAGGTTTATATCCCTTTACGCTTTTATCCAGCGTATGGTTGTAAACATAGGCCGCATCGTAGATATACCAGGCTACTATCAGCAGCGCCAGTATGAGCACGATACTTATCAGCTTTTCATACAGCTCGTTCAGCCTTTTCCAGAAGGCTGCGGCTCCTGAAGCCTCCAATTACTCTTCGTCCTCGTGCTTCTTTTTCCTGACAGAGAGCACGATAAGTGTCCCGACAAGGCCTGCGCCTACAGCGGCAGGAGCTGCGATCGAGAGTATAACACCGGTCGGGATAGCGCCGTTGCGTGTGTTCGTGAAAACAGCGGTCGTATCAGCATCCAGCGACTTATCGGTATATGTATTAGCTTTGAGCTCAGTTGCTATATCGTTCTCCTGATCGTTGGTGGTGTCGCCTGTTACAGCGATAGAGGGAGCATAGTCCTCTTCAGCTTCTGCGATGGTATACTTTGCACCAGCAGGGACCCCGCAAAGATGAACGGTCTGACCGTGCTGGAGATACATATCGAAGGTTATGGTGCCGTTTTCGGCAGCGAACTGCTGGCCGTCAACTGTATTATTGGCGTCGGCGGAGTTTGCCTCAGCCATTTCCTCGGCAGTATATGCGTTGGCACTGTTGTCCAGCGGGGCCTGATCAAAGATGCTGTTGTCGGCATCGACAGAGATAAGAGCTCCGGGAACGTTCTCGATAATAACTGTGAACTTGAAGTATTTATCCTTCGATCCCTGGTTGCCTGCTACGGTCTTTGAGAATTCAAGATCGTAGGTATCATAAGTATTGGTATAGCCTGTGCTCTTGCTAGTGATCCCGTCATAGTCGGTCTCGCCGGCAGCTACATCTGCATCGGGAGCAGTTGTTACTTCGCCGCTGTAAAGAACATACTTGGCGATCTTCATAGTCTTCTGCTCAGCTGCTGCTGCGGTATCGTCATCAACATAAATATCCAGCGTTCTCTTGGGAACTTCGTCATTAGCAACGATGCTGCCCTCTGCCGCTGCGGCCTCGGTGATGACATAGCGATACACACCGGGCTCGGTGAACTCGATCCCGGAAAGGTCGATAGTCAGTGTCTTCTTGACATACTTTTCATCGTCGGTAGTTGTTTTGGTCTTGAAGGCGGGATTATCCGTTGTCGGAACGGCGCTCTCAAGCACTGCAGTGTCTGCGGCTGAGAAGGAAACCTTCCCGTCGGTCGCATCTCCGATGCCGATAGTGGGTGCACCGATACCGGCCAGCACCTCCAGCTTTCCTTCGGCGGTATTCGCGTCGATATGTGCTCCTGGCGCGATGGTAAAGGAAAACTCAGCGCTCGGTATCGTAGCATCGGCTTTCATAACGAGATACTTGTCGAAGGTGAATTCGCCGCCTGCAAGAGGCTCGTAATTGGAACCGGGGCCGGCAGTCTCGACAACAGGGTCTCCGCCGGGCTGGTCAGTCGCACTGACAGCAAACGTCATCGACGCTGCCATAAGCACGGAAGCAGCTGCTGCAAAGATCTTTCTTGCTTTCATGTCAACATCTCCTTAATAAACTGTATTTTATCTTCAGGATCAGATACCGCGCTTGCGCATGACGAATATCACTACTCCCTCAACGTCCTCTTCCGGGACAGCGCCGAACCTGCGGCTGTCGTTGAGATCCTTGCGGTAATCGTTCAGCACGAATATCTTATCCTTGGGAACTTTGTAAGGGAAGGAGATCTTAGCTCCCTCCGTCGGTGTCGGATAGAAAGTATCTATATTTGAGACATAGTTATTGACTGTCACGGTATTATTGTCTATCTTTACTGTATCTCCGCCGAAAGCGATTATCCTGCCGAACCTGATCTCGCCGTCCTTCTTATAGACGATCTCGTCGCCTGCCTCCAGCTTTGCCAGCTTGTAGGTTATGCAGAGGTCGCCGTCCTTTACCATAGGGAAGGCTGCGTTGGTATGGCTGATATGGATGCCGACAATAAAGGTCAGCAGAGCCCATATTATAAGAGCTGTTATCCCGATCTTTATGAACAGGGAGATCGCATAGCTCTTAGCGGAGCGTTTTTTCTTTTTCTTTTTTGCGGATGCCTTCGGAGCCTCAGCCTGCTGTTCTTCTTTGCCGGGGCCTTCGGATGGTATATCCTGCTCTGCCGGGTCCGGAGCCGGGGTTTCTTCCGGGAGAGTCTCCAAAGCTGCGCCTTCGGCGGCCACAGGTACTTTTTCCTGCTCCTTCAGGAGCTCCGGGTCTTCGTTCAAGAGGTCATCACCGCCGTTTCTGCATGATACTGAGCGCCTGAGCCGGGCGGTCGGAAGGACCGCTTCGGAGCGCACAGATACCGCAAAAACGGGTACTTTGCTAAAATGGGCGCAATTATCCTATTTTGAATTCTCATTATATCACATTTTTTCAAAAAAGTCAAGCCCTGTTCATACAAAATCTATATATTTTCTTTTATTTGTTGATGTAATGAGATAAAAAACTGTTGACCTCTGCCTCTGAAAGTGCTATCATATAGCCAGGAACGGAGGTCCTTATTATGAGCCACAAAGTAAACATCGCCGCAGCCGAAGCGCTGGAAAAGCTCAGAGCCGGCAACGCACTCTATCTCTCAGCCTCGACTCCCGCAGGAGACATCTCCCCTGCCCGCCGGGCAGAGACCTGCCGTGAGGGTCAGAGCCCATACGCTGTCATCGTATCCTGTTCGGATTCAAGGGTCATCCCTGAAAGCATTTTCAGCGCGGGGATAGGCGAACTGTTTGTCATCCGTGTCGCCGGGAATGTTATCGACGACCACCAACTGGGCTCTATCGAATACGCAGCCGAGCATCTTGGGATAAGGCTGGTAGTCGTGCTGGGGCAGGACGGCTGCGGAGCCGTCGATGCCGCCATTAACCACGACCCGGAGGGCTATATAAAGTTCATAACCGACGAGATCAGGCTGGCGATCGGCAGCGAAAAGGATGAATACAAAGCCTGCTGCCTAAATGTCAAGCGCAGCGTAGAGCTGATCGAGAGCAGCTTTGAGATCCACCGTGAGGAGGAGCATGGTCTGCGTGTCATCGGAGCGATATACCGCATAAGCGACGGCAGAGTCGAGTTCGATATCTGACAGTACAATTTTTTGTACGCATCTCAAAGCTATGCAGCCTGCTGCCCTGCCAGTTTTCAGCTTTTCAGCACATTCATTATACACAAAGAAAATGGGTATCCCATACAGGGATACCCATTTTGGTTTTTTGGGGGAAGCATTTGCAGAAGCTCCTGTGGTTTACAGGGTCAGGAAACTGTATTGCAGCTTGGAGTTGGTATATATGATATGATCGTAAGCGTGTGCCTGCTGATCAGGTGTATTGCTTGTAGAGAGATCATCATACATATCGGCTGTAAGTGTTACCTTGTAATTCGAGTAAGCCTTTCCGTCCCCGAAGCCATTTTCCTCGCCTGTCAGGACATCAAAGGAGATATCAATCGAGTAGACCTTATCTGCTATCTCGACCAGAGAATCCCTCAAAGCTCTAACGATTATCGTTGTACCGTCATCGCTCATATAAGAAACGTAAGTCGATGTATTCTTTGTCTGTCCCTGATTATATAACTCGGTATCTCCTGCCTTTATGACAAGGCCGCTGATATAATCTTTGAATCTGAGCTTCGTGTTGTTGTAGCCTAGTTTCTTGTTGGTAAGGGTAAGGGTGAACTCGACGTAGTCCCTCGGTTCGGTGATATCAATAAAGGTATAGATCGCTGTAGTATCAACGTGCCCGATACCTGTTTTTGATGTATCCGCATCGAAAGGATTGATCCCGAGCTGGCCGTAAAGACCTGCTGGGTTATCTGTCTTTTTGACAGCGTTGTAGGTAAGCGTTGCTGCTGAAAGGTTCCTGGTATAGTATCTGTTATCGTCGTAAGCGTATTTTGAGGTAGCGCTGAACGCACCGTTTTCCGCAGCAGACGAGATATTCGAGAAGCCGCGGACATACGATCCGACATCAACATCGGAATCGCTCGGCCTCAGCGGGAACTGAGCCTGAAGATTTGACTCATTGAATTCGACGGCGAATCTTACCTGTATAGTTGCTGCATTCGCATTCTCGTCATTTCTCAGATACGGGTTGAGGTTAGTTTTGTTCCGGAGCTCGATATAGTTGCTGTTTGTCAGAGTATCCGGGTCTGTAGCCGATCCGCTTACATCGTCGCCACCAGATTCGAGGACTTCATTGCCGGGGTAGATCTTATAGCTTACAATCGTAACCGACTTGATCGCTGATTCAGCGACTCCGATCTTGGAGGACACAGCTCCCTTGTCTCTCATATCGAAATTCATCAGGAAGGTCTGTAGGATCTGGGAATTCTGGTTGAACCCAAGATTTTCCTGTATTCCCGTTGTCCCCTCTACTCTGCCTGCCGCTGCATCCGTAAGAGCGACATTGGTAGTCATAGTTACCGTAAGGATGTTATTGTTTCTGGACATCTCATAGACATTCGGCTCAACGGCGACGGTAAAGTCGTTATTCATATAAAGATTACCAGTTATGAGACGGACAGACTTATTATAGTTTCTGATGACCTTATTCGGTCTCCAGTCTACATCAGCGGAGCCGTGCTGCTCAAATCTGTCGGCAGAGTTGAGCTCGTAAACGAACACCTTATTGTTCCCGGCATCCTTGTTGGTAAAGAAGCTGAGGTAATAGATCTCCGGTCTGACAGATGTAACTGCGGCCGTATAACCCTGGGATGATGTATCGTTGTCCGGGCGCGGTTTGTAATAGTTGCCATTGCCGTCTGTTACAGTACCGTCCGAAACACCCGAAGCCTTGATGAGCGGCCCGTTCGGTATCGCAGTGAATGTAATATCGAGGAGCGAATTGAACGGTGCGGGAGAATACTTTGTCCCTGCATCAGTGCCGGTCGTAGTAAAGGTCTCGAACTCTAACGGGTAGTAAAGACCGGTTGCCTCATCGAGCTCTGTTACGGGAGTATCGCGGTAATAGAACTGGTCGTTCTTATTGGCATCGACAAGGACAAGTCTTGTATTAGGCACCCATTTGTTATCGTTCATTTTCAGCTTGAGCACCTTGTAGAAGTTGGATGTCCCGAGGACATTTTCGCCTCCGTTGATAGCCGCAGCCCATTCTTCCTCGTTGCGATCATACTCATATTCGATCCTGAGGGTAACGGGGTTACCGAGATTCTCGAACATGGTGTTTGCCGCATTGATAGCCGAATAAGCGTCGTCATAATAGCTTGTGCCCGAAGCGAGTTTGGCGCTGAAGGTATACTGTATCATCTTCTTTACATAGATCGGGACATATAGATGATAAGCGATCTTCGACTTGCTCGAAGCAGGATCGTAAAACTGAACATCCATCAGCGTGAACTGGGGAGTATTAGGGTCTGCGTTATCGATCAGGCTCTTATGCATATTGAATGCGCCTGACGGATGGATAAGGGAATAATTCTGATCATTGGCTGCGCTGACCTCAAACTTCCTTGTTCCGGAATTATAGGTGCATCTGTGCAGATTTACCTTGAAAGCCTCATTATTTGTGGCAGCAAAATCATAATTTGTGTTGGTAAGGTTCTGCAGATAATAGTTGATATAGTTCGTGATCTTTGTTCTGTTGGACTCCTCAACGGTCAGCAACGGGAAATTCGGGATATTCGGATTATTGAATTCCTCTCTGGAGGTCGTGAGGTGTTCCGTAACATCATTGAGCAGGGTGTCATTGACAGCGGGAGCCGTCTGATATGACTGAGCTCCGTTCTGGCTCTTCTGTGGATCCAGTTTATCTGCGATTATCTGCTGAAGAGCAGAGCCCTCGTAGTTGAGATATCCGACAGCGTCGCCGGTAAGGAAGTTTGAAACATCTATTACCTGTCTTGGGCTGGATGTGACATACGGCTTGTTGTCTGTGACTTCGGTGCCCTCGTAATTCCGTACATTAACAGAACCAGTATTGACATTTGAGAAGACCTTGTTTGCATCGGAAGCCTTGCCAAGGTAATCGGCGAATATTACATATCCTCCGCTATTATAATCATTTGTTCCTGAGAGTCTCGGAGGAACGAAATATCCGGGTTCAGCTGTTGTGTTCTGACAGGAAAGGCCTGCTATTTTTATGCTTTTTATATTATTTTTTGAAACAAGATATCCATGGGATGCTGCAATGTAATTTGTTCCTCCCTTTCTATCCTGGAACTGTATGTTATCGCATAGAATATTATAGCCTTTAAGGGGTTTTGCGAGCCAGCCTACAAGTGAAGCTGCATAATCTGATTGAAATACAACATCCACGATCTTAAAGTTGCGGATATATAGATCTGATTCAACATTTCCGCTTACACCGGCAGTATCGTTATAGCTCCAGAAAGTATATCCCTCAACGGAACAGGAGTCTACTATTGTCTGTTTAGCCTTGATTCCGCCTATTATCCCGCCAGTAGCTCTGTGCTGTAGTTTTGCTATTTTTACTGTATCTGTTAATCCTTTAACGACGGAATTCTTGTCACTTTTTACCCGGCAATTAAGGAAGGCAAGATATGAGGTATAAGTGCTTGTCGTGTTTCCGCCTATATCAGCACCTATCAAGCCTCCAACGCGGTGGCCGTAAAGGCTTATGTTGAAAACATTGCAATCTTTAAGGAGCAGAGAGTACGTCATTCCGGCTTCAGTCTTATTGCCAATGGTATACGATCTTCCGATTATTCCGCCTGCAACAACTGTATCATCGCATCCATCAGTTTTATCATTATTACAGAAGAATGTCGAACCATCTTTGTAGCCGATACGGGAAACGATCGCTTTATTCTCTTCACCGAGAGTAACATTGGTAAGAACTACCGGGGCATTATTCGAATTAGTCTGTGCAAATCCGATTACACCTCCTGCACCGTTCTCAAAATCCTGATATGCAGAACCTCTGTATTCATTTATTACATTCGGAAGCGTGATCGTAACATCATCTATAAGCAGATTGCCCTGCTTGAAATAGCCGATGATACCTCCCGCATAGCGCTTGCTGGTAACAGTAAACGCAGAAGTCGCTTCAATATCGGATATCTTTACCTGATGGTTTGTAGCGTTGTTGGCAAGCTGGAGATTTCCGAAGAAGCCTCCCGCTGTTTCAAAACCGTTTACAGTCAGGCCGGAAACTCCGATCGACTCAACTGTAATACTGTCGCCACTTTCAAATCCGGCATATCCGGCAATGCCGCCTGTATGCAGATATGAAACGTTTACCACATTTGCCTTAACGTAATTCATAACTCCGTCCGGATCGCTGTGCATAAAGACATAATAGTTGATAGTGCCTGTAATGGAGAGATCTTTGATCTTGAAATCATCGGTGACATTGCCGTCTGAATCCTTAGCGACAGCACCCTGACTGGAATTGTTATGATGGAGCGTATTGAAGAGACCGAATCCGCCCTTGCTGTTGTTTATGGGGAGATAATTGTCATAAGCTGTCTCGTAGTGCTGCAGCGACATATTGAGTGTAAATGTAACCGGGCTGCCGGAGCCGTTATTGCTGAGGCCGCTGAACTTATGCAGGCTGATCGTTCTTTCATTGAGATAACTATCCGAATTACTCTTCACGCCGAATCCGATAGCTCCGACTCCGCGATATCCGTCAGGGAGCGTCCAGGAAGTCGAAATTCCGCCGAGAGAGAAGTTGCACACGGTTTTGCTGCTGGTCAGCGCCAGGACACCGTAATCCGATGTTCCAGGAATGACATCGGTATAGTACGCAACAAGGTAGGGAACGCCTGAAGTTGCGCCGTCGAGTTTTGCATAATTAAGATAGTCAGGAGTATTTTCCTGAGTCTGATCCTTTCCGACATCCGCATATGTAGCGCGGTGCATGGTCTTATATTCCTTGTCGTAGCTGTTACTGGAACCGACATTTGTGAGAACTGATCCGGGAGCGGCGACAGTTGTGCTGCTCTGAGTGAGCAGTGACATAATGAACCAAGCCTGTGCGTTAGGGATGCTGACGTCAGTGCTGAATATTCCTGTTGCACCAGACACAGCGGTATAAGCGCCGGTCGAGAGCTTTTCTGTTTCTGCCTTTTTGATATCTGCGATGGAATAGTTCTTCCGGCCGTTATGCAGTGTGACATTCTCCTCGGAGGTCACATACTCCGAGCCTTCGGTAACGGCATAGCCGTTCAGAACTCTTCCGATTATCGGGTTCAGATAGAGATACTTAGCGGTACTGGCTGATACCGTGACAGGTGTTCTCCCTGAGATATCTCTTATCTGACTCGGCAGGCTCTGAGGCTTATCATCCATTTCCTTGAATATCAGAGCGCCGTCAACTAAAACGCCGACATATCCGCCTACGGGTATGAGAAAAGAGTAACTGCCATTGAGGTCGATCCTTCTGCCAGACGCCATTGAATCGAAGGTAACGGATACGTCATCAAAGATATTGTCTCCGCCAAGGATAGCGCCAATGACTCCGCCGTAGCTGGCGAAGTTTGGGAATGTGTCGGTACCTGAATTCTGAGTGAGAATGATCGAAGTACTGGGCTCAACGCTGATTCTGACATCCTTTACTACGCAGCCGTAGCTGTTTACTATGAGAGGGCTGTCGCTCTGGTTGTGGATAACAAATTCTCCGCCGTCGTATACGCCTCTGAACACTGCGGGCTTTTCATTGGTGCCGATAGTTGTGAAGTTGCTGATGCCGGAATAGGTGGTAAGGGTGATATCCTTTGTCTGCTTATAATATGCTCCGGCAAGATACTTTCTGACATCTGCAAGAGAAACGGTATCGGTGCTGTTGTCATCGTTGACAAAATTCGTTCCGTTATAGGTATAGGTATGATGTGTCGTGCCGTCCTTCGCATCATTGCACCAGTAGACAGCCCTTTCGGCAGACGTCGGCAGGATAACGGAAGTACCGTTAGTGCAGGTGCCGTTGATGATCTTGGCAAAGGTCTCCAGCTCATTGCCGTCCTGGATCTGATATGGGTCATTATAAGTGCCGCATCCCTCAGCTCTGGTAGATCTGTGGTTTACTTCAAGCTGATGGGTCTTAGTCTCGGGTGAATACTCTGTGCCTACATAGGGAACAAAGCCCGCAAACAGGGCTGAAACAGTATTGCCCGAAACATCGCTGTCCGATACCGGGCTGGTATAGCGTGCCGTTGTGTCATCCGGTTCTTCCAGGTAGATGCGTTCCTGATTGGGGAACTCTCCCTCAGCGATATAGCCGACTTCCTCTCCGTAGGTGACATTTCTGCTTCCGTCCCAGTCGTCGTCCCATGTATAGGTATAAGTTCCCGTAGAGCCGGATTCAAACTGGAACTTATCCAGCAGTGTTGCTTTGGTGAACAGACTGCGCTTGGTCAGATAAGCCTGATCCAGCGCAGACTCTGCGTCAGGATCGGCAAGTCCGTTCAATCTTCCGTCGAGCTTGATCAGGGAGAAGCTGACGTTCAAGCCCTTTGCTGTCAAGGAACCGACCTCTCCTATGAGGCTGCTTCCAGCCTTTGGATATCCGTCAGAGCCCATCAGCATACTGTCGGGCCAGGAAGATGTAAGATTCTTGATGTTCTTTACATTCTTGACTGTTAAATTCGTATAGGTCGTGATCTTGTTGATGATAAGCGGTGCATAATCCTCCTCGCCGATACCGCTGATATGGATACCGTCCAACTGGAGATTCTGGATATCCACCTTGGCTTTGCTGGTATCAGAAGATCCCTTTACCGTTCCGGAGACAAGAGCTCCGCAGTATTTGCCATAGTTCCCGACATTGCCCTGGAGCTTTGTGGTCGCAGAAACAGTGAGCGTCTTCGCTGAGTCAACGTTTCTGAACAGACCGCCGTGAAGAAGGTAATGCTGAGTAGTCGCAGGGGTGCCCCCGGTAAGCAGAGAGGTCTTCTGAGAATCATTATCTCCGCCGTTTTGTTCCTCGCTGCCTTCAAACTCACTGTTGTAGAATTTGAAGGTGCCCTTTACGGTGATGTCAGAATCCAGATCGACAGGATACCAGCTATAGCCTTCCATATCATAGTTTCCGGAGGAAATGGACTTTGTAAACGGGTTTGAGCCGAAATGATTACTTATGCTTCTGTGAGCATACTGATTCAGAGCCCAGCGCATGAGTTTTCCGGGATCCGTATCGCTATCAGCGATGGATTCAAGATTATAATAGTATCTTGTCCAGGGATTGGCCGTAGCTCCGTTTGCAGTCTGGGCCTTATAGCTGAGGCTTTCTGATGAGCCGTCCATAATGAGGCCGTAATCTGTCTCGGTGTGTATCGAAACTATACCCGCACCATTCTTGAGGAGATACTCGTCTCCGCTCGAATCGACGGCAGATCTGTTATCCCCGCTGTCAGAGTAGTATGCGCTGTAAGCGAGGAGCTCGTCGAACACCGTTGCATTCGGGAGAGTCGCATTATCTGCATCGATCTGGTAGCAATCTGTAGTCGGCAGCAGAAGATATAATGCAGACGAGCTGTCGTGATTCCTATAATTGGCATCTGGACTGAACCAGCCCTTGTTGACGATCATGCCGAAGGACCTCGGATTTGAAGCAGAAACGTTTATATTGTTGATGTCAAGGTTATTCACTTTCCATGCGCCGGTAGCACAGTAAACGAGCCCAGCCATATCCTTGACAGCTCCGGAAGCAGTGATCTTGGAATCGGTACTGATGGTCACAGCAGTTCCTTTATCCTCAGAACCGACTTCGACATCGGTGTTGAGCCACTGATATCCCAGCAGACCTCCCATAGAGCCTGCCTTTGCGCTCTTGATCTCAAGATTTTCTGTAGTAATGTCGTCAAGAGTCAGCTTTCTGGACATAAAATTCTTGGAAGCGGAATAGCCGGTAATCATGGCGATAAGCCCGGCGACAGCCTGCGCTGATTTGCCCTTATCGGCCTTGTTCTCAACTGTTCCTCCGAGATTGATCCTTTCAAAATACCATTCGGTCTCTTCGTTAGTTTTATGGTTTATCATGCCGACAGCGCCGGAGATACAAGTCGAAGCATTATTGTTGCTTCCGGATACTGTTCCGGAAAGATCGCAGTTATATATATCTATTGAGCGCTGCACTGAGTCCGAAACAACAGGAGCTATCTCTCCGTAAAGCCTTCCGAGATACATGATCTTGGTCCCGCCGTAATCGAATCCTGCAGTAACATCTGTAGAATAAGTATTGACAGTCCCCTTGGCTACACCTGCAACAGCGCCGACATAAACATCGTTGACATTAGGAGAAACACTTACCGCTCCTGTTATAACAGAATGGTTCGATGCATTATCGTCACCGATGACCGGATCTGAGAGGATCCCGAACAGACCGTTATAGCGATGATTGTAGATCCTGCCGTCACCTTCCGATCTTGTCACAGCTGTTGAAAGATCGGATACTTCCCCTCTTGATCCGTAAGCCTCACCGATAGCTAGAGTAACTGTATTACCCGCTGCGTCGAAGGATCCTGTGTAGATGCAGTGAGGCTCGGTCATTTTGCCGTCTGTATCGTTGTCTCT
>ODAI010209665.1_pt1 | contig 16956 bp, 19 predicted proteins | sample 1539321 | NCBI WGS metagenome assembly ODAI01 (sample SAMN02144231, study PRJEB22623) | gut metagenome | biome: sheep rumen | host: Ovis aries | place: New Zealand | reverse complement strand
TTTAGGTGGTTATAGCGCTGAGGTCCCACCCCTTCCCATTCCGAACAGGGTCGTTAAGCTCAGCATCGCCGATGGTACTGCACTGCGTTGTGGGAGAGTAGGTAGCCGCCACTTTGAGAACCTCTGAGATTCGTCTTGGGGGTTCTTTCTTTGTATAGCATGTCCGGCGATGCAAGCGGTAAGCCGACCCCATCCTATAAAGAAATTTTGCGGAGCAAAGACAAAGCCGTGAGCGAAGCGAACACCTTATTAAAGGGGGGAAAGAAAAAATCGTTAAAAGAGGTGTTGAATGAGCGTTGTTCTAATTAGATTATCGCAGTTGTGATGTCTTCGGCTTCGGCGAGGGAGAGTTTCTGACGGACTTGGGTCTTACGTTGGTAGATGGCTTGGAGACTTTGACGAGTGATTTTCTCACACAAGTGTGCAATAAATAGCAAATATAGACCCGTTATATCAAAAAAGCAAGCCCTTTTTTTACAGGCTTGCATTTGTATTAATCAGTAATTTATATCCTGATATAAAATGAGCGAGGAAGATGTCGCATGATCCAATGTATAATTCCCCATCGTTTTGTTACGATAGCGACATGTTTCTTCTTGGCTATGGCATTAATAATTTGTTTTGCTGCTTTTTCAGTTGGCATGACCCAAAATAAGCCACTACCTTTAGCCATCCTTGTATTAACCAATCCAGGTCTAATATCAGTTATATGAATCGGTAATTTGCTTTTGTAAGCTTTTTTGCACAACGCTTCTATATAATTTATTTGATATGCTTTAGAAGCAGAATAAGAAGGAGCCAAAGGTTCGCCTCGGAGACCACCACAAGAACTGAGTATTACCAAATGTCCACTTGATTGTTCTTCAAACTTCTTATATATTGTATCAACACAAAACGTCCAACCTACAATATTGATATCTATGGTTTGCTTCTCTATTGCAAAATCAAGTTCTGAATTGAAATCTCCTATTCCTGAACATATAATAACTAAATGAATGGTTTCTTTGAAAATCGTCGATAGAAGTGTTTTTGTTTCTTCTATGTTAGATATATCACATTGTGCTATTTGTATGTTTGATGAGTATTGAGAAAGTTCACAAAGTAATTGTTTGCGACGTGCGACCGCAATCACTTCATTTCCTTTAGTTGCATATTGTATGGCAAGTTCTCTACCGATGCCGGAACTGGCTCCAATAATTAGTATTCTCATATTTTGCAAGACCTTTAGTATTATATCCCTTCATACTTTACACTGCAAAGTTACTGCTATTTTTGTACATAGGCAAATTTTGGAGCGAGAAAGTGCAAAGAAAGTGGATTTTGTAGGGAAATATATTTAAGTGAATTTCGGTTTTGAACCAAGTGCTGGTTTTTTACATTTTGGTTCATTCCAAATATCTCGTGCTAACTCTTCCGTTTTCTCTTCATAATTAGCATCGTCCCTCATATCTATAAAGTCGCGACCAGATAAGAATACAGGAATATCTTCCAAATTCCCAGACCTAAATAATGGAATAAATTTCTCAGTTTTAATATCTTTTTGAATTTCAGCAGATATTATAGAATATTCAACGCCAACGCCCCCAACTAATTTCTCCGTTTTCTTTTTATAGTTCGGTGTCATCACACATATAACCCTTTGTGAATCTGTAATTGCATGCTCCATAAAATGAGGTAATAGTTTCCCAAGTTTCATCTCCCATTTATCTAGAATAACTCTTATTCCATATTTTGATTGAAGATGAGTAGCCAAATTTAGCACCCATGTCTCATGTTGTTCATCATCCCACGAATATGAGATGAACACTATTGGATGTTGTTCTTCTAACATTGAGGTTTCTACTTGTTTATCAGTAACGTCTTTCTCTGCCGGAGCTGATTCTGTTTCCGTTTTTTTGTCCTCTAATAAATCCAAATCGGCATCAAACTCTATTTCTGCGCGATTATATACTAATTTATCCTCTATCCAAGATTGCAAATCCCCGTAGAAATACATTCTTTGTTCTTTAGGCAAACTCTCAATCAAATCTTTATAGTAGTCAACTCTACTTGTTGATCTCCCCTTTTTCCTAAGTTCATCAATGTACATACCATACGACGGCGGTAATTCATCTGAATATTTTAAAATAAGGTTATAAAAATCAGATCCCTTAATATAGCATAATGCTCCCTCTTGTGATCCAATAATTCTCCAGAGTTTATTATATGCTTTATTCCAATCAGTATCAACACAAGCCGGAATTATCCATGGAGTATTCTGCATTTTACCCACAAGATTTTCCTCATAAATATAATCATACCCCTTTTGTGTTAATACGATGCATTCCAGAGGGTCTTTTTTATATGTAAAATATCCCGTTATTTGCAATCCGACAAAGACTATATTAAACAATTCTTTCTCTTTGGGATTCAAATTCATGATTAACGAGAAACGAATTACTCTCATTGGTACGATTTCGCCAGCTTTGCAATTTGATGAGCGAAACTTATCAAAAATCAATTCAGCAATTTGTCTTTCATTCATAATCGTGTACGTCCAATTTTGTCAATAGTATTAAGAACATTATAATCCTCTATTAATTTGCATTCAAGTTATCAATCTCTTTTGTTAATGTATCCGCTCCTGCTTTGGTCTGCGGAACCGAAGTTATTTCCTCTTGAATTTTTGATTTATCAAACCCTAATTTTTCAAGAATGTAGTTATGTTGCAACTCAAAAGACTTAAATACATCGTCCCAACTCATTGCATATATTTCATAATTATCAACTTTATTAACAAGAAAACGCTTATTAAAATGTTCAAACGAACGATATTTATCCTTCACGTCCTTTGAAAGTTCCTTACTAACCACATAAAATTTCCACGTCCTAAGTTGACTATTAAATTGAGCCTCATTTTTAATAAGGTTCATGTAATCCTCAATTTGACGATATTGAACAACACCTATCTCAACATTAGGTCTCTTAAGTTCGACTATTACATTATCCTCTATCAAGTTAGAGTCCAAATACGGATGGATGTATTGCCTACACATGAAAATATCCGGCCGCCTATTTCTTTCTTCGCTACCTATAACTTCTGGCTTCGCATCTTCTCCATCGAGAATGTATAAATATTTTGAAATTAGATTTTCAAAAGATTCGTCATGCGATACCATGTGAAATTGTTCTCCAAAAAGCCAATAATTACTTTCAATGATTTTTTGTATATGATCTCTTTCATTCGTAAATTTTGATAAATCATACACCAATTTACGCAATGTCTCTATTACTTCATATCTATCATGAATCATATTAACCATGCGATTAATACGGCTAATCGTGGTTGAACGCAACACGTTTGACAATTGCTCTCGCTCTTCTTCTGATAAAGTTACTATACCATCCAAAATGGATATAATCCTTTCTCTTTCATTAGAATCCAACAAAAGGTTAAGGAAGCCAACTAATGTCTTTTCTTGTTCTTTTTTCAGACCTTTGAATATCTTCGGTTGGATAATATATATATTCTTTATAGCTTCCTCTAAATCTTGCCTGCGTTCTTGATCATATTTATTATCCTTAAAGCGAGGCATTGAACCATTTTTTACGAATTTTAGTAGCAGATCATTCGCTCCAATTTCTTTCACAAAGTGTCTTTCATATGATGCCAATCTTTTGCGCAATTCCTTCATCAATTCCTTATATGTAGGATCTAATTGATTAGTTACATTATCAAATCGCGGACTTGGTTCTTTTTCAAACTGGAAATTATTGAAATATGATGATGTAACATATACGCTATGATAAAAATTGATAGTATTATTGTTGAACGATGTCAAAACTTTACAGTTCTCTGAGAAATCGCCCTTCAACATGTAAAAATAAAATTTATCTCCAATCTTTTGGTTCCATCTTATATATGTCACATCAAATTGGTCATCGCCTATTTGCAATTGGAATTCATCTTTTGTACCAAATAGATATTCATAATCCAATTCTACTCCATTTAAGAGAATAGCATAATGCCTAAATCTATTCAAGCATAAAAACCAAGCAAATTTTTGTGCAATATATTCAGTAAAAGAAGCATCTATAAGATGTTCTTGATAGAGGCTTGTAAGATTTTTAAATGTAACCGTTGTTCCCGTGGATGCATTTGCATCTGTTATAATTGTTTCATCAGACACCTCATAATTTGACATATCTTCTACGGAGATGCTAATATTATATTGTTTTAGTTGTCCATCATCATCCATATATCGCGTATTCCAATCGGCCATCAATGCAAAATTATGAAAAGAGAACCTTCCCTTTCCTTTTTTGCCTTTTACCTCAGACGTTCTTTGAAATGTTCGCATTTTTTGCGAATAAAGAAATGCGCCAAATGTTGATTCTAATGTCTTTCTATTGATTCCAGAACCATTGTCAGTTATAGAAAATTCCATAAGATTACCTAACTCATCTGCTACATAATCGAGTCGAACGGTTTGAGCACCAGCATCAAAGCCATTCCAAATATATTCAGCAATTGCTTGACGGTAATCTGTAGTAATCCCCGCATTTACTACGCTTTCATTATAGGCTGATATCTTATATTTCATGATATATTAGTTTAATATGTTGCACACCTAACTTACTTATTCTTCTTATGCATGGAACAAGTTATCCATTGTCAACTGAGCATTGATACCGTTTGCCCATGCGTTTTGTTTGAGGCCATAGGACGTTATCATCACAAGGCTTACTCCTTTGCGCGTTTTGGTTTTCGCTTGGAAAGTGCCTATTTTGTTACGTAACTCCAAATCGTATTTCTCTGTTAGTTCATACTCTCCTTGTGAGAACTTCATTTCACACAAATTGATGATATTATCGTCACGGTCAATAAGCATATCAATCTGTGCGCCCTTTTCGTCCGAAGTTCTCGGAACATACACCCATGAATAAACATTGCTTATGATACCAGATATCCCTAAAGCATGTTTAATCTGGTCTATATGTTGGAAACAAACACGCTCAAACGCCAGACCACTCCATGCGTTGTAAATTGGTTTTGATATTGTACGCGACCAATAGTCTTTCTCATTGATAGTGCCATCCGCCATAAACTTGAAGTAGAACAATGTGAAGTTGTCTATCAATTGATAGACAGTTTCTTTCTTGGCTTTTCCGATGGAGCTATACGAGCGCAGGAATCCACATTGTTCCAATTCACGGAGTGTTTTTGTCAGCGTGCCGCCACTCTCTTCTTCAAGTGCTGCCATTAACTCATTGCGCGTCATGCCGACCTTCTTGGTTCCAAGAGCCGAGACAACATCAATGTAAGTTTTGGGCGAACGGAATAATGATTTATATAGCGCCTCAAACTCATTCCGCATCTTTCCATTGGGATAGAAGAACATACGGTCAATATTTTGCGCCCAAGATAAGTCTTTACGCAGCATATCCCAGTAGAAAGGAATGCCACCAATAATCATATATGTCTCCAGGATATTGCGGCGGCTCATACCCAAATTGCGTTCCGTCGCATATTGCTCACACTCGTGCAGAGTGAACGGACGCAAATAGATTTGTTCCGTTAAGCGATTATGCAAGCCACCATAGTTCATAACGATTTTGTCTATGATCCAAGAAGTTGCACTTCCGCATACTACCAAAACTATATCTTTACGAGCGGTCGCCCATCCATTCCAAAAATGATCAAGTGCCGAAACAAATTTAGAGTTAGGAGTGTCCAACCAAGGAAGTTCATCAATAAAGATTACTTTCTTTCCTTCCGGCAGCGTACTTAAGTGCTGACCTAACATAAAGAACGCCTGAGACCAGTTTGAAGGGCGTTTTACCTTTTTCATTCCTGCAATAATCAAGGAATTAGCAAATTCCTCTAATTGCTCCCGAATAGAAGCATCTTGCAAGCCCGTGTGTTGGAAGGCAAATTTGTAATTGAACGTCTCACGCACAAGATACGTTTTCCCGACACGGCGCCGTCCATAAACAGCCGCAAACTCAGATTTATCACTCTCTAACAGCGATAGCAATACTCGTTTTTCTTCCTCTCTGCCAAACATAACGTGTGGTACATTTTAATTTTTGGGTGCAAAGTTACAACAAAAAAATGACATACGCAACCAAATCGTGTATTTTTTTTGAGATTTGGCTAAAATTCTCGCATTTTCACAACAACACTCAGCCAAATCAATGAAATTTTTGCGGATTTGGAGAGGGTTGTTTGCATTTCTAGAGATTAGAAAGATCTAAAAGTTTGCTTAAATAGAGGGAAGATTACTTGCAAGAAAAGCGCAGAACAAACTCTAATGATTTTGCATTTTCAGTGTTTCTTCGTGTAGTTTTTGATAGAACAACCTACATCCTTCCGTATCCTCTAATGTAAATTCAAATAATTGATGTATCTTATTCAATTGATTTTGAGCATCCTCAAATATAGAACGAAAACCATCAGATAAAAAATGGAGTAATTTAGAATCAGGTCGTAATGCACTCATCAATCCGAGTGTAAAAGCATTTTGTTGAAAAATCGGTAAATATGTTTTCTCATAGTGATTTTCTTGATTTAAGAGGAACCACAACCTATCTTCAGTTTTAGGGTAGTGTTCCGAAAAAGTTTCTATCGTTTTTATCCACGGGAAAGATGCTATCACTCTCCCAGCAAAATCAAAATAACCATATGAGTTAATTTCTTGTATACACTTTTCGTCCAATTCTGGTTGTTTTAATCCGGCAGCTACCAATTGATCAAAGTATTGAATATTTGGATTATTATAAAGTTTTTGTATCTTTTCAAATAATTCAGAAAACCAAATCATATTCTCATCACACTCTCGCTCTTTAATCTTTGCCTCTATTAGGTTAGCCCAGGCCTCTGTATCTACTGGTATCAAAGCGTCCGGAATCAGCTCCAATTTATCTGATGTCATAAAATCCATCGGAGCACAATAATCAGAATTATGAACCAGTTTTATTCCTACTCTCTCATATGATTGCGCTACAAGACGAGAACAAAACATTTTTTCCTCATGCTGTTTTTCTTCGGTATCCTTATAACTACCTGTCCTAAAAGCCTCGCATAAACTGAATTCATTTCCCATTTTTATTCGGGCACAAAAAATTACATTCTCAATAATTTCCTCGCTGACGTCCTTCGGCCTATAAACTAATGCATCGTCATCATTAATAAAACCATATGAAAAGATATGATTCATTGTAACGCCATATCCATTTGCTTCCATAATAAACGCATCGCCCATATATAAAGCAGCGTGTGTATATTTTGCGCCGCCCATTTTCTTGCGAAGACTTTCTTCGTAATCGTTTATTAAAAGGATGTCACCTTTTTGCAGTTTCGCAGTATTAAAAGCATACTGTATATCTTCCCTTTTCATATAAGAATTTTGTTTACGATATTTATTTGAGTGCAAAGTTACAACTTTTTTTTGACATAAACAAATAATCTTTAGATTTGGAAGAGAATGCACAAGAAGCAACGCGGAAAGCAACACAATTTCAACTCAAATATCAAAACATTCCCTATCAAAATCAAAACATTATTTGCTTATCTCGAAAAATTATTGTACCTTTGTAAGTCTTTTTGCAAAAAAAATGAGAAAAATTTGTTGTGTCATGCAGTCTTTTTAATATAGCTTGTACTATATAATTAGAGACATTGCGTCCATAATGGAAATAGCATCATTGATAGAACGGTGTAGGCATGGAGAAGAGGATGCTCTCGGTGAACTATATAAGACATACGCTCCGAAATTACGGAGTGTATGTCGGCGGTATATCAGTAATGAAGATATGGTAAATGATGCTCTGCATGACGCTTTCGTTGTAATTTTCACTTCGTTTGATACCTTACGCGAAGATAGCAAGGCAGAAGCATGGATGGTGTCTATTGCAAGAAATGTAGCCTTGAAATGCAATGATTATGCAGAAATCCTTCCGACTATATCTATTGAAGAAATCAATGATCTTGAACTTCCACCCTCGGAAGAAGGAGAATCCGATGTAAGAGGTCTATCTTTATCTGATGTAATAAAACTAATAGACCAACTTCCTGAAGGATATAAAAAAGTATTTCGTTTGTCCGTTTTTGAAGGTCTTACTCATAAAGAGATTGCGGCAATGCTTGGAATAGAGCCGCATTCGTCTTCCTCACAACTTACGCGAGCCAAACAAATGCTTCGTAAAATGATGCAGCAATATTGGGTATTGCTTCTATTATTGTTGCTTCCGGCTACTCTACTTCTTATCAAGAAAAGGGATAGTCGTCTCGAACCTATTGCCATTACCAATAACGAAAACGCAGAAGAAAGTGTAGAACAGCCAATAGATGATACAGGAATCACAGTAAATCACACTCCTGCTACCAAGCCTGAACATACATCGGCTTTTGAGGATACCATTCCTTTACATTTGGTTGATATTAAAGATGCTCATGCTTTAGCAGACACCATGCCACAAATAATGGTAGATTCTATCCCTAAAGATCCGGCTACTCCCTCGCCATATGTCAAAGAGTTAACGCCCAATGATTACATTGCAGAATTGGCAGAGACACCTATTAAAAAACAAACAAAACATAAATGGCAAATAACCCTTGCTTATGCAGCGACACCGCTTCCTAGTCTAAACAAAACGGATAATTTTATGACCATACCCGAAATATCGGTTGCAAGTGCTCCGGCAGCAAAACTATATAATTGGGGTGACTATATTAACTATGTGGACAACAATGCCGAATCAATGGATTCCACAAGTGCATCAAATATGAGACATATAGCTATCATCAACTCCAACAATCCAGCAGATTCACTTTCAGAAAGCAAACACCATTCATTGCCGCTTACGATTCAACTCTCACTGAGCAGACAAATAAACGACAAGTGGTCACTTTCTACTGGTTTGAGTTATTCTTTACTGAGATCTGCGTATCAAAGTGGCAACGAAAGCACTACAATCAAACGTACACAGACATTACATTATTTAGGGGTTCCGGTTCGATTCAATTATAAATTGGTGGGCGGTTCTCGTTGGAACCTATATGCTTCCGGTGGTTTGCAGGTGGATATGCCTGTAAGTGGTCGTCTAAATACACAATACTCTTATGGCGGCGCGTACGCAGGCATTAAACCGGCCTCTGTTACCGAACCTATTACCAACGCGCCATGGATGTTATCTGTTGGTGCAGGAGTGGGTGTACAGGTTGTAATAATACCTCACATGACCTTGTACATAGAGCCCAATCTGAATTACTATGTTCCATTAACAAAGGGAGTTGACACCTATCGGACAGAAAGACCATTTGATATCACGCTTCCGGTGGGAATTAGATTTTCTTGGTAATAGATGCAGTATTTTTGATGTTTTTAGTACTTTATTATAAAGATACATTATAAAACACTTAAAACATGAGAACTAAAAAAATCCTCGCTTGGATGATGGCGATAGCCATTACCAGCATTACCCTGACGGCTTGCAGCCATGACAAAGAAGTCGAGAATTCCTCCAAAACTTCGCTTCGCGCGTGCGGGCTTTCTCCATCCGGGACGCACAGTAGTAGTATCCTTTTCACAGATGACGACATAGAATGGTTCGATGTGAATACACGGGAGATTAAGTTCAAGGATATGTCTGCGCCTTTATATGAGCGCATACGACCATTCAACGAGATTGAATTCTATCTTGGCGAAAATAGTTTGTTCGTGGTCAGCAGTTTTGTCGGCTTATGGGATAGCCGCATCTTTGAAGATCTTGTGCTATGCTATGGAAATCAAGAATCTACAGATATTGACGGGAAATATTATTTATACGACTGCTATCCGCTCCAATACCTTGATACGGAAGCAGTTATAGCCAATCAAAAGAAAAATGCTCTACAATGGGATATATTTATTTCATACTTGAGAAGTAAAGGGAAACTAAAGAAATAAGTTTTATCCTTATGCAGTCCTTCGTTGCAGTTTTGTACTATATAAGTAGAAACTGCAACGATTTTTTATGTACTCAATTATTGATTATGCCTACAATGGGCTGTTATATTTAAACAACATGACGAGACCACAGCACAAGCGGTTGTCTCAGCTGATGATTTATGCTACTACGGCATGTCAATCCAAATGCAAGCATTGTAATATCTGGCAGAAAAGACCGATAGAGCATCTTTCTCTTGAAGATATTAAGCATATCGTACAAAGCAAGTGCGTTACTCAACGCACCACTATTGGCTTAGAGGGTGGCGAATTTCTGTTGCACCCGCAAGCAAACGAGATTATGGCTTGGCTACAGGCAGAACACCCGAACTACACCCTATTATCCAACTGCCTTGCGCCTCATTTGGTTATCAATGCCGTTCGGGAATACCACCCTCGGCATCTATACGTGTCACTTGACGGAGGACGGGAAACCTATAAATACATGCGCGGTCGGGATGGCTACGACCATGTAATAGAAGTTATCGAGACTTTGCGAGACGAAGTCCCTGTATCTTTGATGTTTTGTCTATCTCCGTGGAATAGTTTCAAAGACATGGAATATGTGATTGAGGTTGCCAAGAAATACAACGTGGATGTGCGCATCGGTATATATGGAACGATGGCTTTCTTCGATACAACAAGCGAATTACTTGCCGCCACGAATTTTATTGAAAACATTCCGGCGAACATTCATGACACACAGGAAAACTATGATTTTGTAGCCCTCTATGATCAATGGAGGGAAGGAAATCTGAAATTGCGATGCCAGAGTATAATGAGTTGTCTTGTTATTCACAGCAACGGAGATGTGCCGCTTTGCCAGAATCTTGACGTCATATTAGGAAATATCCACCAACAGTCATTTGATGATATCTTCAATGGAGCAGCATCTTGTAAAACTCAATGCCAATACTCTCAGCATTGCAATAAATGTTGGATCAATTTCCACCGCAAATATGACATCATTCTGATGCGTAATTTTGAGAGATTATTCCCGAAACGGCTCATCGAAAAATTTTATGGTCCGTATCAATGGACTGAAAATCCCGATATTACTTATCGGCAATATATAAAACATATCCAACGATGATAAACCAACTGATTGAACGGTATAAACGCTTCCGCACGGAGCAATATCTTGCGCAGATATATCAATCCCAATATGCGTTTGTCGGAATGGGGCAACATTCGCTCTCTAACCTGTATCCGGTAATCCGGTATTTGCAAATACCCATAAAATATATTTGTGTAACCTCTGAAAGGAAAGCACAACTGATTGAGAGAAAGTTCCCTGGGATAATAGGCACCACTTCTTTGGATGAGATTTTGAACGACGATACTATCAAAGGCGTATTTGTCTCCACTTCACCGGCATCGCAGTTTTCGATAGCCTCGCGAGTACTACAAAGCGGAAAATCTCTCTTTGTGGAAAAGCCGCCTTGCCTGTCATTGGAACAACTTTACAAGCTTATAGAGTTCCGCCGTTTGCACCATTCTCCAGTTGCTGCAGTGGGTATGCAGAAACGCTATGCTCCTGCAGTCCGGGTGCTGCAAGAAAAGCTAAAAAAAGAGCATCTTATCAGTTACGATATGCATTATTTGACCGGGGCTTATCCGGAAGGTAATGCGTTGCTCGATTTGTACATCCATCCTCTTGACTTGGTATGTTTTCTATTCGGGGAAGCGGAGATTATTGCATGCCAAAAGGTTGCGCCTTCTTCTTTTCTGCTTATGCTGAAGCATCCGCATGTTATTGGTTCGATTGAACTGTCAACCGCCTACTCATGGATATCCGCAAAAGAATCATTAAAAGTGTGTACAAATTCCGGTGTATATTACTTAGAGCAAATGGAAGAACTAACGTACGAGTCCAATAGTACGTTCTTGGGGCTGCCCTTAGAAAAAGTCCACACGCATCATCCTACGATTGAGGTTCTTTACAGGCGTAATAATTTTACGCCGGTACTTGCCAATAATCAGGTTTACACGCAAGGTTATTTTGATGAGATATTGAGTTTCGCTAATGCTGTAGAGGGACAACAAAATAACAACATATCTGATCTTATTTCAATGACAGACACATTCGAACTTTTAGAAGAATTAAGTTCTGTTTCGTAGATTTTGATATACAGAAGAAAAAAATTCATCGTAATTTATGATAAAATAACTAATAAACTTGTATAATTCAAAAAAATGTAGTAATTTTGCAGCGGATTTTAGTCGGCTCTTAGACTATAAATGGGAGGACATATGAATAGCATATAGTGCAACACAGGCATATTCTTGATTAACAAAAGTCTGCAAACTTAAAAGAAACAAGAAGACTATGTCCTGCTACTCGTGTCATGGCATGGGTTCGCAGGAGTCTTGTTTCAAAGTTTGCAGACTTTTATGTTAATCGCTCCTGCGCCTGTGCTTTTTATGTCCGCTGTCTCATTCATTAAATCCCATGAGACCAATTATTTTTCAAGTCCATTTTTATGGAAATTATTATGCCGGTGACCACATCGACGTTCACGACAATACCTCTGTTAATTTTTATCAAGGAGAACATACCAAAGAAACAAGCACACATGAAACATGTGTGGAAGATGTTGTGCCGATTGTGGAGCAGGCTCCGTGTCCTTTCCTCGTGACGGAGAAACTGACCGAACTTGGGCTATATACGCCGGAGCAGTTTGAAAATATGTTCCGCGAAGCGGTAGAGAGTGACGCAAAGACCTTAGCTGCCTTTCTCAAGAAGTACCGACAAATGGGTGTGCTTGATTTTAAGGGTATGGATAAGAAGCAAATCTTTGCAAAACTACAGGAATATTTCCCCACAATGAGGCGGTATAGTTACAGCAATTTTATCTATTATTTTTGACCATTTTGCATTTGTTTTACATTTGTTTCTTTTGTACAAATGAGCCGTAAAAAAGCCCCTCTATTTGTTTCTCGTTTGCTCCTTTTGTTTCTTATTTGTTTATTAGCTTCCTTTCGATAGGAAGCCTTTTTTTGTATATACCTTTGCACTGCATTTCCGCTAATAACCGCATGTCGCGGCATGTAAAAAACGGAGTGCTGCTGTATTATGATTTACAAACCTATTTCAGTAGATGCGTACGGCTTTACAGACAAGAGCCAAACGGTCGTGCGTATCTACACTACCAACGGTGGAATGATCACCGCCAAACAATGTCCTACTGACAAACCTTTGTACTGCACAAGGGACGGGCATTTCTTTTCACTCACCAAGTTCGGGTTACGGGAGGTCAAGCCATGCTTCGCCGTGCCCAGAGATCCGCGAGTGTGTCACACGCGTTACCCCTTCATGCGGCAGTTCGGGAACAGGACATGCCACATGCTCATGGCACTCACATGGATTGGACCAAGGCCGGAGGGCTACGAAGTAGATCACCTTAACGGAGATATGCTCGACTGGAGTACGGACAATTTAGAGTATGTCACGCCAAAAGAGAATATCAAGCGGGCGAAGCTGCTGCGAGTGCTCAGGAGTATAGGACGCGACCCGAGGAAGATGAGCCGTGAAGAGCTCCTTTCAATCTTCAGCAAATACACATTTACTAATCCCCAAAATTTAGACTAATTATGAAAAATTTCGAAGAAATTAATCGTGCCCAAGGGGCTAAGAAAGCAAATAATTTGAAAGAGTTGCGCGAGTTGCGCAACCAAGAAAAAGCTATCAAAGCACGTATTGATGAGATCAGCACCGAAGCGACCAATGAGGCGGTGGTTATACTGGCTGAGAAGGGCTTGGAAAAAGGTGAGTTTGAGGTGGATGGTGTTGGTAAATTCCAACTGCAACGGACAGAGAGTTTCGACTTTAGCGACTACCGCCGATACCCACAAGAACAGGCGGTGAAGTGGCGTGAGAATGCAAAGGAAAAAACCAAAGAGCAGAACCTCGTCAAGGCGCGTACGGCAGTGATGAACGGGTATGTTAAGACCTTTGTGGAACTCTACCCGGACAAAGAGCCGGACGAGATCAAGTTGACGGTGAAAGTCATCGAGTAAAAAGAAAAAGAAAAGAAGCAAAAGAATAAAAGAAAATTCGTAGTAGGGAGACTCTCTGCATAGTATATACTCTCTCTGTAGTCTCCCTCACTATTTTTAAGAAAATTTATGGAAGCCTTAGACGACATTTTGAGGAAGCGCAGAAGTTGGGCGGTTATGCTTGATTTGCTCAAACCCTACATCGCACCGCAAAACGAACGGATGATACGACCAGCCGAGGAGCAATGGAACAGTATTCCGCTGCAACGGCAACGACAGATATACGTCACCTTGTGGGAGCAGAAACTGCGCGGTGTGGCTATCAAAGATCATCCGTACTACGCCATCAAAGACTGCGTGCCGATGCCCTTCAACTGGAATGGAACCGAGCATATAAAAAGTATGATGGCGAACTTCAAGATGGTCAGTGCCAAGTACTACAACCGCTACGGCATCTACACCGTCCAGGCCGCCGAGGCTTTCCAATTGACGGATGTTAAACCGTTAAATTTTAAGAAAAATGAAGCAAGAAAATAAGATTCCATTAGCGCATATCAAAGACGGGATTGAGCAGTACAAGAACACGGCCTATACGTCCAAGGAATGGGAGACGCTGTTATATGGTTGGCGGCAGAAGAAGCATTACCGCAAGCGGGAAACCAACAAAGGGTGGCTCAAAACAGAGGACGCAACAAGTCTAATTCAGTACGCGCTCAACGACCGAGTGAAGATCACTTTCGCGCATTTTGCAACGTTCATCGTGTAAACAACCACTTTTGGTCATCGGCGGAGACGAAAATTTGCACGTCTCCGCTTTTTGTTTTATCTTTGCGGTGGATTTCGAGGAAACTGGATTTTAGTTACTCGCTATCGTCCCGTATCTCTCTCGTAAGCGAGTCGTAAAATCCCCCTCACGAAAAGCGCGGGCACATAACAACGAAAAGCGGGATAACATCCCGCATAATGAATATAGACATACGCCCGCATTTAATGCGGGGAAATAAACATACATTACTAACCAGATCGCCCATGTATGGTCGATACAAAGTAGCGGACATATGGGCGGTCACAAAAACAAATCTTAACTATGAGTAAAATCAATTTGGAAGCGCCGTTTACGGCATTTCGAGGCAAAATTTGCAAGCACTCGAAAATCATCTTCGCCCAACGTGGCGACACCCAGTACACCAGCCAGATTTGCAATCCGCGTACGAAAGCGTACAGTGCCGAAGAACTGGCACGTCAAGCAAAGTTCAAGACCGCTCTGGCCAACGCAAGCACCGCATTGGCAGATGCTACACAGAAGGCTGCGTACGAGACCGCTTTTGCCGGTCAGAGCAAGTACAAGAGCTTACGCGGGTATGTAATCGCGATGGAGTACGCGAAGTTGGTGTAAACCCGATGTCTAACCATTAAACCTAAATCTTAATTATGGGAAAAGTTGTTTTTGAGGACCCCGTACATCACATTTCGGGTCGTATCAGCAAGAAGTATCGCACTTGCTACAACCACAAACGTATCAATGGGCTGAATTTCACCTCCGTACATGGTGAGCGAAGCACTCCGGCAAGTACTGAGGAACTGAAAGTGCGTGCTCGGTTCAAAGTTGTTCGTCAAGCAGCTCTTGAGCGTTCGATGGATCTGATGCACCTGACGTACGACCAGATGGACTTCATCGAAGAGAAGAAGACCCGTCCGAACTTCAAGTACACGACCTACAAAGGTTGGTTGTTCGGCAAGGCATGGAAGTGCTACGATGAAAGCACGAACACGGTGACCATGCCGGAGCGACTGAAGACCATCGGATAAAGGAGGTGAGCTATGAAAGCAAGTATTCAGCTCATCACAGCAGCTGTGCTTTCTATCGGCGGATTAGTGCTCTTGTTCTGCGGGGCGTTTATCGCTCCGCAGGGCGAGATCCACGAAAGCCTGTTGGTCGGATTCGGCGAGGTGGCAACATTCGCGGGAGCGTTGTTTGGGATTGATTACACTTACAAATGGAAGAGTAAGCATGGGAACCATCCACCTGAAGAGAGTTAGTCGCGCTGGCAAGGCTGTACGCGGGACGATAACCGGTTCGGCGCACGTATTACCGACCTTGGAGAATGCAGAGTTTATCATCCCTGAAGGGAAATATGAGCTAAAGATGACATGGTCGCCGCGGTTCAAGAAGATGATGCCGCTGGTGGACGGGGTCAAAGGCAGATCCGGCATACGGATACACACAGGAACGATACCCGAGCACTCCAAGGGTTGCATTCTTATGACGCCGAAAGGCGTAGAAATCATCAAAGAGTTACTAACCAAAAACGAGAAGAAAGATGAGAAAACTATTATTTTTATTGATAGTCGCTATTAGCGTGGCAGTTGGCATGACGAGCTGCAAAGCATGGCGCACGATCAGCACGAGCGCGACCTACACGCAGGTTGGCGACAGCACCAAAACTACAACCACTATTACCACGAAAACCGTGGAAGAGTATCAAGGGGTCAAGAAGAATTAGCACCGCTAATAACGGCCAAGAGTGCAAAGGGGAGCGTAACGGCTCCCCTTTGCTATATGCGGGATATAATCCCGCGTAAACAACAAACACTACACGCCGCATGAGCTACACCCGCATTGAGACCGAGCGGGCGGGGCGGCATCTTTAGCGGCCTTGTGCAAAACATGACGCTAATATGCCGGACGCGATGGTCGAACTACGGCACGAACGTGGAGAGAGTACCGGCGACGCGGTAAACCGCCTACACCGCAAGCCCACACACTACAAGCAGGAACAAACAAAATAACGGCATACGATGCCGGACTAACAAACGAAGAGAAAGGAGAAATAAAAACGATTTTTTCTTTCCCCCTAAAAAATTTTCGCGAAGCGAGAAAAATAGGATGAGGTCGGCTTACCGCTTGCATCGCCGGACATGCTATACAAAGAAAGAACCCCCAAGACGAATCTCAGAGGTTCTCAAAGTGGCGGCTACCTACTCTCCC
>ODAI012738727.1_pt1 | contig 16957 bp, 19 predicted proteins | sample 1539321 | NCBI WGS metagenome assembly ODAI01 (sample SAMN02144231, study PRJEB22623) | gut metagenome | biome: sheep rumen | host: Ovis aries | place: New Zealand | reverse complement strand
TGGATGGCCTGGGCGCGCGGCTCGTTGCGCATCCGGAGCTTGACCGCGAGGCGCTTGCCGACGATGTCGCAAGCTTCATCATCGGAAACAGCCGCTAGACTGCCGGCCCAGCCTGACAACGGAGAAAAAAGCCGCCCGCAAAGCACACGCTCTGCGGGCGGACGTCAATTCGGGACCGGAAAAATCAGTCCTTTTCGCCGATGCGCACCGGGATGAAGATGCGGCTGTCGCCGCGCTGCACAAGCACGCGGACGGACTTCTTCGCACCGGAGACGGCGTTTCTTAAGTCGGAGGGGCTTCGGATGGCCCGGCCGTTCACATTGACGATGATGTCGCCCTCACGGATACCGGCCCTGGCTGCGGCGCCCTTGACGTCTTCAACCAGAACGCCTTCTGTGCCGGCCTTTTCAGCCTCCCGCTCGGAGAGCGCCCGCACGGCAACGCCGAGCTTGGCGGAAGAATCCGGTTCGGCAGCGGCTGCGCCCGAAGCGCGCGCACTGGGCGCTTCGCCCACCGTGATAGAGATGTCCTCGCTCCTGCCGTCGCGCAGCACGGTGAGCTTCACGGTGCTGCCCGGCTTCATCGCGCTGATCATGACGGGCATGTCGGAGGATGACTCGACCGCCTTGCCGTTCACGGCGGTGATCACATCGCCCTCGCGCAGCTTGCTCTTTGCGGCCGGGCCGTTCTTCTCGATCTGGGCGACGATGGCGCCCTTCTGATTCTTCAGGCCGAAGGACTCGGCAAGCTCGGGGGTGATGTTCTGGATCAGAACGCCGATGCGGCCGCGCGTCACCTTGCCGCTCTTGACCAGCTGATCCTTGATCTCAAGCGCCAGATCGATCGGAATCGCAAAGGAAAGCCCCATGAAGCCGCCCGAGGTGGAGAAGATCTGCGAGTTGATGCCGACCACCTCGCCGTCCATGTTGAAGAGCGGACCGCCCGAATTGCCCGGGTTGACGGCAACATCGGTCTGGATGAAGGGCACGAACTGATCGTCAGGCAGCTTGCGGCTCTTTGCCGAGACGATGCCCGCCGTCACCGTGTTGTCCAGGCCAAATGGACTGCCGATTGCGGCCACCCATTCGCCCACCTTGAGCTTGTCGCTGTTGCCCATCTTGAGCACAGGCAGATCCTTGGCATCGATCTTTACGACGGCAATGTCGGTCTTGGGGTCGCTGCCGAGCACCTTGCCCTTGAACTCGCGCTTGTCGGTGAGGCGCACCTTGATCTCGTCGGCGCCCTCAACCACGTGGTGGTTGGTGAGGATCAGGCCGTCGGCGCTCACGATGAAGCCCGAGCCCATGCCGCGGCGCTCGGGCGTCTGGCGCGAGCCGCCGCCGAACGGGAACGGAAAGCCGAAGCGGCGGAAGATCTCGGCGCTTTGCTCGTCAAGGGCGCCGAAGGGGCTGTCCATCTGGATGGTCTTTGCCTTCTTCACGATCGAGATATTCACGACGCCCTTGCCGTACTTCTCGACCAGATCGACGAAGTTGGGCAGGGATTCGCGCGCCGAGGAGGTCTTGATGCCGGGAAGTTCAAAGGCGTATCCCGCGCTGGGCAGCGTTGCCGCGCTCGTGGCAATGAGCGCGGACATGATGGCTGCGAAAAGGGCTTTCTTGTTGTTTTTCATTGGGTTGCTCCAAAACGACTCAAGGGGCAGGGGCTGAAGAAAGGGCCCTGCGCCAGTAACGGGGCTAACGATAGAGCAAAACAATTCGGAAATGGTTACGGCGCAATGTCCACCTGAAACAGGCGGGGTAAATTTGTAACAGAGATTAGTGCGGGCGCCGGGCCGAGGCGAGCGTGAGATCGAGCGAGGCAAGGATTTTTTCGAGGGTGTCAAGGCGCATCGAGCGGGGGTCGTTTTCCGCCTGGCTGACGGTGGCCTGCCGCACGCCGGCGCGAGATGCGAGCGCGGCCTGCGTGAGCCCCGCGCGGCGCCGCTCGACATAGATCGCAGAGGCGATGCGCTTGGCCCAGAGGGGGACGGATGAGGAAAATTCCCGGACAGGCATGGCGGCTGAAAGGGGAGCGGCTCCGCGGGCCGGAGTCGCTCCCGCGGCTTGCTGCTAGATGAGCGTGAGGAACTTCGTGATCATCGCCGTGCGGTTCTCGATCGTGTCGACGAGCAGGAACTCCTTGTCCGAGTGGAAGTTGCCACCCGCAGGTCCCACGCCGTCGAGGACCGGGATTCCGGCTCTGGCAATGTGGCAGGCATCGGACGCGCCGCCCGCATCCACCCAGGAAGCGGTGAATCCTGCCATCTCGGCGGCCTTCGTGATCAGTCCGGCCAGCTCCTTTGTGGACTCGGTGAAGGGCATCGCGGGAATGCGCGCCTGGCAGACGAGCTCGGCCGTGATGTCCTCGCCCCAGCTGCGGGCGGCGAGTTCCTTCAGGCCCCGGTCGATTTCGTCCCCGTCCTCATCCCTCCAGCAGCGGGTGTCGATCGCCACGCGGCAGGTGTCGGGAATGACGTTGCTTGCCGAGCCGCCCGTGATCGTGCCGACGCTTACGGTCGTGCCCTTGCCGTCGGGATCCTGCAGCTTGACGACCTCAAGGCAGAACCGGCAGGCGGCCATCACGGCCGAGCGGCCGGCCTTGGGATTGTTGCCGGCGTGGGCCGAGCGCCCGTGGAACGTGACGAAGTACGTGCCCGAGCCTTTGCGCGAGCGCACGAGCGCGCCGTTCGGGCGCGCGGCTTCGCACACGAGCGCCCGGGTGCTCTTGCGGGCGATGCTCTCAATCCATGCGGTCGAGTGCGTGGAGCTCGTCTCCTCGTCCGGATTGCAGCAGACGGCGATCGAAAGACGCTTCAGGTCCTCGGGGCGCGCTGCTCGGATGGCGTAGAAGATGGCAAGAACGCCGCTCTTGCAGTCCGAGCATCCGGGGCCGTGCACTTCATTGCCCTCGCGGGACATCGGGCGGGCTGCCGCGGTGCCGTCGGGAAAGACGGTGTCCAGATGCGCATTGAACAGAATGTCGTAATGCTCGGCACCGGGCCTGTTGGTGGCAAAAAGTCCCTTGCCGACTTCAGGCCCCAGATCCACGAGCTCGGTGTGAAATCCGATCGAGTCGTAGTGCCGCTTCATGATCTCGGCGGCACGCGTGACGCCGGCCGCATTGGCCGTGCCGCAGTCCAGGTTGACCAGCTCGCTTAAATCCTTCAGGAATGAATCCAGCATGATGCGCATCTCCTCGCGGTGTAAACAGGGAAAAGCCGTCCGTCAATGACGGCGTTTTGTCTGACTCGCGATTATGCCACCGGGCCGCGGCGGGAAAGCCCCGCCTGCCTCAGTCCTCAAGCCCGGTCTGCTGCAAGGGCAGCGTTACAACGAACCTTGCGCCGCACCCCGTGCCGTCTTCCCGCGGGAGCCCGTCCTCGATCCGGATCTCGCCCGAGTGCAGCTGCACGATGCGCTGGACGATGGCAAGCCCGAGGCCCGTGCCGGAAACCTTGGTGCCGAGCGCCCGGTAAAAACGCTCGAAGACGCGCTCGCGCTCTTCCGGGGCGATGCCCGGGCCGCTGTCGGCAACGGCAATGACGGCGCTTTCTCCCTGGGTGGCGACGCTGATTTCAATGCGCCCGCCCTCGGGCGTGTAGCGGATGGCGTTGTCGGTGAGGTTGGCGATGAGAAGCCGCAGGGCGTCGGGCATGCCGGTGAGCGTTGCGGGCGCGGCGTTCACGGTGAGCGTGATGCGCTTGCCTTCGGCGATGGGCTCGAGGTCGGCGTGCACCGAGAGGGCAAGCTCTTCGAGCCGCACTTCGCTCATCGGCTTCTTTGCCTCGGGATCGAGGCGCGCGATGGTGAGGAGCTGCTGCACAAGGCGCGTTGCGCGGGCAATGCCCTGCTGCAGACGCTCGGAGTACTTCGCGCGGTCTTCGTCGGTCTTTGCGCGCGCGAGGAGCTGCCCCTGCAGCTTGATGGCGGCAAGCGGCGTTCTGAGTTCATGCGCCGCGTCCGAGGCAAAGCGCTGCTGAGCGGTGAGGCTCATCGAGAGGCGCTCCATCAGCGCATTGATGGCATGCACGAGCGAGCCCACTTCACGCGGCAGCCCCGCGCTCTCAATGGGCTCAAGCGAGGAGGGTGAGCGGCTCTCGACCTCCTTTGCCGCGCGGTTCAGGCTCTGGAGCGAGTGCACGATGACGAACCAGATCGCGATGGCAAGGAAGAAAAAGGCGATCACCAGGGGCTGCAGGATGCGCTGGGAAGCCGAGGCGGCAAGGCTTTTGCGCACTTCTAGGGGCTGGGAGACCTGCACGAGCCGGGCGCCGCTTGCCGCGGCAAAGACGCGCCAGGTCTTGCCGTACTCGTCGACGACTTCGGAAAAGCCCTCCTTTTCCGGAAGCGGAATCGGCGCGATGGCGCGGGACTGGTACAGGCGATCCTCGCGCGCATCGTAGATCTGCACGAGAAATTCCTGCTGCGGGCTCTGGCCCGCGAGCGTGATGCCCTGGATGTCGCTCGAGTGCCGGGCGACGATCTGAAGCGCCGTGCTCTTCAATTCGGCGTCAAAGAGCTCGGAAAACTCGACCTTTGCCGAGAAGTACGTGGCGACGGCCGCAACGATCCCGGTCGCCGCCAGTGCGGCGACCAGACTGAAGACGATGCGCGCCCGGATGCTCAGAGCCATCAGAGGCGGCCTGCCTAGGTTTCAAGCAGGTAACCGACGCCCCGCACGGTCTTGATCGCATCGTTGCTCAGCTTTTTCCTGAGGTGATGGATGTGCACTTCGATGGCGTTGGAGCCGACGGTGGAATCCCAGTTGTAGAGCTTCTCCTCGAGCTGTCCGCGCGAGAGTACGACGCCGGGGCGGTCTGCAAGCGCAACGAGCAGGGCGTATTCCTTGGAGGAGAGCAGCACGGGCTGCCCGTCAAAGAAAACCTCGCGCGTTTCGGGGCGGATCAGCAGCTTGCCGCGCTCGATCGTGGGTTCGCTGCGGCCCGAGGAGCGGCGCAGCAGCGCGCGGATGCGCGCCGAGAGCTCGTCGAGGTCATAGGGCTTCACCAGATAGTCGTCTGCGCCCGCGTCAAGCCCCTGAACGCGATCCTGCACCGTGTCGCGGGCCGTGGTGACAAGCACCGGCAGGTGCATCTTCTGGGCGCGCGCCTCGCGCAGAACCGTCAGGCCGTCCTTGCCCGGCAGCCCGAGATCGAGAATCATCAGCGAAAAGGGAGTCGTGCGCAGCGCGATGATGGCCGAGTTGCCGTCCTGAACCCAGTCGACGGCATATCCTTCGGACTTCAGTCCGTCGACGACGCTGTCGCCAATCATCTGATCGTCTTCAACAAGCAGAATACGCATGGAAAATCCTTGGCATGGCAAAACTCGCAAGCGGCCGGGGCCGATGCGGGAATCGGAAAGCATTCCCAAATGATACGCCATAGCGGTCCGCGAAAAATCGCTTCGGCTTCGCGCCTATAATCGGTGCGGACTGCAGCCTGTGTCTGCGGCGAATTTTTTCTAGGAGTAAAAAAATGGGTGTTTTCTCTTCGTTCATGCAAAAGCTCGGCCTGTTCAAGGACAAGGCGGCTGCCGCCGTGACGGGCACGAGCTCTGCGCACGCCGGCGAACTGCCCGCCGAGGTCAAGGATGCGGCGCCCGCCGCTGATGCTGTCGCGGCCGCTCCCGCAGCTGCTGCCGAGGCGGTTGACGTCATCGCCGTGTGCGAGGCGCTTGCCAAGGCCAATCCCCAGAAGCTCAACTGGAAGACCTCTATCGTTGATCTCATGAAGCTGCTCGGCATCGATTCCTCGCTTGCCAACCGCAAGGCGCTTGCCCAGGAACTCAACTGCCCGGCCGAGCTGATCGGCGGCGACTATTCCAAGATGAACAGCTGGCTGCACAAGGCCGTGATGAAGAAGCTCGCTGAAAACGGCGGCAAGGTGCCGGCCGACCTGCTCGACTAAGGTGCGAGGCTGCGCCGGGCTGCATTGCCCGGCGATCAGAGCCGGGCGGATCTCCTTTTCCGGGGGCGCCCGGCTTTTTGCTGGGTGCAACAAATCGAAATACTTTTCGCCGCATTTTTGCAATGTCCTGCGGCCGGAACGGCGGGCGCCGGGGGATTCTTCCTTCTGATAGAACACGCACTCGAGGATGCTGTGCCATGAAGGATTTGACGGTTTTTAGTGCCGAGCCGAAGAGCTCGATCGTGACGGTTGCCAAGATCGTCTACGGGCTGCATGCGCTCTCGATTCTCATCGGCATCGCCGCGGGCGGCTCCATCATCGGGGCGTTCCTGTTCAGCTGGCCCGCGATCGTGGCCGTGATGATCAATTTCTTCCTGCGCTCCGAGGCGCGGGGCACGTACGTGGACAGCCACTTCGGCTGGCAGCTGCGCACGGTGTTCTACGGCTTTCTCTGGACGCTCTTTGTTGGCCTCGTCGGGTTCATCCTGTCCTTTGTCGCGATCGGCTTTGCCCTGTGGTTCATCGGCTTTGCCGTGCTCGGCGTCTGGGTGGCCTACCGGGTGTGCTGGGGCTGGTACCAGCTCGTGAACGAAAAGCCCGTTTAGCCTTGCAATCGGCCGCGCATCAGCCGAAAAACCATCCGAAGGTCGGATGAGCCTCTGACGGACGGATTAATCCGAGGATGGGGGTGTCAGGGATAACCCTAGAAAAACACGGGATTTCCCGGTTGACTTCTTTTGCAAAATCTCTCCGCAACAAACGGGCCGCGCTGTCTGCGGCTCTTTTTTCCGCCGGCAGATATGGCGGAAATCATCAGAGAAGCAATCTGTTAGGAGATTTTTGTGAAAAAGACCTCATTGAATCTGTCTGTCGCGGCTCTGCTCGTCGCAGGCTCCATTTCTGCGGTTCAGGCCGGCGGCTTCCAGCTGATGGAGCAGTCCGTGACAAGCCTCGGCAGAGCTCATGCGGGCGCTGGCGTTGTGGGCGATGATGTTTCCGCCGTCTGGTACAACCCGGCCGGCATGACGCTGCTGCCTGGCACGCAGTTCCAGTTTGGCGGCGTTTTCGCTGCGCTTGACATCCCCGCTGAGGACTACCGTACGGGACAGACGGACAACGGCCGCAAGCACCCTGTGCCGATTCCGAACATGTTCCTCTCGCACCAGATCAATGACAGCGCATGGTTCGGCATCGGGCTCACCGTTCCCTATGGCATGGCAACCGAGTATGGCCGCGAGTTCTCCATGGGTGACAAGGGCATGAACTCGGAAATCAAGGTTTTCGATCTCAATCCCAGCTTTGCGTACAAGGTTTCGGACAAGCTCTCCGTCGGCATTGGTGCCTCGATCGAGTATGCGCAGGCGTTCGTTGAGTCGGGCATGATGTACCATCCGCTGTATAAGACGCCTGCGGCTTACGGCAGGTACAAGGCAACAAGCTGGTCTGGCGGCTTCAATGCCGGCGTGATGTGGACCCCGGTTGAGACTGTGCGCCTTGGCTTGTCCTACCGCTCCGCGGTGAAGCACTCTGCCAAGGGTCAGCTGAAGATCGGGACATATGACGGAGACCACGTCGGGTACGTGAGTGCTCTTGCCAGCACTTCGAAGGGGGCCAAGGCAACGATCAAGGCTCCGCATCAGATCAATCTGTCGGCAACCTGGGAAGTGACCCCCAGCTGGCGTCTCTCCGGCCTTATTCACTGGTCCGACTGGTCTTCCTTCAAGTCTCTGGATATCAGTTCGGACAATGCACTGCTGCCGTATAAGCTGGGTACTTCGAAGATTTCCATCGCGAACAACTGGAAGGATTCCTGGCTCTTCTCCGTCGGCACCGACTACCGCTTCAACGACTCGGTCACGGTGCGCGGCGGCATTGCCTACGAGAAGTCTCCGGTGCGCGACAACTATCGCCTCGCGATCATTCCCGATCTTGACCGCATGTGGTTCACGATCGGCGCCACCTGGCACGTGACCAAGCAGCTCCAGGGCGACTTCGGCTTTGCCTGGATCCATGGCATCGGCAACAAGAGCGTATATGACAACAACAATCCGAGCAAGGAAATCGGCAAGTTCCGCAAGTGCGAGTCGTACCTGTTCGGCGCCCAGATGGTCTACAAGTTCTAGCCTGAACGCGTAGAGCCGTCTCAAAGACCTCCTTCCGAGGATTCCTTTCCCCGGGAGGAGTTTTTTTTGCGAAGGAGCAAGCGAAAAATCCTTTTGCGCCCGATAATTGCGCCTTCGCTTCTCCTCCTTTTTCCCAACGCATCCGATCAAGGCCTGCCATGGAGCACTTTGCCTATCACTTGGAACTTTGCGCGCCGCTTTTCCTGCTGGTGTTTCTGGGCTGGGCGCTCATCAAAATCAAGCTTTTTGACAGCGCCGTGAGCAGGGCGCTGTCAAAGCTCGTTTTCAAATTCCTGATGCCGATGCTGCTCTTCCGGCAGATGAGCCATCTCTCGGAGATGCCTCCGGTGGATCTGCGCGTGCTCATCGCCTTCTTCGGCTCGTGCATCGTGGTGTTCATTCTCGGCCGGCAGATGGGCCGCAGGCTCTTTGCTCAGGGCAGCACCGCACAGGTCATCACGGGCATGGGCGGCATCTTCGGCAACAACGTGCAGCTCGGCATTCCGATCGTGGCGCTCGCGCTCGGACAGAACGCAATGCCCACGATCTCGGTGCTCATCATCTTCAACGTGCTGCTCCTTTGGACAACCGCGACGGCCTGCGTCGAGTTCGGCCGCACGGGCGGGAACATCGACTGGGCAAAGTTCGTGACCGCCATGAAGGGGATTTTCAAAAATCCCATCGTGCTCGGCATTCTCATCGGTTCGGCCTGGGGGCTCACGGGGCTTCACCTGCCCGCCGTGGCCGAAAAAACGCTCGAGCACGTGACCGCCGCCACGACGCCCATGGCGCTTCTCGTGGTGGGGATGGGGCTTGCACAGCACTCCTTTACCGCGGCGCTCCCCAAGGGCTGCGCGATCAGCGTGATGAAGCTTCTCGTGCAGCCGCTCCTTGTGTATGCGCTCTGCCGGCTGATCGGGCTCGGGCAGATGGAGACGCAGGCGACGACCCTGCTCTCGAGCCTGCCTGTTGCAATCAACCTCTATATCATGTCGGTCGAATTTGAGGCCGAAGAGGCCATGGCAAGCAACGCAATCTTCGTTTCCACGCTCATTTCCGCAGTGACGGTTCCCCTCACGATGACGCTGCTTGCGGTCTGACACAACAACAAAAGGAAGTACATCCCATGGCCCTTGGCGCCACCATTTACAAGGCTTCGCTTGACATCTCCGATCTGGATCGGGGCTACTACGGCACGCATACCCTGACGATTGCCCGTCATCCGTCCGAGACCGAGCGGCGCATGATGGTGCGGCTCCTTGCGTTCTGCCTGTACGCGGGCGAGCATGTCGAGTTCGGCAGGGGGCTTTCTGCCGAAGGCGAGCCTGCGCTCAGCGAAACGAACGAAGCGGGCGACATCGGCCGCTGGATTGAGGTGGGGAACCCGGACAACAAGTCGCTGCGCCGCGCGGCGGGCAGAAGCGAGGACGTCGTGGTGCTTGCCTATGACGAAGCGAAGACCGATGCCTGGTGGGCGAGCAACAAGGGCGACTTCGGCAAAATCGGCAAGCTCACCGTCCGGGCGGTGAGCGACGAGGATGCGGAAAAGCTGGAGAGCCTGGCGTCGCGCCACATGCACCTTACGGCGACGATTCAGGACGGGGTGGTGTGGATTGCCGATGAAAGCCGCAATCTGGAGCTCTCGGTGAAAACGCTTCTCAACCGCGGCGAGCAGGTTTTCTAGCCGGGCGCCGCTAGCGAAGGAACACACCCCAGGCGCCGAGCGCAAGCAGCGGCCAGGCCGCAATCGGCGAGAAAAGAATCCGCAGAAGCCGGTTCTGCGGCACGAAGTGGAATCCGTGCACCCACGCAAAGCTCATCCCGAGAAGCATCGTGACAAGCCATGGGTAGGGCACATGCGCACTATCCGCGGCAATAAGCCGCGGATAGAGAATGGTGACGGCAAAAACCAGAGCCGCGGCAATCAGGCTCACGGCTCTGGCGGCAGCGCTCTCAGTCACCGCGCATTTCCTTGTGCGCGCAGATCGCCACGCAGAGCAGGATGGCAAAGGCCAGACCGGTGAGCCAGTAGAAGTAGATCATCGTTATTTCCTTTCTTGAGCTTTTTGTTTCCTGCGGGGAGATGCCGGCGGCCCTCCCCGGTTTCTCCTAGTAGAGCATGTGGTCGTTTTCGGCAATGTACCGAGCCGTGAGCTTGCCCGACATGACCTTGTAGGCCCAGCCCGTGTAGGCGAGCACGATCGGCAGGAAGAGCACGACGACAAAGAACATCACCTCAAGCGTGAGCTGGGAGCTCGTGCAGTCCCAGAGCGTGAGGCTCGCGTTGAGCACAGAGCTGCTCGGAAGCACGAACGGGAAGATCGCGATGAGCGGCGTGAGCACGATGCCGAGCATCGTGAGCGAAGAGCACACGATGGCAAGGCCGCTCTTGCCGGTCTTCACAAACCCGACGCCTGCGAGCGAAGCGGCAACCGCAACGCCCGGAACGGCAAAGAGTGCGGGCAGCGCCCAGAAGTTGGCAAACCATGCGCCGGTGGCGCTTTCCACGGTCTTGAGCATGGGATTGGAGGGACCGTCCGGATCAAGCCCTCCGGTCACCACGAGCCCGTCGATGCCGAAGTACACCCAGATGCCCGCGAGCACGAAGAGCAGGCAGGTGACCGTGCCCGCAAGGGCCGCGGCGTTCTGGGCGCGCTCCTGCAGCGAGCCTTCGGTACGCAGCGCAAGGTAGTTGCCGCCGTGATAGACGGTCATCGCAAGCGAGATGATGCCGCAGAGCAGGCTGAAGGGATTGAGCAGGCCGAAGAAGCTCCCCGTGTACACGGGATGCATCGAGTCGGTGAAGTGGAACGGCACGCCCATCAGCAGATTGCCGAAGGCGACGCCGAAGATCACCGGAGGCACGGCCGAGCCGATGAAGAGCGCCTTGTCCCATGCGTCGCGCCACTTGGTCGCCTCGAGCTTGCTGCGGAAGTCAAATCCCACGGGGCGCAGGATGAGCGCCGCGAGCACGATGAGCATCGCCCAGTAAAAGCCCGAGAACGCGACGGCGTACATGAGCGGCCACGCAGCGAAGATTCCTGCGCCGCCCGTGATCAGCCAGACCTGATTGCCGTCCCAGTGCGGGGCGACCGCGTTGATCATGCAGCGCCGCTCCGTATCGTTCTTGCCGAGGAACGGCAGAAGCGTCCCCACGCCCATGTCCTGGCCGTCCATGATGCAGAAGCCGACCAGAATGACGCCGATGAACAGCCACCAAATGACTCTCAGAATTTCATAGTCAATCATTTTTTGGCCTCTCTAGTGTTTGTCAGAAAAATACTTGCCGGTGCCGAGGGATCCGGGGCCGAGTTTTGCGTAGCGGATCATCAGCCAGACCTCGACCACCATGAGCGCCGAGTAGAGCACGATGAAGCCGAGCAGCGAGAAGAGCACTTCAGCGGTGGACAGGGCCGAAACCGACAGGTGCACCGGGAGCACTTCGTAGATCGTCCAGGGCTGGCGGCCGTATTCGGCTACGAACCATCCGAGTTCGCAGGCGATCCAGGGCAGGGGCAGAGCCATCAGGCAGAGCTTTTGCAGCCAGGGCTTGTCAACGAACGTGCCCTTCACCGAGTAAAGCGCGGCAAGCGCAAAGAGCAGGATGCAGGCCATGCCAACGCCCACCATGCCGCGGAACGACCAGTACATCGGCCAGACCGTGGGCACGGTCGACTGGGCGGCAACGCGGATCATCTCGGGCGTTGCCTTGGAGACGTCGTTCGTGAACTGCTTCAGAAGCAGGCCGTAGCCCAGGTCGTGCTGGGCGGACTCGAACTTCTCGCGCAGCATTTCGTTGTCGCGGTCCTTGCGCAGCTCCTCAAGCGCCGTGACGGCAGTGATGCCGTTCCTGATGCGCTCTTCGTTCTCGCGCACGAGCGGATTGATGCCCTTGATCTCCTGAGAGAGGCTGTGCGTGCCCATGAGGCCGAAAAGCCAGGGAATTTCAATCGAGAAGTCGTTGCGGCGCTCGCGCTCGTTCGGAATGGCGATGAGCGAGAGCGATGCGGGCGCGGGCTCCGTTTCCCACATGGCTTCGATTGCGGCGATCTTGGTCGGCTGGTTCTGGGTGGCAAGGTACCCGGATTCATCCCCGAGGTGCAGCGTGAAGACCGTTGCGATCAGGCCGAACACGGCGGCAATGAGTGCCGAGCGCTTGGCAAACAGGATGTCGCGGTTCTTGAGCAGATACCAGGAGGAGATCGCCAGCACGAAGATGGCGCCGGTCATGTAGCCCGCGTTGACGGTGTGCATGAACTTGGCCTGAGCCCAGGGCGAGGAGACCACCTCCCAGAAGCTCGTCATTTCCATGCGCATCGTTTCAAAGTTGAATGCGCTGCCCACGGGGTACTGCATCCAGCCGTTGGCGACGAGAATCCAGAGCGCCGAGAGGTTCGAGCCGAGCGCCATGAGGAACGTGACGGCAAAGTGCCCGGCCCTTGAGAGGCGGTTCCAGCCGAAGAAGAACAGGCCGATGAAGGTCGATTCCATGAAGAACGCCATCAGGCCTTCGACCGCCAGGGGCGAGCCGAAGATGTCGCCTACGTAGTGCGAGTAGTAGGCCCAGTTGGTGCCGAACTGGAACTCCATCGTGATGCCGGTGGCAACGCCCAGGGCGAAGTTGATGCCGAAGAGCTTGCCCCAGAAGCGGGTCATGTCCTTGTAGATGTCCTTGCCCGTCGTGATGTAGCAGGCTTCCATGACCACCAGCAGGAACGAGAGCCCCAGAGTGAGGGGCACGAAGATGAAGTGGTACATCGAGGTCAGCGCAAACTGCAGACGGGATAGATCAACGAGTGCACTGGAAAACATAGTGACTCTCTCCTTAGTGAAAAGAATCCTGTTTCTCCCCGGGCGTGCCCAAGATGCCGGCGGCAACATTCTCCGGGGTCTGCTCGATGCGCTTGTCCGGGCCGAAGAAGCAGTACCAGAGGGCAAAGATCACCAGCAGCTTGCACAGGAGGACGACTGCAAGCTCCCGGATGAGTTTTGCGCGCGGTTTTCCTTGCCGTTCGGTCATGGTCAGGGTTTTCGAGCAGTAACAGTTGGATTGGCTGAGTGTAACAGGATATGGGCGGGATGGCCGAGAAAGCCACAAAAGAGAGGACGGGCATTGTTGCACTACAATGCGCGCCGCTTCGGTTCAGAGTGCAATGCTGAGTCGCAGCCTGTTTTCTTCCCTTTGCTTTTCCTTGGTTTCTCCTATGGCACGCAAGTCTTCAATCGAAAAAGAGCGCAGCACGCTCGCGTATCGTCTCCTCGAAGGGGAGGTCCGGCACCAGACGCCGCGCGCCGGGGCCCTTTTGAGCTGGTCGGAGATCCCTGCGCGGGTCCGCGCCAAGGGCACGATCCTGCTCCTGCACGGCGTAGCGAGCAACGGAAGCCGCTGGGAGGAGTTCCTCGACACGACGCCGCTGCGGGATGACTGGAACTTCATCCGGCTTGACCTGAGGGGGCATGCCGCAAGCGCGGACTGGCACCGGGTGAGGCTTGAGGACTGGTGCGAGGACATCATTGCGATTCTCGGCGCCGCAGGACTTGAGCGCGCAATCGTGGTCGGCCACAGCCTGGGAGCGCAGATTGCGATGCGCTTTGGCACGGAGCACCCGGACCGGGTGCTCGGCGTTGCGCTTCTGGATCCCCTCGTTGACGAGGCGCTCACGCCCAAGGCCCTGGAGATGCGCCGGAAGGTGCCGATGCTGCACATGGGAGAGAACTTCCTGCGGGCCATGAACAGGATCGGCTTCATCCGCGAGATCGTTCCCCAGGATCTGAGGGCGATGGATGCCGGAGCGCGGGAGAAGATCGCCAAGGGCGGCCGGGAGCTAGAGGAGTTCATCGAGCAGTACTCGTCTGCGAAGGCCGATCTGCAGTACATCCACAGCGCCACGTACCTGCGTGATTTGCAGGAAGTGGGGCGCCCGACGCCCGAAGCCGCGCGCTTTGCATTCCCCACGCTGGTGATCGGTTCCTCGGCCGGCACCTTCACCGATGCTGGGAAGATGCGGGCATGGTGCGCGCGCCTGCCTAATGGTGAGATGCAGGTTGTGCAGTGCGCGCACTGGCCGATGACCGAATGCCCGCTCGATGTGAGCAGGGTGATCGAGAAATGGGTCGAAGCGCTCTGAGCGTTTGGTCCGCCGGGCTTCCTATGCGGGGCCGGCGATGAAAAAGCGGTAGACGAGCGTTGCAAGCAGTAGCGAGAGAACCGCAAAGAGCATCATGCGCACGATCCGCACGCCGACGCGCATCGCAAGCCGCGCTCCGATCTGATTGCCGATGATGCTCGCAATCGCGCAGGGAATCGCGAGCGTGTAGAGCCCCGTGCCCGCCGAGCCGAACGTGCAGACGGAGCCGAAGTTGCTCGCGAGGTTGAAGATCTTCGAGTTTGCCGAAGCCCGCACGAGATCAAGCCTGAGCAGCACGTGCAGCCCGATCAGAAAGAAGCTTCCCGCGCCGGGGCCGAAAAAGCCGTCGTAGGCTCCGATCAGGGCGCCAAGCGAGCACACCTTGAGCCACAGGTGTTTTTCACTCAGAGCCTCATCCGCATCAAGCCGCACGCCTCCGCTTGCCAGCATGAGAACGAGCCCCACGGGCAGCATGAGAACCATGATTTTCCCCATGAGCGCGCTGTCGATCTGCAATGCGCTCCAGGAGCCGAACACGGCGCCGAGGGCTGAACTGAGGAAGCCGAGCGGCAGGATGCGGGTAACGAGAAATCGGTTGCGTGCAAAGGAAAACACCGCCGAAAGCGTCCCCAGGCATGAGGCGAGCTTGCCCGTGCCGAGCGCAAAGTGCGCGGGCACGCCGCAAAGCAGCAGGGACGGCACCGTGATGAGTCCGCCGCCGCCTGCAATGGCATCAATGATGCCGGCAAGGAAAAACGCGGAGCAGCAGACAAGAATGATCGTAAGCGTGACGTCCATGGGAAAAGACGTTCGGAACGCCGAACGCGGAAAAGTCAAAGGGGTGCCAATCGTAAAGGAAAAAACGCCCGCGAAGAACGTTCGCGGGCGGTTGTGGGGCCTGAAAGGGCCGGGTGTTCCGTTACGGAGCGGGCATCTGCTTCCAGCCGCTCGGGCAGGCGCGCACCTGCGGATAGTAGCCCTGCTCAAGCTCGCACCAGTACACGTAGCGGGTCACGCTGCCCTGGTAGTTCTGGTACACGGTGGCGGGCTGCTGGACAATGACGGGCGCCGGCTGCTGCACGATCACGGTGCGCGGGCGGCTGAGCTCTGCCATCCCGTAGATGACGGCGCCGGCTGCGAGTGGCCCCCAGAACCAGCCGCTGCCGTGGTGGTGATGATGGTGCGGGCCGCCGTGGTAGCCGTGGTGCGGACCTCCATGGTGAGGGCCGTGGTGGGGAGGGCCGGCAAAGGCCGCGGACGAAAGTGCGAGCGCTGCGGTTGCGGCCAGGGTAATCAGAAGGCGCGAGCGGGTTGTCATGGTCGTTCTCCTATAAAGCTTGAGAGCGGCTGAATGATTGTTCAGCCCCCGTGAGACGAACTTTACAGAATTATCGCGCGATCGCTTGCCTTCGTAACAAAAAGAAACGCCTCTTTGCAAAAAAGCTCTGTTGTGGCGACAATTGACCGCATGTAGGAACAGCACGGAAGGAATAGCGCTGCATGATTGACGAGAAAACGATCGAGAGGCTGCGTGCCGAGGGCGGGGCCAGGCCCATCCGCTCGGCATGCGCGATGCTTTTTGTCGCGACGGCTGCCGCGGCGGCGGCCGCCGCCAATGACTTTGTCTCGGGCGCTCAGGCGAGCGCTCTGGGCAATGTCGGTCTGCTCCTGATCATGCTTCGCGTCTACTGGAACGTGCCGCGCTCGGTTGCGGCCTCAAGGAGTGGGAACAAGCGCTGGCTGCAGGCCGAGCTTGAGTATCTGCAGGAGCGCTATCCCTGGGCCGACGCGGTGGGAAAGGCCGGCTGGGTGATCCTTGTCGGCGCCGTTGCGCTGCAGCTTTTTTTCGGGATGCGCTAGGGCATTTGTGTTTTTGCCGAACTCTGATATACTGCGCATCCCTCGACCAACGACGTGATGGCATCGGTGGCCGGGTTGACAGGCAGAAATCGGATCACCCGAGTGGCTGTCTGTGAAAAGCGTTTGACTCGCTGCGAACGCTTTGGCGATAGGGCTTGACAAAGACAAGATGAATCGCCATAATGCGCCATTCGCTACGGAGGGGTGCCCGAGTGGCTAAAGGGGGCAGACTGTAAATCTGTTGGCTTACGCCTACGATGGTTCGAATCCATCCCCCTCCACCAAGCGACTGATAAGAAGTCTCAGATTGCAGTGAGGTAAGGAAATCCGGCCGAGCCGCAGTTGTAAGGCGGCGGGTGTAGCTCAATGGTAGAGCAGAAGCCTTCCAAGCTTATGACGAGGGTTCGATTCCCTTCACCCGCTCCAACTCTCTTCTTATAAAAAGTATGCCCGTGTGGCTCAGTGGTAGAGCACTCCCTTGGTAAGGGAGAGGTCATGCGTCCGATCCGCATCACGGGCACCACCGATTTTTTTCGTTTTTGAGCAAATAAACTACCGGGAAGCCCCGGCTTTGGTCAGGAGTAAACCATGGCAAAAGCAAAATACGAACGTACCAAGCCCCATGTGAACGTCGGCACGATTGGCCACGTTGACCACGGCAAGACCACGCTGACGGCGGCCATCTGCACGGTGCTGTCCCAGAAGTTTGGCGGCGAGGCCAAGGCCTACGACCAGATTGACGCGGCTCCCGAAGAGAAGGCCCGCGGCATCACCATCAACACGGCTCACGTCGAGTACGAGACGGCTTCCCGCCACTACGCTCACGTCGACTGCCCGGGGCACGCCGACTACGTGAAGAACATGGTGGCCGGTGCTGCCCAGATGGACGGTGCCACCCTCGCCGTTGCCGCCACTGACGGCCCGATGCCCCAGAC
>ODAI013199222.1_pt1 | contig 16965 bp, 17 predicted proteins | sample 1539321 | NCBI WGS metagenome assembly ODAI01 (sample SAMN02144231, study PRJEB22623) | gut metagenome | biome: sheep rumen | host: Ovis aries | place: New Zealand | reverse complement strand
TTCGTTGGGGGCGATTCCACTCATCTCAAGAACGTGAGGATGTACCATTCCGCATCCGAGGATCTCGATCCAGCCTTCACCCTTACAGAAACGGCATCCCTTTCCGCCGCACTTAAAGCAGCTTACGTCCATCTCAGCAGATGGCTCCGTGAATGGGAAGTGATGAGGTCTGAACTTTGTCTTTGTCTCAGGTCCGAAGAGCTGCTTTGCAAACTCTGCAAGAGTTCCCTTAAGATCTGCGAATGTAACGTTCTTATCAATAACAAGTCCCTCAACCTGATGGAATGAAGGTGAGTGTGTTGCATCTACTTCATCTGCACGGAATACTCTTCCGGGAGCGATCATCTTAATAGGGAGCTTGCCTTTTTCCATCTCATGTACCTGTGTTGAAGATGTCTGAGTTCTGAGAAGGAGATCTCCGTTAATATAGAATGTATCCTGTTCGTCCTTTGCGGGATGATCTGCGGGAATGTTGAGAGCTTCGAAGTTATAATAATCTTTCTCAACTTCAGGTCCTTCAACCACTTCATATCCCATTCCGGTAAAGATTCTCTCTACCTCGTCAAGAGCAATGGTATTTGGATGACAGTGTCCAACTTTATTCTTCTTTGCGGGAAGTGTTACGTCGATGACTTCGGCTTTGAGCTTGGCATCTCGCGCAGCGGCTTCCATTTTATTCTTTGTTTCTTCAAGAACTTTCTCGATTGCTTCTCTTGTCTCATTTACAAGCTGACCTACTTTGGGTCTGTCCTCCGGAGCTACATCTTTCATGCTCTTTAAGATGCTTGTAAGTTCACCTTTTTTTCCAAGAAAGTTGACTCTTATCTCATTTAATTTCTCGAGTCCCTCTGAACCTTTGATCTGCTTCAGAGCTTCTTCACGGATTTTCTCAAGCTGTTCACTAATCATTTTTTTCCTCCTAAATATAATAAATCCCATGTGTTAGTAATTAACACATGGGACGAAATTATCGCGGTACCACCCAAGTTCCCGTCATATATAATTATGTACGGACACTCATTAAATCTGTAACGTAGACATACGTTCCAACCTACAAGCATACTAAACAGATAGCCTTCAGAAGGACTGCTCCGGTGCGAATGTTCCGTATATACCCGTAGTAGGAAGCTTACAGCCGATGACTTCCATTCTCTGAACCATGTAGCATAACATCTTGGGCGTAGCCCACACCTTCATAGCATTTATTCTTTATTCAACACCTTATTGTATTTGGCGATGGCGTATTTGTCAAGACTTAGCATCCTGAGCGATAGCGTAAAGTGACTTTCGGAAAAGATAACAGGAAGAACACCCTCGAATCAGCTAAGATTAAATCTGACTTTGTTATTTTACTACAGATTTATGAAAATTTCTCTATAATTTGCTCAAAAACAAAAGGCCGTTACGATAGTGTAACAGCCTTATTTCTTGATTCAAAACTATGCCTCTGATTCCTGGCAATCAACAGTAGCGTCAACAAAATATAATGTTTTCGAACAGTTTTCATTGTATATATCCATGAGATCAGCTTCATATTTTTCAAGTTTTGCTTTTTGTTTTTCAAGGTCAGCTTTTTTTCTCTTAATTGCTTCGAGGATGACCTCATTTTCTACAGGAACTAGTACTTCATATGCCTGAATTCTGCTGTTCTCTACGATATTCTTTAGTTCTTCTTGTGTGTATTTACAAGGCAGACCTTCCGTCAAAATCTCTTCATATCTTTCGCTAACCATTATACAGCAATCATGCTGCATAATAGCATTTAATAACTTTACAGAAAGATCACCATAATCAGAAACAGCATCATTGACCTTCCTAAATTTTTCATCTTCTTTCAAACACTCAAGACGTGTCATGCAACCCTCCATTCTTGCGCATAATGCTTTAGACATACTGCATATTGCACTCACCTAAAATCACCGTTTTTGTATCAATATATTAAAAATACTTATATTTTTCTTTGTCTGGGCAGTTTTTAAACTTATCAATCAGTTCGTACAATTCATCTTCAGATAAAACTGTAGCAGAACCATAATTGTATTCATCAGGATGATCATTCATATAATGTCCTAACCAAAGACTATATTCTTCAGCATACCTATCTCCTCCGCTCCAGAACCAATCAATATAAGCTTCGATATTTGATGGTTTATTAAGAACTGCAAGTTTTTTATCCTTGTTATATTCACTGGATAAGTATTCTTTTATATTCTCAACAGTAACTACATCTGTTGTTTGGGTATCTTCCTCGTATGCCGCCAAATTTTCAATCAATATTTCAATATATTCTTCACTAAACTCTTTATAATATGGATCCATTTCCATACAAAATGCAAAATTCTGTCGCTCGTACATTTTTTTTAGTTTTGCATCTTCCTTTGCTTTTCTCACACCATAAATGTGATATATTCCAAAAGAAACCAAGCTTATAGCCAGCAGTATTATAACGTACTTAAAAATTTTTTTTTGAAAAAAATATTTTTTTCATGCTTATGTGCCATTCTCCTGAATCCATTTTTCTATTTTGGGAAGATCAACGTATATTAGTTCATTGGCATCTGTTGCTTTGCTTCTGAAGCCTGTTGTATAGCCATATTAAGCTAGTCATCTGTGGCATTTTCCAAAGAAGCCCCTTTGTCCCTTGCGCATAATGCTTTAGACATACTGCGCTCACCTAAACTCTCCATTTTTGTATCCAAAAGAATACTCATATTTTATTTTGTCAGGACTATTCTTAAATTCTTCAATCAGTTCATACATTTCTTTTTCAGATAAAAGTGTAACTATATCATTTTCGTATTTATCCGGATGTTCCCTCATATAATTTTCTAACCAATGCCAATACTCTTGACAGTATCTTTCGCCTCCGCTACACCAGAACCAATCAATATAAGCCTCGATATTAGATGGTTTATTATGAACTGCCAGCTTTCTTCCCTTAACATATTCACTAGACAAATACTTTTTTACATCTTCAACAGTAACTACATCTGTCGTTTGAGTATCCTCTTCGTATGCTGCCAATTCAATTACTAATATTTTGACATTGACTTCGCTAAAATCTTTATAAACCGGATCCATTTCCATACAAAATGCAAAGTTCTGTCGCTCGTACATTTTTTTTAGTTTTGCATCTTCCTTTGCTTTTTTCACACCATAAATGTGATATATTCCAAAAGAAACCAAGCTTATAACCAACAGTATTACAACGTACTTAAAAGTTTTTTTTGAAAAAAATATTTTTTTCATGCTTATGTGCCATTCTCCTGAATCCATTTTTCTATTTCTTGTAAATCCACATTTCTGAGTTCATTTGTTTCAGTTGCCTTTATTGCTTCTGAAACCTGTTGCATAGCTTCATTTAACTGTGTATCTGTTGCATCTTCCAAAGAAATATTATTTTGAGCAAGCATGTATCTTACCACATCTTCATATGTATTTTGTTGTTCCTTACTATTATGGCTATAATACCAATCATAATACTTCTGATACTCAGCATCACCGTTTACGTAATGCTCCTTAAGCTCATCAACTGTAATATCGGCTCCTGTTGCTATGTCATATGCACCGCTTCTAAGCATCAGTTCTCGCTCGTCGTATTCTATATCGTTTATGATAACCGAACCGGAAGTTCCTCCGACATTGTAAATGACCGTTCCTTCAACTCCCATACATACGGCTCCATTTCCGGTATCAAGTCCCTTCATGGCAGTTGAAGCCTCTACGCTATTTTTATAATCTTGAGCCATTTCCTTTCCTAAAGAAACAACATCAACTCCCTTCATACATATCTGCGCCGGTGCAGGTGCATGCTCGGAAGCCACCTCCAATGTCTGTGCCAAGATTTTCTCATAATCTACATCCTTTAAGTTATGAGAATAAATGAATTTGACATCTTTTCCCTTATGAATCTTTGCTTGATCATCCAAGTATTTATCGATCACATCTGTTGACGCTCTGGGATAAACAGTTATGTTTCTGGTCTTCTCAAATGTTTCATACGAATCAACGATTGCTTCACTCTCCGAGATACCATTGCCGCTTCCGGGAATAGCATTTATCTGCACATGATAGACCTTTTCACCATAAGAGCCTTCCGTTTTTATATCGGCAACCATGTTCATTCCACCGCTATTAGCCATGCTCTTTGTTGCCTCCAAGAAAGCTAATGAACGGTTTTCATTATCATCCACATATGCACGATCCGAAAGTGAGAGATAATTATATCCTTCACGATTTCTTACAACATTCATTATTTCAGCATATCTTCTGGCTGTGACCTGAATATTTTGACTCTCAGCATACTTTTTTGAGCCATAATAGTCACTTGTCCATTCTACAATGTTCGGCTGCCCGTCGGTACTTGCGACCATTCCTAGATTGAGAAGTTTCTCAACATCCTCATCTGACATATCCATCATTTTTGCACTGAAATAATCATATTCATATGAGGTCTCATCAATAGAATCTCTCTTGATCCATTCAGTGACGTTATCCCAGTTGAGACTTCCATCTTTATTGCAGAAATAGTGCTCAGAAGAAGCTTTTGTAGCAGCGTAAGCTACTAACTTATGATCTATTTCATTAAGAGGAAGAATATCATTATTTGACGTAACTTCCAGCTTTACTCCGGGGCCATATTTGCTTACTTCAAGTTTTGTATTTTCAAATCTACCGCCTATTCCCAACTTTGTTACAGCATCCGGGGCAGTGACATGATTTATCTTATTCACATTTATCTGCTTGTTCACAGAGACTAATAATTGATGTGCAAGCCCATTCTTTTCAAGGTGCATAAGCGTGCGTTGTATCTTAACCTGATCGTATGCTACATATTTCTTGCCATCAACAACTTTTTCATACAGAAATCCCTGTAAGGTGGCATTGATATTAGCTATTGCACCCGCATCGTTGGAATCATTGCCATCACACAATATCTTCATCTGTGAATCCAAGTATTCGGCAGCTTCCTTATCACTGGCAAAAATCTTGACACTCTTGGACTTATTCATGGTTGCTGCCCAGATTGAAGCATATGCTCTATCAAAATATAATGCATTTGCGCTGATTGCAGTAAGTCCGATTGAGTTTTGGGGCACATCCGGCTGATAAACAGTCATGCTGTCAAGAATACCGGCTGTATATTTTATTTTTCTCTGAAGGTCATTGGCATATCCTGTAAGATCCTTGCGATCTATAATAGCACAAGCTTCCTGATCGAAACTTTCGAGCTTTTTTATGTCCTTATCCAAAGATTTCCCTTGTCCGCAAAATTCATCGCACACCTCCATTGCTCTACGATAAGTAGGCACTGAAGATACTCCCCATCTTCCCAATATATCGGCGGCTTCCTTTGCATGACATTCAAGCTCATACCCCTTAGCATCAAGAGCGTTAAGGTATACATTAAAATCTTTCTTTATCTTTGTCAGACCTTCCACGCTTACCCTTGCTTTAGGAGAGGGATCAACTTCTTCTTTAAACTTGTTTTCTATGCTAAGACACATATTCAGGAACTCTTTTTTAAGCTCAAGGTTCTTTTCATGTATATCACCCTGCACATCATATGTAAATTCCTTTGACCTGTCAGCCATCTCTCCAACAAAAGTCTCATTGTTATGATATTTTACATATCCTCTTTCAAGATCTCTTGCGCGTTCCCTGTAGCTGTCAATATCTCTACAGAGTGCATCTGTAAAACTATCCATAACTTCAGCGTCATATTTTATATCGGAATCACTCCCGATTATCCCTTCATCTTCGTAATACCATAACATATAATTTTTTCCCTTTACATAGCGTTATTTCGCGATTCTGCCTCAATCTCAGCCCAAAGATGATCTATCCTTCTTTGACATTTTTCTATATGTTCACGGATTCGTTCTCTGGCTCTTGCCATCTCAGATAAAAACTCTGATGTATGGTCCTGTGCACGACGCGTTTCGCTATAAATCTGACTTTGCATATCTTCAGCATTAGATTCAAGAGTTCCTCTAAATCCATCAGCTAAGGTCATATCATAGCTTTTAACAGGAGTTTCAACTTCATCTGCAATCTCAGCCTGTAACCTTCTTATGATACGCTCTTTGCTATCAAGTACGCGAAGTTCTTCTTCACATCTTGCAATTTCACGCTCCAGCTCATGTATCTCAGAATGTCTGCCCATTATCTCTTCATGCCTCCAACATTTGTTTTTTCCACTGTAAGGCTTTCAGCGGAAGCCTTATCAATCGCGATCATGCTGTCACGCATTGTAAGAAAGCCATGTGGAAGTGATTCCGCTGATTCCTGTCTGTATAGTTCATCTGTTTCATGTATCAATTGTAGTAATTGATGCATCTTCCTTCCTGCATTAAAAGTGTCTAAGCGATCTGCCTGTTTTAATGCGCTGTCAGGAAACACACATTCAGACGCCGCGCCTCTTATATCTTCAACAATACCGGTAAATACTCCGGTATCCATAAAAACCATTTTTTCTGCCATTATGCACCTCATATATTTCTTTTTTCGAAACATTATTTAATAATGCATTAACATTTTATCACGCAAAACAGACTAAATCAACGACAAAAAACCTATATTTTAGAATTTTCAGTGTGTTTGAAGCAGAAGAGTAGGGCTTTATGCGAATCTCTGCGCTATAAACTCTTTAAGCCACTTCATACTTGTATTTTCAAGCCCTTCAACATGTGCACTCAGCTTTTCCGCATAATCCCATCCGGATTGCCGTTTCTTGATGTCTTTGATGAGAGCATCCTGCTCATTCCGCTTTTCTTTACGTCCCTGATATTTTTTCTGATACCTTAAAAGTTCTATTATCTTGCCGTCATTTCTTGTAAAAGCCCTGAGTTTTGAGATGTTATCACATCCACGAATGCTCCAGCCCATAGGTCTGCTACATAGCCTGTCACTTAGAACATGGCTCACCTGACCTTCGGCACAGCATTTCCAGACGCCACCGGATTCACTGGAACGGATCTCAATTCCGCTCCAGTTATTTATAAAGTATTTGTAGCTGTTTTCTACTTCCGTGTATTTGTTATCATTTTCATCGGTCACTTCAAGTATTGAGCGAAACGCCTGTCTTAAGCCTTTTTATCCGCTCCGTTAATGCATTCCCACATACATCCCTTCATCTCATCTGCATTTTCAAGGTGTGTAACTGACTGATTTAGGTATTTCATCATATGAAACTTATCAAGGACAAATCTGCCGTTAAGGAGGACTACTGCACCGGTCTTTATCCACTTTGCACCATCACCTGTGATATATACCCGTTCAAGTACATCAAGGTCATAATTTGCAAAGATATAGTCCTGAACTTCCTGCCAGAGCTTATAGTTATTGTCTAAACCGTTATAAACTCCGCAAAAAGTATGTTTTCCGTTAAGGCAATACCTGTGATGAGTAGAGCCTTCAGGTTCTTCATCAATTATATCCTCAAACAGCACGATGATCTTATCGATAATTGTGTTTATCTTATACCCGGCATTACTAACTTTTATATCGCCCTTTTTGTTCCAGAACTGCGCAGCAACATGATCTTCATCTGCTACGATATGAAGAGTCTTAAGCTTTTTCTTTTCCTTAAGTGCTTTTTGCGGAAAGTCTACGACCAGTCCGTGTACGATGTCTTTTACAGTTTCCTTGCTGACTGTATCACTGAGATTAACTTTCTTTCCGGCTTTTGAATAACTGCTTTCTACAACTTCTTCCAAAATCTTTGCTGCCGCAGCCATAGTTACCTTCTGATTGTCATCAAACCCCATAAGCATATCCAAGAGATAGATATATTCCCCGCCATTCTTTGGACATAACCTCTTCGTTTGAAAGATACAGTTCCCATCACATCTACAAGAGATCTTGTCATGTTTTTTTGCTCAACATAATATTTTTCTTTTCTGACAAGGCTTTTGAAGATTTCTTCATCAATCTGCTCATATATCTCACCGACAATCCTGCATCCAAGCTTTAAGACGCGCTCATGGATATCATTTGAAAGATCAGCCGCATCTTTGGTGTCATCAAGAATTTCTCTGACATTTTTCTCGATTTCCTTGATATCATCCTGAATAAACTGTAATATACTGTCGTACATAAAAGCACCACCTTCACGTAGATTATTTCTGTCAAAATCTAATCCTAACATGAAGGCGGTGCTTCTTTTTATTTTTCCGAATCTTTATTTACCCTACTATCCTGAGCAATAAGTTCCATCTTCTTCTCGCGCCTAAGCTGCTTGATATGCCACTCCCTGCTCATGGCCTCTTCCTTGGAGTCAAACTCCTCAAAATAAACAAGCTTAACAGGAAGTCTCGTCTTGGTATATTTGGCGCCTTTTCCGGCATTGTGATCTGCGATCCGCTTTTCAAGATTATTGGTCCATCCGCAGTACAAAGATCCGTCCGCGCATTCAACAATATATGTATAATTCATCTATTTTTTCCCAAATAAATTCATCCAAAGAATATCTCAAGCCCTATTCCTATAAGAATAAGCCCACCGATAATCTTCGCATTTCCCGCAAGCTTCGTTCCGAATTTAATTCCGAGCTTAAGCCCCGCGTAGCATACGATCCAGGTAACCGCGCCGATTATCGCAACGCATACAAGAACCATAAGAACACCGTACTGTGAGATTGTAAATCCAACTGAAAGAGCATCTATAGATGTTGCTATTCCCTGAATCATAAGTGTTTTGTTGGACAATGTCTTGGAAAAAGAGCTCGGATCTTTATTGACACATTCAGTGTTCTTGCAGTCCTTACAATTCTTTCCGCTGTAACACTTTCTTTCACGCCACCCCTCTATCAGCATCTTTCCACCGATGAATGCAAGTAAAAAAAGCGCTATCCATGGGATAAGAACATTTAGACCGCTAAATATATTAGCTGCGTTATGTACCAAAAACCATCCTATAAACGGCATTATAAACTGAAAAGCCGCATATACACCGGAAATTTCCAGCCTTCTTCTCCTGCTCATCTTAGTATCGGCAAAACCGTTTGCAAGTGACACAGAAAAAGCGTCCATGGCGAGCCCAAGTCCCAACATAACGCTGTTTACAAAAAATAATATTGTATTTGCCATAATTATCTCCGACAGAATAATATTTCTATATAATATCAAATCCGAGTCTTTGTATCAATAATATAGGTTTGCCTCAAGAGATAATATTTCCTAAAAGCGCAAAAAAATTGAAGGCAAGCATCCATTAAACTAATGAACACTCGCCCTCATGTCTGGTTTTCCAATGGTCTGTCCTCTCTTTTCAATTTTATTTATATTAAATCACTTACTGCAACGGCACCTCGACATCCCTCGGCATATGTGAAGCCTCGCCACCCTAGCTGTAGATGTCAGCCGTTCCGATAACCATCCGCTTTCCTTTGGTGAAGCTTAAGCCACCTCGGATACTTAGGTTTTATCTCTTAAGTGATTGTAACTATAATATACCATCACCCCACGCTTTTGTCAATCATCTTTTTCTAATTGTTTTTATATTCAGACAATTCAAACAATTCCCATGAACTCGCGTAAACAATTTAGTCTCTTAATTAATTTGATACAAAAAGGTTATTATTGTATGATATTAGGGTATTAAACACAGCAAAAAAGGGGATAATATGAGCGAATTTATTATTAGCACATGCTCCACTGCGGATCTTTCGCGTGAGCATTTTGATAAAAGAGACATCAAATATGTTTACTTTCACTTTGAAATAGACGGAAAAGATTATCCGGACGATCTCGGAGATTCAATTCCTTTCAAGAAATTCTACGATATGATGGCACAGGGCGCCATGACGAGAACTTCTCAGGTAAGTATCGGTGAATATGTAGAATTCTTTGAGCCTTTCCTTAAAGAAGGCAAGGACATCCTTCATCTTGCACTCAGCTCGGGAATATCGGGAACATTCAATTCCGCTTCCGTTGCTTGTGAGCAGTTAAAAGAAAAATATCCGGACCGCAAGATCTATATAGTTGATACTTACGCCGCTTCAGCAGGTCTCGGACTTGTCGCGGACAAACTTGCAGATCTTCGTGACGAAGGAAAAGATATCGATACTCTCTATAACTGGATAGAAGAAAACAAATACAATGTTCAGAGCTGGTTCTTTGTTTCCGACCTCAAATACCTTGTGAGAAACGGACGAGTTTCAAAAACAGCCGGTGCAATCGGAAATGTACTTAATATCTGCCCGCTTCTTAATATTGACAGAGAAGGACATCTTGCTGTAAAAGCAAAGGTAAGAGGCAAAAATGCCGTTATGAAAGCTCAGGTAAAGAAAATGTTTGAGCTTTGTGAGAACAGAACAGATTACAATGACAGTTGTTTTATCTCTCACTCAGATTGCTACGATGATGCCAGAGCTGTAGCCGATATGATTGAAGCTCAGATTCCCGGTCTCAAGGGCAAGATTCAGATATTTGATATCGGAACAACAATCGGAAGCCACACCGGCCCCGGCACAGTCGCACTCTTCTTCTGGGGAGACACCCGCATAGAATAAACCCAACCTGCCACGCTTCAAATCCGTGGCAGGTTTTTTCTTATCTCAGCCCCACAGGCTCTGTTCAAAAATGCTTGTGTTCGGCTGCGTCGTAATTCATTAAGATTCAAATCCTGAAAAAACTGCACACTGAATAAGCTGCGCAGGCTCATTTATCTACGTAAGACTTCAACAGCCCTTATATCCGAAAATACGCAGCATATGTACGAGGACGATGATTTTCAAGATAAAAAAGAACAGCAAAAGCCGATTTCTTTGAGCAACGTCGAAATGAGGCTTTTGCTGTTTTGTTTTATCTTAGAAAATCACGCCGCAGACGTACGGCAAGTATTTTCGGATATATGGTTGTGAAGTCGTATTTAGAAAAAGAGTGCGCAGCTTATTCAGAGTAGTACTTTTTTTCTAAGCGTTTTTCGAAATCTGGTTTAGGCATGGGGTTGTCGTAAAGGAAGCCCTGAACGATGTGGCAACCTACTTCTTTGAGGAGTGTGACCTGGTCTTCTCTCTCGACACCTTCGGTCACTACGTCGATTCCAAGTTCCTTTGACATGGTAATTATGTTCTTTAGTACAATCTCATCATTTTTGTTGAGGTTGTCGCTACTTATAAAGGATCTGTCTATCTTTATGACTTTGACAGGGAAGTCTCTGAGTGTTGAAAGAGACGAATAACCTGTTCCGAAATCATCAATGGCTGTATTTATTCCGACATCTTTTAACTTTGACAAAAAGCCCGTCATGAGAGATCTCTCATCTTCGCTTACGGTTTCCGTAACTTCAATCTCAATGAACTTCCTGTCAATTCCGCAGCCGTCTATCACTTCGACAATCTCATCCACTATGCGCTTATAACTGAGATCTCGCCTTGAAAAATTGACAGAGATAGGAACAACGGGTATTCCGCGCGTCTGCCAGTCTTTAACAAATTCACAGGCTTTTTTGAGCACATAGATATCAAGCGAAGCAACTATCCCCTCCTGCTCAAGAATAGGAACAAACTCCGTGGGATAGAGTACAATTCCGTTGCAAAACCATCTGGACAGCGCTTCCGCTCCTACAATCTCGCCGGTTACGGTATCAACCTTAGGCTGAAGATATATTCTGAATTCATCGTTGGCAAGAGCCTCTTCGTACCTGTCTTCAATCTGCTTCTGCCTGTAGATTCGCGTACTCATAGCCTTATTGACAAAAACATACGGCTTACTTGCCACATTTTTTGCATAGTTAAGCGCCATCGCAGCCCTTGAGAGAAGCTGTCCCGGGTCTTTCAGCGAATCGTCCACGGCATATACGCCACACACCGCAGCAATCTTAATAGGCTCTTCTTTTCCGTTTCTTATACCATAAACGTCAACACCGGAAAGGAACTCAAGAAAGTCTTTTGTCCTCTCCTTCTTAACGAGAGCTGCATAATTATCACCGCCAAGATGGGCAACAATCTCATCTTTTTGGAAAAAAGCTTTTAGCTTACGGGCATATCTTTTCATAATCTCGTCGCCCTCAGCAATCCCGTAACGCCTGCTGTAAAGGCCAAAACTCTTTAAATTAAAATAAAAGGAATCATAAAGCATTATTTCGCCGCTGTCGCATAGCTTATTGGCGAACACAAAGAATCCTCCCGAATTTGGAAGGCCTGTCAGATACTGCTTAAGCGAGCTTTCTCTGACAACAGTATTAAGAAGAAATCTCTCCATATGAAAAGAAAGAATATCTATAAGAACCGAGAAACTCTTATATTCCTCATCATTCCAATGCCTGTCACCGTAAAGATAGATATTGTAAGTGACAAGCTTCTGCCCCGCCATCTTATTCTGAAAATAGTATGCCGGCGGCTCGCCCTCAGGAACAGGGCCAAAAAGCGGGATTATTGTATCAGGCTCACCTTCATGATCGGAGCCTTTTATAAAAGAAACTATGGAAACAATAGAACGTAAAGAATATTCTTTGGCTAAATCAGCAATAGCACTTGGCGATATTTCCGGTGTTATTGCCTCTTCCGAAAGTATCTGAACAAAGTTCTCAAAACTCTTTTCAAAATTCATATACACCCGTCCTTATCAGTTTTCTTCAGTTTTACATAATACAATTTTAATAAAAAATTTATGTTTTTTCAATATAGCAGAACTACAAAAAAGGCTGTACCATACGGCACAGCCTTTTTATAAAATAAAATTACTTCTTGTTTACAAGATCCTTAAGAGCCTTACCAGCTTTGAACTTAGGTGCTATTGAAGCAGGAATCTTGATAGCTTCGCCAGTCTGAGGATTCTTACCTGTTCTAGCAGCTCTCTTTGTTGTCTCGAATGTTCCGAAACCAACAAGCTGAACCTTTCCTTTTTTCTTAAGCTCCTTAGTAACTGTCTCTGTGAAAGCATTAAGTGCTGCTGCAGCATCCTTTTTTGAAAGACCTGCTTCCTTAGCGATTGCATCGATAAGTTCTGTCTTGTTCATGTAATTTCCCTCCAAAAAGAAATTTATTTTACTACATTGCCCATTTTACCACCATTTCAGGAGCATAACAACAAGAAAAAGCGGAAAAATGCGGAAATTTCAAGTTTTTTCCTTTAAAAATGCTTAATTTTAGCCATTTTCATCAGAGGATATCCTGGAATCCGGGTCTATAAAGGTGTCTGGGAATGCCATCAACCATGATAGGGCCTACATCTCCCTGAATCAACGGTCTTACATAGGTAATAAACTCATTGGTCACATATGTGCCGTCTTTACTGATCCACTCTCTGGGAACCAGTCTTTCGTCGTTGGCGATCTTGTGAACATCCTTTACCTCTGTTCCTGCCTGATACGGATCGTCGGAAAGCCTCTCAATGACTACCATCTTTCCACTGTCGCCTTCATCGGCAGACTTCATCGCAGCACCGCCGACCTCATATGCCTCAAGGATATCTACTCTTGATGCACAGTGGCTTGCGGCTCTCTGAAGTGTAGAAAGTTCGATCGCACGTGTCTTACATCCGCACTCGGTAGAAACAACATTGCAAAGATATCTCGCTGTACCCGTAAGCTGCTTATGTCCGAATGCATCAACGTACTCAACCGAATTATCAAGGTCGCTTACATACTTGCCGTCTTTTGTCCTGATACCCTCAGATACGGCAACCACTATAGATGCTTTTGTCTTCAAAAGAGTTTTGATCTTCTTAAGGAATGCATCCATTTCAAAAGGAATCTCAGGCATATAGATCGCATCGGGGCCGTCACAGTCTTCGCCCTTTGCAAGTGCTGTGGCTCCCGTGAGCCAGCCTGCATTTCTTCCCATTACTTCTACAATGATAACCTGTCCGTGACTTGTCTCAAGAGACCAGCTGTCTCTTATTATTTCTTTTACGGACGTACCGATATACTTAGCTGCCGAGCCATAACCCGGTGTGTGATCTGTAAGCGCCAGATCGTTGTCGATTGTCTTGGGACATCCGACAAATCTGATATCAGAGCCTGTAATGATGGCATAATCAGAAAGTTTCTTTATCGTATCCATGGAGTCATTACCACCGATATAGATAAAACAATCGATCTCAAGCTTCACAAGAATCTCAAAGATTTTCTCGTATATCTCTTTACTTTCAAAAATCTCCGGAAGCTTGAATCTGCAAGAACCAAGATATGCCGAGGGAGTTCTTTTCAAAAGCTCGATATCGAGTCCTGACTGAATGTGATCCGAAAGATCCACATAACGACCTTCCATGAGACCTTGCACGCCATGGATCATACCGTATACTTTTTTGTATCCGCGGTCCATTGCGGTCCTGTACACGCCGGCAAGTGAAGAATTAATTGCCGCGGTAGGTCCACCTGATTGCCCAACAATTACGTTTCTTTTCTTTTTCTGCACCATAACTCCTGTCCCCTTTCGAAAGTATATTTCCATTATATTCGAAAAAACGATAACTGTCATCTACAAGCTTCACTAGACTCGACAAAACCTCGTCAAGTGAACTTGTATTGTTCGCACTAAGCTCGAAAAAGCCTCGCTAAGAGCTCTACTAAAAAAGAGCTTGCTAAACGTTTTTTCGCTTAACAAGCTCTTTTTGAGCATACTAAATAAAAGTATCATGTATAAAAAACATAACTGCGGGCACATTTCACCTTTATCAGATAAACTTCCCTCTGCGGCTCTTGCCAAAGCTATATGCGATAGAAGCTACGATAACAAAGCTTACCACGACAATTGCACATACTGTATAAAGTCTCTTCTTGTCATCATCAAGCCCGTTCCAGAATTTGATCGCTTTATCCAGCTTCTTCTTTCCAAAATCCACAGCGTTCTGTACAAACTCTATCATTACATTACCCCCAAAATAGAAACAATTTAAATCATTTATCTACTATATATTGTACCTCTGTGAACGTTTTTCCTCAAGTTTTTTTATCACATAGTCCTTCCAGATAAAATCTATTATCGCCGCAATAGGAATCGCAAGTACAATTCCTATAACGCCAAACTTCCTTCCTCCGAGGACAATTGCAACAAGTATCATAAGAGGTGATACTCCAAGGCTCTCACCAAAGAGTCTGGGCTTAAGGATATATCCGTCAACAGTCTGAAGTATAATCGTAAAAATAATAAACCAAAGCGCATACCACGGATTCTCCAGAACCAGGATGAATGCGCCTATCGCTCCACCGACTATAGGTCCGAATGTCGGCGCAAGGTTTGTCACTCCGACAATGACCGAGATCAGCACTGAATACGGCTGCCCCGCTATAAGCATATAGATGAGGTTTGCAAATCCGACTATGATTCCGTCTATGATATCAAAGCTGATGTATCTGATAAGGATCGTATTACATCTGTCCGTAACATCACAGGTTCTTCTGTATGTCTTTTCATTCATTGCAAGGCTAAGGAACTTAGAAATACCTTTAATAAGTCTTCTGTTGTCCAAAAGAAAATATATCGCGAAAATAAATGCAAGAACGAGATCGAACATTCCCTTTCCGGCATTCAGAGATCCGCTCACAAAATTTAGCATATTATCCGAGAAATAACTGCCTATCATACCGAGAACATTTTTCTCAAAGCTCTCCAAAACAGAAAGATTAATACCCAGAAGCTGTACAATCTTATTGCTCTCAAGGTCTTTCAAAAAATTATTTGAAGGATCGACATACTCGCCGATACTGGAGATCAGTTTAGAAACACTGTCGATAAGCTGCGGAACGAGTGCCACAAACAAAAGCACTACTGCAAGAACAATAAAAAATATGGTAAATGCGACAGACAGTTTCCATCTTCTGCTCTCTTTTTTTATTTTCTTAAATATCCCTTTTTCAAGCATGACTGCTATAGGATTAAATATATACGCTATAACCATGCCCAGAATCACAGGTCTCAGGAAACCAAAAAAAGAATTTATCCCATCGAATATTGAAGAGAAATTGGACAATATCATATACAAAACAACAGCTGAACACGTAGCGATCGTGTAAGAAAACCACTTCTTTTTAAAGAACTTGTCATCTAACTTCATTTCACTCTCCCGTCCATAACGTTCTGTTAAATGTCATGGAAAAAGCAGTCATACTTATATGACTGCTTTTATTCCCAATGTAATTCCCAAAATGCCGGTTCCTGTTATTTGACTCCTAGCTGACGCCAGGTGGGTTACCGCAACCGATATGCCTGTCTTCCTCTCCCGTAGCTTTGTCTGCGCATGCGCAGAGCCGAAGGCGTGACATTTATACCGATGATGTAGGAGTCCCGTTTAAAGTAATGTAGGTTCAAATTACACAGGAGTTGTCGGACATCCCAGGAGAACTACCCATGTAGTTCTTTGTACTTCTACTATAATTATATCCATACATGCTCATTTTTCAAGGCTTTACGCGTGATTTAAGAGTATTTTTACACATATATTACTAAAATTTCCGTGTAGTATGTTATGTTTTTTTATAACTATCCGCCCAAAGGCAACTCACAGATTAAGTTTTTTGTCGCTTTCATCGAAATTATATTGTGCAGGGATTGGATATATGCTGCGCGAAGTTGTCTGAGCAGATGCACCTTAGAATTTTTATCTGTTCATGCAGATTCGTTACACCCTCTTGTTTTTCTAAAGGTCATATCACTTTCCTTATTGCATGCTTCGAAAAGAACTTGCAGGACGCTCATATAAGTTATGCCGGTCATGGTCATACTGTGCGTAGCACATACAACAAATAAAATTGCGAATCCTCGAACTCATACTGAGCTCGGGAGTTCGCAATTTTTTTGTTGTAACAGTCCGCTTTGCGGACATGGCCATGACCGTTGTCTGTCTCTAAGCGTCCTGCTTCAGACATTTTTCTACGCATGCAGGAAAGTGATCAATGACCTTAAGAAAAACAGACGAGGGTATAAAAATCATCTGCAATGAACGGATAAAAAATTCTTTGGTGCATATGTGAGTTTATGAGCGCAGCATATGTTTATCCAATCCACTGACCAATATAATG
>ODAI011609524.1_pt1 | contig 16966 bp, 18 predicted proteins | sample 1539321 | NCBI WGS metagenome assembly ODAI01 (sample SAMN02144231, study PRJEB22623) | gut metagenome | biome: sheep rumen | host: Ovis aries | place: New Zealand | reverse complement strand
TAGATTGTACAGATGGTGGGATTTGAACCCACAGGGATACCGATCTTAAATCGGGTGCGTCTGCCGATTGCGCCACATCTGTATACGGGGTCCCCATCGAAGCAAGATTCGATGGGGAGAAGGAGGAGACCCGAAGCACAGCCGAAGAAAGGCCGGCACTTACGGAACCGGCGTTTCTGAGCCGTGCGAAGGGATTTCTGACGTGGTACGCCCTGGGAGAATCGAACTCCCGACCCACAGATTAAAAGTCTGCTGCTCTACCGGCTGAGCTAAGGACGCATTTCGGGGTCCCCATCGAAGCGTGGTTCGATGGGGAGAAGGAGGAAGGAGCCTGCGGATATGCAGTTTTCGCGGCTCTTACGCAAACCGCGGAAACGGAATGCAGCAGGCTTCTTCCGACGTGGTGCGCAGAGCGGGGCTCGAACCCGCATGCCTTTCGGCGTCGGTTTTTGAAACCGACTCGTATACCTGTTCCGGCACCTGCGCATTTGGTACACGGCGGGAGATTCGAACTCCCATGCCCTTGCGGGCGCCAGTTCCTGAGACTGGCGTGTCTACCGATTCCACCAGCCGTGCATGTGGTACGCAGAGCGGGGATCGAACCTGCAGGTCCTTTTTCGGACGGCAGCCCCTCAAGCTGCTGTGTTTACCAGTTTCACCATCTGCGCATATTGCGGAGTGAGAGCGGCTCGCGACGAGAAGCCAGTCCCTGCGGGATACGCTCAAGGGCATTGCTGCCCCGCCTCCTTAGCAGGGTGGTTTCTTGCCAGTCAGAGCATCACTCCGTTTGAGAGAAAAGCTGTTCAAAAGCTGAGAACATAGCTGCCAGGGTAATTCTATAGCAATGCATGTTGGGCCTATACATAGGGCTATTGAAGATCCGACTGTCATCCCCGGTTTTCGCCTTGAGAATGCCGGCAGCAACCCCGGCAGAGCGAGAGATCCCGGCGTCACAGTGAACAATTATGTCCATACCGGGATGCTTATCCAAAAACTCCTTTATTCTCTGCCCGTCTTCCGGCTGCATCAGATCGGACGATGCAGCTTCCCGTCCGTAGACGTCAATGCCCGGAGCGTCTGCATCCGCAAAAGACAATTTCAAAATATCAGCAATCCTGTTGTCATGGGAAATATACGGGACACTGTTGTATCTCATGTACGGATCAGAAATGGAAATCATGAGGGCAGGCAGTGCGTTCTTTTGGCTGCAGTATGAGATCGCACGGCTTCTGGACATAACAGTGATATTCATGGTTTTACCCGCCTTCTGCTTTTCTGAATTTGGTGGGCCAGGCTGGACTTGAACCAGCAATGTCCGTCAGGAACCGGATTTACAGTCCGGTGCGGTACCAATTACGCTCTACTGACCCATATTGGCGGCGGCAGCAGGATTTGAACCTGCGCACGGGTCTGACCCGCCTACCGGTTTTCCAAAGCGGCCCCTTCAGCCTCTTGGGTATGCCACCGTATGGAGGTTCCAGTCTGATTCGAACAGACGCTCACGGATTTGCAGACCGCTGCCTTACCAGCTTGGCTATGGAACCGTATTGTGGCGGCAGCGGTAGGATTCGAACCCACGCACGGTTTCCCGCCTCTCGGTTTTCGGAACCGACCTCTTAACCGCTTGAGTACGCTGCCGAATGGCGACGGGGGCGGGGATCGAACCCACGGGCGGCATCGCTGCCGCACAGACGCTTTCAAGGCGACGCCGTTATGACCGCTCCGGCACCCCGCCATATGGTGACCCCTGCGGGACTCGAACCCACATTTGCAGCTTGAGAGGCTGCTGTCCTGACCGGTTAGACGAAGAGGCCATATTGGTGACCCCTGCGGGATTCGAACCCGGCATTGCCGCCGTGAAAGGGCGGTGTCCTTGCCTGTTAGACGAAAGGGCCATGACAGCTCCGTGAGGGAGCTGTTTTTTTATGCAGTTATTTTTGCGCGAAAAGGATCGGTCACGATAACGATATCATCAAGTCCGACGCCGAGAACAGCGGCCAGAACCACCATGTTATCGATTGTCGGCATCGCCTGTCCGCGCTGCCACTTGTAAATAGCCTGCGGATTGCTGAAACCGAAGATATCCTGGAGATCCCGGACCGTCAGCCCGGCCTGCTTGCGCAGACGGACGATGTTTCTTCCAGTTGCGGTCATATCAATGACCGGCCAAGTGTTCATTTTGCTTTCGCTCCTTTCCGGCCGCTGGGCCGGAGGAGCCCGGCTTACACGGCCTGTTTGATCAGTTGGTCGCTTAACTCCTTATAGAAGGAGCCGTCTGATTTTTCGTGACTGTTTGCCATGTTTTATCCTCCGGTGCATAGAATAAGGCCGCCTGCCTCATACAAGACAAGCGGCCTGAAATCCCGGTATCCCCCTTATGGGCATTCCGGCAGTACGTTGGTATTTGTCTCATATGGGCGCGCCAAAGGACCGTGCAGATAAAGGCTAAAGCTGCACAGGGAATGCTCCAAATATTCTTTTAAGGATGACTTCTGAATGCGGATCATTTCTTTGTCCTTTCCGGGCGGTCGCCCTGTTTTTCTTTCTGGGGCTACTATAGCACATTTTTTGTCGGCTGTAAAGTAACCAGTAGTTTAAATCTCGGTTTTTCCATTAGAGTCACCACATCCGTGTCATGTATTTCAGCGGGACCTCTTTTGTAAGCCAAACACCGTTGACGGAACGGTAGAAGGTGTAGCCGTCAGCTGCCATCTTGCCGGCATGTACCTGATAGATTCTCGGTTTTCCGTGTCTTGCGCCGACCTTGAAGGCGGTTTCATAATCGCCGGACAGGTGGACATAGAGGCGCGTTTTCGGGATCAGGCCCTGAGCCTCAATGGAATCTACGTACTTTTCTCCGGTCCCGTGATACAGAAGCTCCGGCGGCGTCACCGCTTCCAGCTCCACGTCTACGGGAACAGAATGGCCCTGATTGGCGCGGATCTTCGTCTTGTCGGCGTTGAAGGAATAGCGCTGCTTCTCATCGGTGCGGACGATTTCCTCCAATCCAGCCAGATCCAGCGGTCTGGTTCGGTTGACGCCGACAATCAACTCGTCAACATTTGCCCAGCCGTGGTCATCCAGCGTAATCCCGATGACCTCCGGCTTGTGCCGCAGAATCAGGGAGATGAATCTGCTGGTGCCGGTATGATTGCCTTTCATTCCACTTGGCCTCCTTTTTGTGAGGGAGTTTTACAACACTCCCGGAAGGATTCAGCGCATCACTGCATTCAGGAAGATGCTGTTCAGACTCTCCCAGGACCTGGACTTGTCCGGGGGAAGCTGTTCAATGATCTGCTCGATCTCCTCGATGCTTTGATCCAGATAATCATTGATCCGGTCCATCCGTTTTCCTTCTCCGAGCTCCGGGGTCTCCATCTTGAGCCGCAAAAGCGTCTGAACGTCCGGCTTGACTGCTTCGTCCAGATACTTGTCCATCAGGGTGGAGAAGAGCATCGGAGGCGGCGTCCTCTCCGCAATAATCCACCGGCAGGCAAGCAGGGGGCGCAGGACATAAAAGTATTTCTTCAACCGAACTGTTTCACCCTTCAGGTATTCCCGATAGTTGCTTCTTGCAGTGCTCAGGTAGTGGTAGAGCCCGGCTTTTTCCAGAAAGTATCTGTCAATCACCTCAGAGATCTGATTCCATGCATCTGTAGTTCGGTATACAATGGGCGAACCGTTCCACTCGAACAGGGTGGGATTCGACTTGTGGAGCAGCCGAAGAGCTTTCTGCAAATCCAAGCCGTTGATGTCCAACGTATCGTCAAGCTGCCATTCGATCACATCGCGTGTTTTGTCCAGGCGGAGGTAATGCTCCACAGGACGCACGTAGATAAACCGCACGTCGTAATCGCTGTCAGGAGACGCAAAGCCCCAGGCGCGACTGCCGGACTCTATCCGCGGTCTGCGTGATGCCGATGGAGCTCAGCTTGGTCTGCAGATCCATCGTGCCGGTGGGCAGTTCGACCACCAGCGTATTGTTGCCGTTGCGTATTACGGCTCCTAACATATGTGATCCTCCAATCTGTTGGTATTGTGTTTTTTGGTGGAAATAGAAAAAGCCCCAGTCGCTTTGCAATCATTCCAAAACGACCGGGGCCGGATATGAAAAAAGCAGACAGGATTTCAAGAATAATTTCTTTGAAAACTGTCTGCTGCTTTCAATATTTTGTTGTCTCTGTGGGAGGGGTTCCACCGAAATCGGTGAAAAAATTTTTGATTCAAGGCTCGAATTGTTCTCAAACCGGTGTTTACGCAAGTTCGAGTCCTGCATGATCGGAAAAACGGGGGGTTGGTATCTACGGAAAAACCTTGTACTTTTTGGACCCCCAGACATGCAAAAAACCCAGGTTTTACCTGGGTTTTTTGGGGTGGTATCTTTTTTGATCTACCCTTCTGGAAGGGTTGTGCAAAAAAGATGCTGCCAGACTCTACCAAGGAAGCGTTTCAAGTGACGGAATTTGGTTTTTACAGGCGCTGATGGAAGAGTCGCCTGCGACAACACAGATAAGTCGGTCGGAGACCAGATCATGCAGCACGCGGGTCAAAGCGAGAAGGTCCTCCGGCGTTGTGCGCAGCAGCTGACGGTAATACATGAGGAAGCGATCCTCGGGGATTCCGCTGAAAAACCTTGCGTCGGAGGCAGCGATTCTTTGCTCCGGATTGCGTAAGGGATCGAGCTCGGAAACCGCGCTGAGGATGAAACCGGTCAGGTCAGGGTTCCCGGAAAGATAGTTCTTCAGAAACTGACCCGCTATTTCAATGACGTGCAGCGACTGTTCCGGCTGCGGGTCGCGATAGGTGTAAAAAAGCAGATCCCCGTTGTTCCGCCCATCCAGGCCGCAGCCGTAGGCGCCGCCCTTGACGCGGATCTCGTTCCAAAGATGCGTATAGGTGAGCAGCTTGCACAGCACGGGGAGCCCTCCGGTGAAGACCTGTCCGTGGAGCAGAAGATTGGTTCCCATGACCGCATACCCCACCTGAGAAGGGATCGAAACCCCCTCTTGCTTCTGCTCCCGAATCGGGAAGGACACTTCCTGCTTCGGCGTGATCCCGTCTGATCCGATCGAACCGATCAGCACGTCCAGCGCCTCGTCCGGGATGGCTTCTGAGCAGGAGACGGTCAGCCGCTCCCGGGTGATGATTCTGGCCAGCAGCTTCTGCATGAAAAGGATCAATCTCTCAAGCCCTTCCGTACCGGAATCCAACGTCCGCTCCGCCCACTCCAGGAACGACAGACCGCTCAAAGCTTCCCGGGCGGCGCCCTGGGAGGTGCAGCAGGACAAAACCCGGAGCGAGCCGTAACGGCTTCCCTCCTCGGGCAGAGACAGACGAAGGCCCACGACGGTCTGCTGCAGGAGCTCCTCCAGTGTTTCTGTTCCGGAGAAATCCGTCTCATTCAGGATCTCTGTCAGCAGCCGGGCAGCGCTTTCGGCCTGTCCCTTTAAGCAAGCAAGCGAAGCCGAGAAGACCACCCTGCAGGAATCCGGCTGACTGCCTGCAAATGCAATCGGCGCAAACTCCAGGCGTCCAATCGTTCCTTTGACGGCCTCCGCCAGAGCCCCGGCGCTGTGCTTGCCTGTTCCCAGATTCCCAAGGATGCTGCACAGCATGGTAAGGGCGGGCAATTCCTCCAGGGATAGATCACTTACCTCGAAATAAGCTTTCAGATAAGCAAGCTCGCTTCCGGTAGTATGTCTGCGAACAGGGATGCCCTGTCGCTTGGCAGAGTCCGTAATCAGCAGTTCCGGCACCGGATTCAGGTCGGACAGCTGCAAACGCGGGATCGAGGCCAGCGCTTCCGGGCTGTCCGGAGTTTCTTGCCAGGTTCTGAGGGTCTTTGTGTCTTGTGTAAGACGTTCCCAATCTGCATCCGTCCAAACAGCGGTCCGCACCTGAATGCGGGCATACTCCCGAGCAGCGTTCTCCTCTCCCAGGGTTGCGGAGGGGACGAGAATCACGGAAGCTGTGGGCCGATCCGTCAGAAACAGCTCTCGCAGCAGTTCGGCAAAGAAGGGTCCGTTCTGGCGTGCAGCCAGGGTATTCAGAACGTCCTCGACGAGGAGTCCCTCCGCCGGGTCGCCTCCATACATCCAGGGACCCAGCAGAGACAGAGCCTCGCTGAGGCTGCGGGAGTTGGCGTCGCTCTCGTTGTCCCGCATTCGGAAGGCAAAGCTTTGGAAACAAGCACAGAGGCGATCCCGGTCGAGACCGTCAGCCAGGACCTGCTCAACGATGCTGCGCACCAGGGCTTCCAGCGCCTCTCTGCGTTCGGCCTCCGTATTGATTGCCTGCCAGCCAAACGTGGTTTGCAGGAGGCTGTCGTCCATTGTGATGAAGAAATCCTGGGCAAGCCCTGCCTCAAGGACCGCACGCTTCAACGGGGCTTCATAATCGCCGGTGAGATAGTCTGCTAGGATCGACGCGGCAAAGCTCTTTTCCCGTTCATCGAATCTGCCCAGAATAGAGGCTTCCGCAAGGATTACCCGTTCTTCGGCGGGCTCCTCGGGACTGATTTGATAGGGGATTGTGCTGACTGCGTGGCGGATCGGTCCCTGCAGCGGGACAGGCGGCTCCGGCAATCTGCGATCAAAGCCAGAAAGGACCAGGTCGATTTTTTGCAGCACCGCATCGACGTCGATGCTGCCCACCAGAGAGATCCAGGCATTGGAAGGATGATAATATCGCTTATGGGCTTCCAAGAAGCGTTCGTAGCGCAGCTCCGGGATCTGCTCCGGGTCGCCGCCCGAGACAAATCGGTAGCAGGTGTCCGGGAACAGCAGGCGGCGCATCCCGGCGTCCAAAAGCGTCTGGGGCGAGGCGAAGGAGCCCTTCATCTCATTGAGCACAACGCCCTGATAGCAGAGCTCCCCCTCCTCCTGCACATAGCGCCATCCCTCCTGCAGGAAGCTCTCCGGGCCGTGATAGATCATCGGGTGGAACACAGCATCCAGATAGACCTCGATCAGATTGAGAAAATCCCGGTCATTCCGGCTGGACACCGGGAAGACGGTCCGGTCAGACATCGTCATCGCGTTTAGAAAGGTCTGAACCGAGCTCTTTAACAGCTCTACGAACGGGTCCTTTACCGGGTACTTGTCGGAGCCGCACAAAACCGAGTGCTCTAAAATATGAAAGACACCGGTAGAATCCTCCGGCAGCGTCTGGAAGGCAATGGCAAAGGTCTTGTTCTGCTCGGGGCGGTCCAGCCAGCAGAGCTGGGCCCCGGTCTTGCTGTGCTCCATTTCCCAGAGCCTGCCGCCCAGCTCAGGGTATTCCCGCATCCGGCAAATGCGGAAGCCGTGCAGAAGATCGTTCACGTTTATAGTGCTCCTCTCTGAAACAGGCGGTCACAATTTGTGATCGCCTGTTCAACCTGTTTATTTGCTTTCCCGCTGGGAAAGGTATTCCACAATGCTGTGGGCAGCTACGTTGCCTTCGCCCACGGCCTTGGTCAGCTGGTAGGGCCGGCCGGTGCAGTCGCCGGCGGCATAACAGCCGGGCTTGTTGGTCTCCATCCTCCGGTTGACCACAATGTTCGGCCCGTCGATTTCCAGGCCCCGGAGGAGTCTGCCGGGAGCAACGGCGGGACGGATCACAAAGACGCCGTCCACGTCCAGCCGGGTCCCGTCCTGGAGCTCCACGCCCTCTGCGGCGCTATCACCCAGAATGGCATTGATCTTGCCGGGATTCAGGATCACGTTCTCCCGCTTCACGCCGCAATCGGCGTAGGGCGTAAACAGATAGACCTTGGCGGCAATCTCTGCCAGGTACTCCGCTTCATGCTCAAATTCCTTGGCCCCGCAGTAGACCGCAATGGTCTTGCCGGGGTACAGGAAGCCGTCACAGGTGGCGCAGTAGCTGACCCCATGGCCCAACAGCTCCGCCTCCCCGGGGAAGCCCTTGGGACTTACCGCGCCGGTGCAGAGCAGAACGGTCTTCGCGTCATAGATCTCGTCGCCCCCCTGGAGCATGAAGCCCCGGCGGGTGGAGGCAATGTTGGTGACCTGGCGCTCGGTGATCTCCAGCCCGGCCTGCTCGATCTGCTCCCGATAGAGGCGGTTCAGCTCCGGCCCGGTGACCATGGCCACGCCGGGATAGTTGGCGATCCGCTCCGACAGCTCCACCTTGGGGCTGAGCTTTTTGGAGCCGAACCAGAGAATCGTCTTGTTGTGCAGCTTTAGGGTCAGGGCCGCGGAGATCGCGGCAGGCCCTGTGCCGATGATTGCGACGTCGTAGCGCATGGGATCACTCCTTTGTCAATACTTCCTTGAAACAGGCAGCCACGTAGCCGTCCAGGGCTTGGGCCAGGTAGTCGGCATAGTGCTCAATGGCATAAGCCTTCGGATCATGCTCCGCCCGGATCTGCGCTTCGCTGCGGTCTGGATAGGCCTCGCACAGCTTGGCGATATAGGCCTCGTAGTCCTCCACGGTCAGCGCCCTTCCGTCCCGCTCCATGAGCGCCGCGCCAACGGCGGCCAGGTCCAGCTCCGAAAGGAAGATCTGCAGCATCTGCTCCCGATCAAAGCCTCCGATGGCTTCGCCGGCCTCGGCTTCCGGATCTTCCTCCGCATCGTCAGACGCCTCCGGCGTGACGGCGGCGGGCAGCTCCTGCAGTCGCTTCTCGGCCCTGGCCCGGACACCGGCCTCCTCGGCAGGGTCCCGGAGGATGCGGCAGGGTTTTGCCAGCTCCTGCCATACGTAGGCAGAGGCCTGGTCCGGATTCTCCGCCTCCAGCAGGAAGGCGTCCACCTGTTTGCCGACGCAGTATCTCCGCAGCTCTGCAACGTTGGAGACGCCCTCCATGCCGAAGGAGGCCACAATCTCGTCGGTCAGCTCCGGCAGCACGGTGCGGATGGCCTTGGTGACAGTGAGGGTCACGGCAGTCCCATTCAGATCAAGGCTCCGGGGCTCTCCAACGGGCAGCCCGATCAGGCCTGCCTCCAGGTCCTTGCTGAACAGGCCCTTTCCCACGGGAACCGTGACGTTCTCCTTGTTGAAGCGGGGATTTTTCGAGCGGCAGCTCAGCGTGACGGTGTCGCCTTCGCTGACGACGGCGACGTCCTCTTTTCTGCCGTATCGGCGCAGAATCCGCTCCAGATCCTTCTGATACCGGGCCTCGTCCACGGTGAAGCCGTAGATGAATTTGGAAATGTCGATGCTGTGGTAATCGCGAATCTCCAGGGCTTTGGTTTTCAGTTCCAGTCGTTCAGCCATGGCGCACCTCTCAGCCGTAGTAGTATTCGCTGATTTTTTCGATGATCTCGTCCTCATCCATGAGCCCCACAACGGTTTCCAGCTCCTCGCCGTCCTTCAGGAACTTCACGGTGGGAACCGCCTCGATGTGATTGTCTGCTCCCAGCTTGGGATCGTCGGTGACGTTGACCTTCACAATGTTCAGGAAGGGGTAATCCAGGGTCAGGTCCTCCAGGATGCGGGAGAGCATCTTGCAGGGGACGCAGGTGGTGGAATAGAAATCGACGATCACAAAACCCTCACGGGTCAGCTCGGCGTAGGTGTTGGTGTTGGCAATGGAAACGCTCATGATTGTTCCTCCTGTTTCATATAGTTCGTGACGTAGTCTATGATTTCTTCAAATAAATAGTTGGCAGCGGTCTGCCGCAGGAATTTGGGCCAGGTGAGAATAAGGCGGGCAGCCTCCTCGGTGAGGCCCATGCCCTCGGCACATTCTCCCAGGGCGTACTTGTACTGGTTCTCCGTGGGCTCCACGCCGTCGCGCTTCATGTGTTCGGCGCCGATGACGGCGCTTTTGAGCCCGTCCACGGAGATCTGCCGCAGGAAGTCGTAATGCTCCTGCTTGGTCCGGCCGGATACCGCCCGGACCGCCTCGTCGTCCGCGGTCTCGGGGTCCAGCCCGGCGGAGCGCAGCATGTCCTCCGCCATCTGCTGTCCTTCGGCGCAGACGGTTTCCACCTCCTCCGGGTCCAGGGCAAAGCGGCTGTTGGCGTTGACCTCGTTGGAGAGCTCCACCGCCACGGCCTCGGCCAGGTCCTCGATATACTGGGCCCGGGCCTTTTCCTTGACGGAGGCGATCAGGGCTTCCACGGTGGATATACCGTCCATGTCCCAGGCAGCCACAGTTTCGTCGGTCAAAGGCGGCAGGACCCGGCGTTTGACAGACCGTACCGTGACTCTGGCCCGGGCTTCCGGCAGCTCCAGCTCCCGGGTCTCGCCGGCGGTCATGCCCAGAATCCCCTGTTCCAGCTCCGGGCTGAACAGACCGCGGCCTACCCGGAGGTTCAGATTTGTTTTTTCAAATTTCGGGGTGTCGGAATGGGAGTCCAAGGTGACGAAGTCGTCGGGCTCCACCCGCCCGGCCTCGGTCATGAGACCGTGGCGGCTGCGAAGCCGGTCCAGACGCTCCTTCAGTTCCTCCTCATCCATGGTGAAGGGGGGCGCCCAACGCCCCGGGTCCAGGGTACGAAAATCACAGATTTCAACTGCTTTGGATCGACAAAGCTCCATCAGGCAGCGCCTCCTTTTTCAATGAATTCCCGCAGCAGCGGGCTGTTTTGCGCGACTTCCGCATAGCTGCCGCTGGCCTCCACCTGGCCGGCCTTCATGACCACCAGATTGTCAGCCTTTTGGATCAGCCGAATGTCGTGGCTCACCATAATGACGGTCTTGTCTTTCATCAGATTCATCAGGGCCTCCAAAACCTCCTGCTCGCTGACCACGTCGATGCCGGAGGTGGCCTCGTCCATGATCAGGATCTCCGGCCGTTTCAGCAGAATGCGGGCGATGGCGATGCGCTGCATTTCACCGCCGGAGCACTTGTTGTCAAAGCGGCTGATTTCCGTATCGAAGCCGTCCTCCTTGCCCATAATGAAATCATAAGCCTTGGCCTGCCGGGCCGCCTCCAGGAGCTCTTCCTCCGTGAATTCCCGATGGACGCCGTAGGCGATGTTTTCGCGGATGGTACCCTTGATGATCTGGTTGCCCTGGAAGAGATAGCCGACCTTCTCACGCCAGTCGGAAAGCCTGATCTCGTCCAGGCTTGCATCCCCGACCATGATAGAGCCGTCCTGCTCGTGATTGAAGCGCTCCAGAAGCTTGATGGCGGTGGACTTGCCGCAGCCGTTTTCGCCGACAATGGCGGTCACCTTGCCCTTCGGAATCGTAAAGCTTACGCCATCCAGAATTTGACGCTCCTGATTGTAGGCGAAGCGGACGTCGCAGAAGCGCAGATCGGTATCGGTATCCTCCAGCGGCATCCCGCTGTCAAGATCCTCCGTCGGCGCGTTCACGATCTTGGCGATGGTCGTGGCGGAGCCGTGGGCCTGCTTGATCCCCTGCCATACGGCGGAAATCAGGATCGCGTTGCCCATGAAAGTCAAAAAGTAGTTATAGAGGTTCAGCATCTGCGAATGCCGCATGGTGCCTTGCCGCACCAGTGCGGATGCCACGAGCAGCAGGATCGCCTGATTGACGTACTGTGCGAATGAGTCCATCGGTGAGGAAACGATGAACAGGATCTCCTCTTTGATCTGCGCGCGGTAACGCTCCTGATTCGCCTGTACGCCGCGGTCATATTCCTTTGTCTCCATGCCTGCCGTCTTGATGCGCATCACATTAGGTAGACGCTCCGCAAAATAGTTGGTGATCTTCGCCAGCGAGTTGTTCTCGATGTTGATCATCTTATATTTGAACTTGCCGACGATCCAGGCGGAGAGCAGGGTCATCGGGATGCCGGTCAGCATGATCAGCGCCAGGGATTTGTAGATTTTGAACATCTGCGCAAACGACGAGTAGATGGCCCAGCCCACCGCGATCATCTGTACCAGCACCGACAGGGCAGCAAATACGCCCTCGGTGTCCTTTGTCACACGGGAGACAAGTCCCTGGGGCTCCACGTCGTCGTACCAGGACATCGGCAGGTGCAGGAGCTTTCCCCAGACCGTGTTTCGCACGTTCCGCGCCGTCATCTGCGAGGTGAGGTCCTGGATGCCGCCCTGCAGTCCCTCCCAGACATTAGCAAGCAGCGTCAGGCCGATGTAGCCGACGAGAAAATCCGTGCCGGTGACGTCGCCGCCCTGCAGTCTGGTGGTATATGGTACGACCCAGATGTTGATCTGCTTCATTAAGACAGCCGCGGCGCCGGTGAGGATCAGCGGAATCCACGGGATTTTGATCTGCCGATAGAGGCGCAGCATCTGTTTGTAGGACAGCTTGGAGCTCTTCAGATCGGAGCTCGTCTTTTCACGTTTCCTGCTCATGTTGCCGCCTCCTCTCGCATCATGGTACGGAAGAATCCGCTTGTTTTCAGCATATCGGCGAGCTTGCCCTCGGAAACGTTTCCGCCCGATTCCACGGCAATGATGTGATCGGCGGCGCCGATCGCCTGCTTGTCGTGGGTGACAAGGACCACCGTGCGCTTGCCGGAGAGCTCCTTGACGGTGTTTACGATGTCCGCCGTGGAGATGATATCCAGGCTTGCCGTCGGCTCGTCGAGGATCAGCACGTCCGCGTTGGTCAAAATCGCGTTGGCCACGGCAATCTTTTGCCGCTGGCCGCCGGAGAGCTTCGACCCGAACTGCCCGACCTCATGATCGAATCCGTCCGGAAGGGAATCAATAAACTCTGTCAGCCGCGTCTGCTCCATTACGGCATACAGCTCCTTGTCGCTCACCTCGCGATTGATACCGTAGAGCAGGTTTTCACGGATCGACCCCGAGATCAAGGGCGGGTCCTGCATGACGTAGGAGAGGTTTTCGCGCCAGGCCCGGACGTTGTAGGAGGCGATCTCCCTGCCGCCGGTGAGGATGCGGCCCTCGTCCGGCTCATAGATGCGCTCCAGCAGCTTCAGGATCGTCGTTTTGCCGGAGCCGGAATGTCCGACCAGCGCCGTGACCTCCTTTCCGGGGAAGGTCAGAGAGACGTTTTCGAGTACGGTTTTCTCTTCATAACCGAAGGTAACGCCGTCAAAGCTCAGATCGCCCGCCTCAAGACTCTCCTTCACGTAGTTTTCGATGCTCTCCTCTTCCTCACAGAGCACGTCGGAAACCTTGTTCAGACGGCCCTGCACGGACTTCGAGCGGTTCCAGATGGCGGTCAGCGTACCGACGAAGCCGACCAGCGAGCCGGCATACGCATAGAACATGTACCATTCGGAAGCGGGAAGCTCGTTTTTCTTCATAAGGCTCACGCCCAGGAGGATGATCGCGATTTCCGGCAGGCATCCGACGATGGCGCCGATGATTCCGGAGACCAGATCCAGCCCGATCAGATTGCGGTTGGCCTTGTAGTAATCCTGCACGACCTTCTTGCCGCGGCGGCGTTCGTAGCCCTGCATATTCAGCGCCTTCAGAAGCGGCAGACAGGACATCAGCTCGGAGAGGTAGTCGGTGAGGTTGGACATCTGGAACTTGGATTTGTTCTCAAGCTTCATCGTAAACCGACCGACAATGAACGCCAACAGCACAGAAAGCGGCGCGAATGCCAGCATGATCAGACTCGCCTTTAAGCTGATCGCGCTCATCTCGCGCAGCGTCAGCGTCAAATAGTAGATCGAAGTCAAAAGCTCCAGCACGATGTCGAAGACGATCTCGTTGACCGCCTCGGTATCGATCGTGATACGGGAGATCAGCGTATTGCTGGATACGCGGTCAAAATAGGCCGGACGCAGTCTCAGGATTTTGCCCCAGAGGGTATTGCGAAGATTTCGATTGGTGCGGTAACGAATGATGTGATTGAAAAACAGCATCACAAGCGAAACGGCCGTACTCAGAAGTTCGAATCCGATGAACTTCAGAACGCTCCCAACGCTCGCGTCACCCGCGAAGAAATTGCCGTTGACCTGCGGTATCCGGATGAGAATCTGACCTTCGACTACGGTTAATGCTACGTAGATGACGATCCATAAATACGGCAGGTTCGCAAGCTTCAGCATGTGGAAGAATCGCTTCCACACGCCCTTTTGCCGGACCTTTGCGCCTTCGACGTCGCCGGTCGCGACGTCGAGCTTGTCCAATTCTTCCATGGTCCCTCCTTATTCTCCGCGAGCGCGGCGGATCTTGGCCAGATATCGGTAAACGCTGGGCTCGGACATGCCCAGAACGAAGGCCGCCCGGGACACCGCGCCCTTGAGCTCAAAGACGCCGGTATCGTAGAGGTCCAGCAGCAGCTCCATTCTCTCGTCCGGTGTCATCCGCTCGGGCGCATCGGTGAACTCCGCAGTCTCCCGATCGATCACGTCCAGGGTAAGCTCCTCTTCTTGTTCCGGCTCCCGGGGTGTGATCTCTGCGATCTCCTCACTGCGGAAGGAAAATAACTGCTCCACATAGCGGTAAACCGGCAAAAGCTCACTGACCTCCATGTACAGTACCAAACAGCAGACAGGGGCTTCGGCCTCGTCCTTTGTGATCAGAAAGGAGGTTTTGAACATCTTGTTTTCGATCGCGACGTCGCCTCGGCAGGTGAGTCTGCCGTTGTGAACCACCACTTCGCTTTTCAGGATCTGGCGCAGATATCCACGGAAGGGCTCCACATATTTCTGCGCGTTCGTATATTTAAAATGATATTTCGCCTCCAACGGGAAGCCTTCCTGTGTCAGGTCAAAGAGCAGGATTCCATAAGCGTCGGGTAAGGCTTCTGCTAAAAAGGCCGCTGTCTGTCGGCACTGTTCCGCTGCTGGATGCATAATCGGTCCTCCTTTGGCTGTTTTTTACAAACTCATCATACAACGCGAAACAATAATTGTCAAGTTTTTTCTTATCGTGATAATAATTTTCTTGACAAATGCGCTGTTCTCTGCTATGATGATCCCGGAAAGCAAAGCTCCAGCCCGGCTTTCAAGAAAAACATTTAAAAAGGAGAACATCATGAAGAAGATCATTGCCCTCGCCCTCGTGTGCGTCCTCTGCCTTTCTCTGCTCGTGGCCTGCTCCTCCGACAACGGCAGCGGCGAAAAGGCCAAAGCCACCATCATTCTCGTCGACAAGGATGAGAAAGAGTACAAGTACGAAATCGAGTTCACCGACGGCTCCAGCCTCCGCGATGCCCTGCATGAGGCCGGTCTGATCGACGACGACGAGTACAGCGCCATGTTCATCCAGAACATCGACGGCCACGTCGCCAACGTGGAAGAGGACGGCTGCACCTGGATGCCCCAGGACACCGAGCGCAAGCAGATCATGGGCACCTTTGACGAAATCACCGTCAAGGCCGGCGACACCATCTACCTGCAGTACTACGTGGTTCCCGATTTCGACTGATTCTGCACGAAACCAAACAGATCATCCTCGCACCAAGAAAAGCTGAGCACACCGTCTCCGGTCTGCTCAGCTTCTACTTGCAATAAGGAATCGCGAACATTTAGTGCAAAAAAGATGCCGTCCTTTTCTCTCTCGGGGCAGCGAGGATCGCCGCCATAGGCACTGTAGTCGAAATATTCCTCCAGCTCTGCGCCCAGGTTGAGGTACGGATGGGCATCGATCCACGTTTCCGCCATATCGTCAAGGTCCCTGGCGCCGGGGAAAAACTCGAATTCGTCCAGATGTTCCGCCAGGGCGATGTACTCCTTGCTGGTGTTGGCGTCGGCGTATTCCACCACGGCGCAGAACTTGTCGTAGTCCTCCATGGGAGGAAAAGCAGCGGCCAGGGCGTTGAGGGCGAAGAGCCCTTCCTCCCGGAGCACCTCGCCGAAGGTGTCCGGCCAGTGGTCCTTATAGCGGCAGGCCTCGATGCCCAGGGAGTACATGCCCTCGCTGAGGTCGTCCAGCCGGTTGAACAACGGAGAGCTGAGGATACCATGATCGAATACAGGACGGCATGTCAACAGCGGAAGAGGAAAAAGAGAGACCGGCTGGTGGTGGCTGCAATCGTTTCGGTTTTCTCGTTAATGGCGACATCTCTCCCGCTAGCCTACTACACGCTTTGCACCCTGTGAATATAACGGGAAAAAAGGCCATATAGGTACAAGCTTGCAGTATTATATAATGGGAAGGAGTCTTTTCAGTCCGAAAAAGCCTCCGCGTTTACGGACATGTTCGGTATCTGAATACAGAATTTTACGAACGCAAAAAAGATGCATATTCTCTGATCGCAAAAGTCTTCTTTTACGGGCAATCGGCAAATCCGCTGCTGTTCTGCTCTGTCAGCCTAACGAGCTTATAGAAGCTAGTTCGTTTCAATTGGGTCAACCCCATGGCAGCTTTCGCCGTGATCTCTCCGCCTTTCCATGAGGCGTACACTTGCTCCCAGTTTTCCGGGGTGGTGATAGCGGGGCGGCCGAATCGCTTCCCTTTGGCCTTGGCGGCCGCAATGCCTTCCGCCTGGCGCTGTTTGATGGTCAGCCGCTCCTGCTCGGCGATGGCCCCATCACCTCAATCAGAATGTTGTTCACCATCTCGAAAACCCAAGATTGACCTTCCGGCAAATCCATCATGGTTGTCGGAAGGTCAATCACTTTCAGGCGTATTCCCTTGTCCTTGAAGAATTGCAGCTCATTGCGGATGTCGGCCTTGTTGCGGCTCAGGCGGTCGAGAGATTTGACCACCAGGGTATCTCCTTTACGGAGGATCACATTTTTCAGTGCCTGGTAGCCTGGACGGTCCGGGCTCTTGCCGCTTTCCTTGTCGGTTATGATTTCTCGCTCCTCGACCCCCATCGCAACAAAGGCTGCAATCTGGCGGTCAAGGTTTTGTTCTTTCGTAGAAACTCTCGCATAGTAGTAAACCCGGTTTTCCATGCTGCTCGCTCCTTGCATAGCTGTTTCCCTGCGCAGGGCAGTATCTTTGGGAGAGTTAATCCTACCAGTTTGGCAACACACAATATGCCAGGAGTTTGGCGAAATAGCAAGATTTATTTTCACAAATAGCGAATCATACTGAACTCCCATAGAAAGATTGAAGAATGTTCCGTGCAGGAATTGCGCCAGACGAGGCGGAGGACGCAGGCGGGCTTGACGCCCGGCAAGGACGACAACGAAGTATGGCACAATTCC
>ODAI012361474.1_pt1 | contig 16967 bp, 16 predicted proteins | sample 1539321 | NCBI WGS metagenome assembly ODAI01 (sample SAMN02144231, study PRJEB22623) | gut metagenome | biome: sheep rumen | host: Ovis aries | place: New Zealand | reverse complement strand
ATCGATAGCTTCCTCCGGCGCAAACGGCAGAAGCTGTATCAGAAAACCGCCTGCACAGTTCACCGTCAGATCAGGATTTACAAGCACCCCGAGCGCACAAACACTCGGCACCTGCTCGCTCAGAGCAAGATAGCTTGTTATATCCTCAGCCACCTCGCCTGAAACTATCGGCACCTGACCACTGTAAGGCTCTTTAAGTCCGAGGTCCTTCACCACGCTCAGCGTTCCCTGCGTGCCTATCGCTCCTTTGACATCAAGCTTCCCCTTATCATTGAGCGGTATCTCAACTATCGGGTTCTGCACATATGCCTTAACATTGCCGAAGCTGTCAGCAACACATATCAGCGCTCCCGTCGGGCCGTCTCCTGCCATTCTTACCGTTACGCTGTCCTTCTCGCCTTTGAGCCCGAAGCCCAGCAGCGATGTCGCCATAGCCAGTCTCCCAAGGCCGGCAGTCACCACCGCCGATGTCTTGTGTATCTCTTCAATACGGGAAACGATATCCTTTCCCTCTATAGCTGAGCAGACGACTGATGCGTCCTTGCTCAGAGTTCTGACTATTCTTCCCATTCGTATCCTTCCTCGATCATTCTTCTTTTTCTTTCACAGAGATCTCCGTCCGCTTTTTAAGCTTTCCCTCGGTATAAGCCCCTGCGCACACCGCCGCCGTTACCTGCACAACAAATATCAGCGCCTGAAGCACCAGCAGCGCTTTTTCTGTGTATTTTGCCATACTGAAAAAACCAACAGCAGTCAGCACAAGCATCGCCGCTCCAACCATTATCCACAGCCTGCCGCAAAGCCTGTTCGCAAAACTGAAAGCTTCATCGCTTTCCATAGCTCTCCCCGTTTTGAAGCCGATCCCTTTACTCCTGTCAGTCTGGCCTTTCATAAGCAGTCCGCTGAGGATCAGTATACAGGGCACCAGGATATTCAGCACTGTCATGATCTCAAGCATATCTTTTATTTCCAGCATATCCTCACCTGTTCAGTCTCCTGCATACATAAAGCACTCTCTGGCTGTTCTCCTTCACCGGCTTATCAGAGAACCCGTCGAACCGACCTATCAGCTCAAACTCATATGCCGACAGCAGTCTCATCACCAGAGCATCAGGATATATCCTCTCGGTTATCTCCTCGCTGTAGCGCTGATAGCTGCCGTCCTCCTGCTCCTCAAAAAAGTTCAGGTATTCCGTAACGCTGCCGTCCTCCGACACCTCATTCTGCCACGAGCAGAAAAGCCCGTCCATATCATAGCAGAAAGCGTTATCCGCAAGCACTTTCCTGTGCTTATACTCAGTGTTCAGGTCAAAAATGAACAGTCCTCCGTCGCAGACATGATCGCTGACTGCCGAGAAGGTCCGTTCAAGTTGTTTTTCATTTTCAAGATGATTAAGGCTGTCAAGCACGCACACAACGGCATCAGCCGCCCCCCACAGAGACAGCTCCGTCATATCCTGACACAGAAAGCTCACTCCCTGTATCCCCTCAGCCTTATCAAACGCAGCAGCCAGCATATCCTCAGAGCTGTCAACGCCAATAACATCATAACCAAGCCTTCCGAGCTCCACAGAAAGCGTACCCGTTCCGCACGCAAGATCAACTATCACCTCATGCTCAGAACCGTACTTGTTTATAAGCCCGTCAATAAGCTCCGCTATCTCACTGTAGCCTACATTTCCGGTAAGCCTGTCATAGAACAGCGCCAGATCGCCGTAGCCGCTCATTCTTCTGCCTGCTTATCGGCGTTCAGCCTGTCGAATACGATATTATCCCCGCCGCTGCCGTCATAAGAGAGCGAGCGGTTGACCCTGCTGATAGTGGCGGTAGATGCACCCGTCTGAGCAACTATATCATTATATACGTGCTTTTCCGTAAGCATTTTAGCCACCTTGAACCTCTGCGAAAGCGCCTTCAGCTCAGGAACAGTGCAAAGATCCTTGAAAAACAGTCTGCACTCCTCAACAGTCTCCAGCGTGAGCACTGCCTCGTAAAGGTCGTCAAGATTTTTAACTTCAAGCTTCTCTCTCATAAAAATTCTCCTTTTCATCGCGGTATTATCAGTCACAGAAACGCACATTGCGTTTCATAGTGTAAAGTGCTAAAACTTAAATATATTTTAACACATTAAACCGCAAATGTAAAGGAGAATAGCTCGAAATATATGAACAAATTCTTAATTTTTATTTTCTGTTAGGTGTTAAAAATCCGCCAAAAGGATTAACGTTCTGAGCGTTCTGCTGCCCGTCATCGGCCTCAGTTTCACCCTCAAAATCATCATCGGCTGTCTCCGGCGGGGTTATCTCAGCGCCCTCACAAAGCTCATCAAGCAGCTCTCTCAGCTCCTCAATGCCTTCACCGGTCACCGCTGAAAACTCGATATACGTTATATCCTCAAAGCAAGGTATCTCCTGCGCAAATGAAGCCATTCTCTGTTCTCTGGCAGATTTTTTGAGCTTATCAGCCTTTGTGAAAACAATAATGAACGGTATCTCCGAATCTATGAAGAAGTCTATCATCTGCAGGTCATCTTTTGAGGGCGGGTGGCGCATGTCTATCAGCTGTATCACCAGGTCAAGCTGCCTTTCGGTATCGTTCAGATAGCCGCCTATAAGCCCTTTCCACTTCCTTTTTTCGGCCTTTGAGACATTTGCATAGCCGTATCCCGGCAGATCTACAAAGTAGATATTCTCGCAGGAATAAAAATTAATGGTAGCGGTCTTCCCCGGGACAGAGCTTACCCTTGCGAGCTTTTTCCTGTTCAGAAGCTTATTTATCAGAGATGACTTCCCCACATTCGATCGCCCCGAAAATGCGATCTCGGGGCGGTCTGAGGGAGGTATCTGTTCAAATGTTCCGTAAGACGTCGTAAATTCAGCCTTATTGTAATTCATATCTGTCACCTATACCGGAAGAGTTCTGCCCCTTGCCTTGGGTGCGGCTTCAAGCAGCTCCAGCGGTACTCTGTCTTTCCTGTCATCTATAAGGGCGGTATCGAGAACGTCCTCGATCGTCTTCGCAAAAACGAACTCTACGCCAAGCTTTACGGCATCATCGACCTCGTCAAGGTCGGGCTTGTTGGCATAAGGGATAACTACCTTTCTGATGCCTGCCTTATAAGCTGCCATAGTCTTTTCGCGAAGGCCGCCTATCGGCAGCACCTTGCCGCTGAGGGTTATCTCACCGGTCATGGCAACGTCAGCCCTGACTTTAAGGCCTGACAGAGCCGAGATAAGGCCGGTTATCATCGTCACACCAGCGGAAGGGCCGTCCTTCGGAACTGCACCCTCGGGTGCATGGACGTGGATATCGTTTTTCTCATAGAATTCTTTGTTGATATCGTACTTATCAGCAACACTGCGGCAATAGCTGACGGCGATCTTCGCGGATTCCTTCATAACTTCGCCCAGCGAGCCTGTAAGCTCTATCTTGCCCTTGCCGTCTAGCACCATTACTTCAAGCGGCATAATAACTCCGCCCACGGCTGTCCAGGCAAGGCCGTTTACCGTTCCGACGGTATCTTCCTTAGAATAATAGTCATCAAGATACTTAGGGTGGCCGAGATAGTTCTCAAGCTCTGCACCCTTGAAGGTAACTCTCTTGACCTTATTCTCAATTATCTCCTTAGCTGCCTTTCTGCAAAGGGAGCCGATAGCACGCTCAAGCTTTCTGACGCCTGCTTCTCTGGTATAGCTATCGATAAGGCGGTAAATGGCATCATTATTTATCCTTACCATACTGCCTTTCAGACCGTGCTTTTTGAGCTGCTTTTTAACAAGGTGCTCTTTTGCTATATGGAATTTTTCCTCTCTTGTATAGCTTGAAAGCTCTATCACTTCCATTCTGTCAAGCAGAGGCGGCTGAACGGTATCAAGGGTGTTTGCGGTAGTGATGAAGAGAACGCGGCTGAGATCAAAGGGGACCTCTATGTAGTGGTCTCTGAAAGCGTTGTTCTGCTCGGAATCGAGCACCTCCAGCATTGCCGAGGAGGGGTCTCCCCTGAAGTCATTGCTCATCTTGTCGATCTCATCAAGAAGGATAACGGGATTGGATGTGCCCGCAAGCTTCATTGCGTTTATGATCCTGCCGGGCATTGCGCCTACATAGGTCTTTCTGTGGCCGCGGATATCGCTCTCATCTCTGACGCCGCCGAGAGACACTCTGACAAATTTCCTGTCAAGAGCCCTTGCTACCGACTTAGCAACTGACGTTTTTCCTACTCCGGGAGGGCCGACAAGACAGATTATCTGCCCTTTGACATCTGGGGTAAGCTCTCTCACGGCAATGTTTTCAAGGATCCTCTCCTTAACCTTTTTCATACCGTAATGGTCATCGTCAAGTATCTTCTGCGCCTTTTTGATATCGGCCGATTCCTTGCTGTATTTGCCCCACGGCAGCTCCAGCACGGTATCGAGATAGGTCCTTATAACAGAGCCCTCCTGAGACATCATACCTACCTTTGAGAGCCTTCTCACCTCGCCCCTGAGTTTGAGGTCAGTCTCCTCGGGCAGAGAGAGCTTATCGAGCTTTGCATAATAGGCAGAGATCTCATCGGTCTCCTCCTCTTCGCCGAGCTCACCCTTCAAGGCCTTTATCTGCTCGCGGATATAGTACTCACGCTGGTTATCCTCTATCTGCTCATGCACCTGTCTGTGGATATCGCGCTCGATGCTGAGAACTTCGAGCTCTCTAGCAAGGATAGTCATAAGGGCAACGAGCTTTTCGCCTGCCGAGTTTGCTTCAAGCAGAGCCTGCTTATCGGTAAATGCCATAGGAACGTTGAAGGCAATGCCCTCAAACAGCGATATAAGGGTCTTTGAGCCCATTATCTGATTATAGAGCTCCTGAGGCATCTTCGGAAGGATCTCAGCATAGCTTTCAAAAACGCTGATGACCTCTCTGAAAACGGCGAGCTGTTCACTGGCGTTGAGCTTTTCTCTCGAATAATTCGGAACTCTCTTCACAAGAGCCTCATAGCAGTCCTTGTACTCATAAAGGTCTACGAGCCTTGCTTTCTGTATTCCCTGCACAAGGCACCTGTAAACTCCGCCCGGAGCCTTGACTATCTGCTTGACAGATGCGATAGTGCCTATCTTGAAAAGATCCTTTTTCTCAGGTTTTTCAAGGGTGTTATCCTTCTGGGGGCAGAGAAATACAAGGCCGTCGGCATCCATTGCGTTTTTGATGCTCTTTACAGACATTGCCCTGCCGACATCGAAATGCACAGTCATATTCGGGAACACGACCAGATCTCTCGTCGGAACGAAGGGCATAATGTTTTTCTCTTTTATATCAAGCTTATTCGTCATTTGTTCTCATCCCTTTTCGGTTCAAAATACTACCTCTTTAGTATAACATACAAATCATCATAATGCAATACGCAAAAATTGTTAATACACTATGAAAAAAGAGGCATCCTATAAAGGATACCTCTTGAAGATCATGATAAGATCAATCAGCTACATAAGGCAGCAGCGCAACGTGACGTGCTCTCTTGATAGCCGATGTAAGCTCTCTCTGGTGATATGCACAGGTGCCGGTAACACGTCTGGGCAGTATCTTTGCCCTTTCGGTCATGCACTTTCTGAGCTTAGCGATATCTTTATAGTCTATCTTTTCTGCTCTGTCAACACAGAACATACAAACCTTCTTACGGCCTCTCTTCATAGGTCTTCCTGAAGTTCTTTCCTTCTCCATGTCATTTTCCCTCCTGACATATATTATAGTTCAAAATGATATTCTCAGAACGGTACTCCGTCATCGCTGAGTACCTCTTCAAAGTCTGCAAGGTCGCCTATCGACAATGCATCGTTCGAGGGAGCTTTGCCAAAGTTACTCTGGCTGTTATCGGGCTGGTTCTGACGGTAGCCGCCCTGCTGGTAGCTGTTCTGCTGGCCGCCTGACTGCTGGTAACCACCCTGGCCGCCTGCCTGCTGATAGCCGCCCTGCTGATAATCACCCTGCTGGCTGCCGTAATTGTTTGAATAATTACCGCCCTGTCTGGGTTCGCCGGTAAAGGATACACTGTCAACAAAAACTTCGGTGACATAATGTCTCGAACCGTTCTTGTCATCATATGTCCTCGTCCTGAGGTTGCCCTCAATGGCGATCATTCTGCCCTTGGAGAAATATCTGCTGATGAACTCAGCCTGCTGTCTCCATGCAACGCAGGTTATAAAATCAGTCTGACGCTGGCCGTCCTGACCGGTGTAGTTTCTGTCTACAGCAACGTTGAAGTTGAGCGTAGACGTACCGTTCGGTGTCTGTCTCAGCTCAAGATCCTGTGTGATCCTGCCCATCAAAATAACTCTGTTAAGCATAAGTTTCCCTTCCTTCCGATTTACTTGACCGTTATCAAGAAACGGATAACGCCGTCTGTGATCTTGAGAATTCTCTCAAGCTCAGCAGGAAAATCGGGCTTTGCTGTGAATGTCCAGAGTACATAGGTACCCTCAGTCTCGTAGTTGATAGCATAAGCAAGCTTACGCTTTCCCCAGTCGTTTCTTTCAACATTCTCGGCATTAGCTTCGATCATATCATTGAACTTTGCGGAAAGAGCGTTGAAGCCATCCTCGTCCAGCTTTGAGCTGAAAATGACCATAGCCTCATAAGACTCGTTGATCTTTGCCATAATATTGCACCTCCTTCTGGATTTCGCCTGCGTTCTCCGCAAGCAAGGATAGAATTATTTTAACACACTGACATAAATTTGTCAAGTGGTTTTTACGAAAAATTTCACTCGCTAAAAAAGCAGCTTTCTTTCCTACTTCTCTATCTCGCCCTTTGAAAGCGCTTTAAGATACGCATTTATGAAGCCGTCAAGGTCGCCGTCCATAACTGCGGACACATTTGAATTTTCAAAGCCGGTCCTGTGGTCTTTCACCAAGGTATACGGCATGAACACGTAGGAACGGATCTGTGCGCCCCATGCGATCTCCTTCTGCACGCCCTTGATGTCCTCTATCTTCTCTAAGTGCTCGCGCTCCTTGATCTTTATGAGCTCTGCTTTCAGGAGCTTCATTGCATAGTCTCTGTTCTGGAACTGAGAACGCTGTGTCTGGCAGGAGGTAACTATGCCTGTGGGGATATGTGTGAGCCTTACTGCCGATGAGGTCTTGTTGATATGCTGGCCGCCTGCGCCTGAGGAACGGAAAACGTCCATCTTTATATCCTCGGGGCGGATATCGACCTCTATTGTATCATCGATCTCGGGCATAACATCTACGGCAGAGAAAGAGGTGTGTCTGCTGCCGGAGCTGTCAAACGGAGAGATACGCACAAGTCTGTGGATACCGGCCTCGCTTTTGAGATAGCCGTAGGCATTCTCGCCCTCTATCATTACAGAGGCGCTCTTCATGCCGGCCTCCTGACCGTCAAGATAGTCAAGGGTCGTGAACTTGAAGCCGTGGTTCTCACACCATTTATGGTACATTCTGAACAGCATCTCAGACCAGTCCTGAGCTTCGGTGCCGCCTGCGCCTGCGTGGAAATTGATGATTGCATTGTTCTTGTCATATTCGCCAGTGAGGAGAGTATCGAGCTGGGCGGCGTCAAGGCCGGTTTTCAGCTTATCGAGCTCCTCTCTTATCTCATCGATCATGCTCTCGTCATTTTCATCGGCAGCCATTTCGATAAGGATCTCTATATCCTCAGCAGACTGTCTGAAGCGCTCGTATTTTTCAAGCCTGCCTTCGAGCATTCTTGTCTCCTGCAAGACTTTCTGAGAGCTTTCCATATCGTCCCAGAAGCCGGGCTCGGAGGCTTTTTCGTGGAGCTCTTCTATACGCTCCTTTGAGTTTTCCACATCGTAAACATCGTGAAGCTCCTTGATGACAGGCCTGCAGGCCTCAAGCTCGGACTTCAGATTTTCAAGAAATATCATAATATTGCTCCTTAATAATTCAGTATTAACTTATATTATATAACTTTTTTGTGCAAATGTAAAGCATTTTTTGCGCTTAGCGAGATATTTTTTCTGTTCGTTGTGCCGGCAGGGGTCTACAACCCGTAACTTTTGTGTTATAAGTGCTCGCCGCACGGCTGGGCATCGCGCATGAAAATGACTGGTCTAATAATTTTGCGCGCGCGGCTTTACTTTTGTGAAATTATATGTTATAATATGATTGATTTAGTATATGTTCATTTCTAAAATAAGGAAAGCGAGATGCATAATGGCTAATTATACAGGTAAAAAATGCATATCCTGCGGAAATCTGTTCAGCGAGGGTGACGACATTGTTGTTTGCCCTGACTGCGGAACGCCTTACCACAGGGACTGCTATCAGAAGGAGGGCGCCTGCATAAACACCGCCCTGCATGAAAGCGGTATAAGCTGGGGCGAGTCGGCACAGAGCAGCGAGGAGACTATACGGTGCATAAGGTGCGGTTACGAAAGCGCTTCGGACAAGATATTCTGTGAAAAGTGCGGCACTCCCCTCATCAAAGGGCAGGAGACTGAGGAGAGACCTTTTAACGGCTACAACCAGTCAAAGGAAGACGCTCAGGGTGAGAGCGGCGCTACGTTCAATCCGTTCGGCGGCGGCGCCTCCGGCACGGATAACACAAACGAGCAGCAGACTCAGAACCAGTTCGCACCGTTCCCGACGCCTATGGTCTTCGACAGAAACTCTGAGATCGACGGGATAAAGCTTGACGACTACGCAAAATACGTGAAGACGAATCCCCTGCCGTTTCTGTCAAACTTCGTAAGGTTCGGCAAGTTCGGCAGAAAGGTATCGCTCAATATACCGGCGTTTCTTTTCCCGAATGTGTATTTCTTTTTCAGGAAAATGACGCTGATAGGCATAGTGATGCTGGTATTCAATGCGTTTTTTGACATTCCGATGATGATCGAGCTTCTTCAGAGCGGAAGGGCCGGCTACACAATAGACCTTGGGATAGACACTACCGGAAAGGTATTTCAGGCGCTTTCGGGGGCTGCGTGGTATCTGTCGTTCCTTGTTCAGTTTTTAGCAGGGTTTGCGGCAAATTACATCTACTACAAAAAAGCGCGCAAGACCATTCTCAGGTTCAGAGAGGACACTAGCCTCACTGAGGAGCAGGTATCGGAAGGGATATCAAAGGCAGGCGGCACCTCATGGGGAGCTGTTTTTCTGGCATTCGCGTGCTACTCAGCGGTGCTGATAGGTGCTATATTCATCCTCAGCAAGTTTATACTGAAATAACAACAGAAAAAGCTGTCCAATAAAACGGACAGCTTTTTCTGTTTACAAAGTACTATTCCAATTCATTTATCCGAAGGGGTCGTCAGGGGGCGACCGGAAAGCCCCCTGACAAGGCGACAGTAGATCCTATTAGTTTAGCACTTATTTTGTACGTAAAACTAAAACAGAGTTTGCAGCAAGCAAAAAGCTGTCCAATAAAACGGACAGCTTTTATTTTTATGATATCTTCTTTTTCTTTTTGCTTCTCTTCTCTTCCTTGACGGGCTTTTCCTCGGCGGCTCTGTCCTCGAAGAGCTGCTCTTCCTTGGTGCCGTTCATATACCCGAATTCGGGGTTCTGCTCTCCGCGCTTGTCATAATAAGGCTGGATAACGTGCTTTCTTACCACGGGGTAGCAGTTGAAGCAGGAAACAAAGCACAGGAATGAAAACGGCCAGAAAATTATCACGAACAACGATGCCGGCATAAACGCATAGCACGTAAAGACCACAACAAAGTAAACAAGGAGCGTCCACAGTGAGGCTTTAAGATCAAGTGCCACCAGATAGAACGAGTTTTTGAGTATCTGCCACATTTTAAGATTGGTCGAGCTTATCATTATATAGATGTAAAAATGCATCATAATGAATGTAAGCATACACATAAGAGATATAAAAAACGGAACATAGATCATCGGGTTAGCCTGAGCCCACGCATAATAGGTAGGTACTCCCACTATGAAGCCGCAGATAAATATGATGTCAATAACGCTCATCACAAGACCCTGCTTCAGGTTCTTCTTGAACGAATCCCAGAAATCAGCAAGCAGGAATACGTTTCTCTCCTGAGAGTAGTTTCTGCAGACCTTGGTCATCGCCGCAGTTGCAGGGCCTATCGTTATCACTGGCAGGCAGAACAGCAGATAAAGGAGATTTACCTCCAGAAGCTTCCACATATGTCTGCCGTAGACCTCCCAGAACTTGAAGAAGCCCTTCTTCTCATGAGGAGTTTTCAGCACGCCCTTGTGCTGATATGCGTTATCAAAAAGTCCCATTTATATTCTCCTATCATTTTGGAAATTCCCTTTATCATATACTGCCCGAAAGATAGATAAGCACTGATGCCGCTGCACAGACAAGCTCCAGCTGCAAAAACCTTATCACATAGAGCCTGACCGTATCCTTCATACCGAGGACCTGTCTGTCAGAAAAGGTGTGCCGAAGATACGCATTTGAAAGCGTGACGGCCTCATTACAGGCAAGCGACAATGCTGCCGCGGTCAATGTATTCGGCAGTATAAAACCGACAAACAAACCGGCAAGCTCGCCCGAACGTACAGTGAGATACAGCTGTGAGAGCACCGCGCCCTGACCTATCCCCCTAAGGAGCATGACCGCTGCACAAAGCGGCTGACCCATCGGGAAGAAACCTAGGATAAAGACTGCTGACATATATATGCTTGTCCCGAACAGGGCTGAAAGCGCAGAGCGCAAAGCATCACCCGAACCGAAGCCCGAATAAACGGCAAGGCCGTAAGTAAAGGGGCTGTCCGTCAGGGCTGTGCCAAGGGAGCCCAGAAGCTCACCCAGAAGAGCCGCCGTCATAAAGAAGGCAAAGGCACCTGCACTCAGGGCTCTTTCTCTTGCATCATATCTCATAAGCATCCCTCCTCTATGCAATATATGCAGAGGGGGCTTATTTTATACTATTTTGAGAGCTCATATGCCCTTTGCGTACAAGCCTTGCAGCAGTTCTGAACTGCCTCATCAAGGCCGCCTGCTCTTAGCTCAGCAAGGCCTGCTATGGTAGTTCCTCCCTTTGAGGAGACCATATCTATAAGCTCATCTATCGATTTGCCGCTGTCGGTTATCATCTTAGCGGAACCGATGAGCGACTTTGCAAAAAGCTGAACGGCTGCCTTCTCGTCAATGCCGACAGAGACTGCATACTTCACAAAGCTCTGCGCATAAAGGTATATGAACGCAGGCGATGAGCCGTTCACAGCGATTATCTCTTTCATCTTATCCTTGGGGATAACGCTGTAAATACCGCACGAGCCGAAAACAGAGCACACAAAGCCGAACTCCTTATCTGTAACGCTCTCAGACCTTGAAAGCGCAGTTGCGCCCTCACCTAAGAGCAGAGGCGTATTCGGCATAACGAGCACTACCTTTGCGCCGCTGACTGTTTTTGATGCGATATATTCATCTGTGATACCGGCACAGATAGATATTATGACAGTTTTCGCTGTGACCTCAGGCTTTATCGCATCGAGGACCTCATCGAGCTGCTGAGGCTTGACTGCGAGAAACACATAGCTGCATGAGCCTGCAAGCTCTGCCGCATCAGCTGTGATCTGAGCACCCAGCTGCTGAGCTCTTACACAGGCGTCCTGATAAGTATCAAAAGCATAAAGGGCGATCTCACTGCTCATATCCGAGTCCTTGATACCCTTCATAATAGCGTAGCCCATATTACCGGCGCCGATAAATCCGACAGTTGTCATTTTATGACCTCCCTGTTTTTATTCAAAGCACTTTACATTATACTATAAAACATCTCCGATTGCAAGCAAAACCGAAAAATTTCATCATATCAACACAAGCCGCCTTAACACAAGAAGCCGCCGTGTCGGTAAAACACAGCGGCTCTAAGCTCTGTTTATCAGAATGCCGTTTTTGTGAGGATATCGTAAAGCTCGTCCTCAAAGGGTTTCTTCATCGAAAGTGCCTCCTGGATATCAACATCGTAGATCTTGTTATCCTTCATACCTACTACTCTGTTGCCTATACCCTGCTCGAGCAGCTCAACAGCGTGATAGCCCATCTTTGTAGCTATGACTCTGTCTCTGATAGAAGGTGAACCGCCTCTCTGAACGTGGCCGAGAACAGTCGCTCTGGTCTCGATACCTGTAAGATCAGCAAGGGTCTTGGTTATGTAATCGGTCTTGCCGACGCCCTCAGCAACGACTACTACGAAGTGCTGCTTGCCGCCCTTGATAGCTCTCTGCATATTCTGTGCGATAAGGTCAAGGTCGTAAGGCTTCTCGGGAGTGATGCAAGCCTCTGCACCGACTGCAGCAGCAACATTTATTGCAATATAACCAGCATTTCTGCCCATTACCTCAACTACAGAGCATCTGTCGTGAGACTGTGCAGTATCCTTCAGCTTGTCTATCATCTCCATAGCGGTATTCATTGCGGTGTCATAACCGATAGTGTACTCAGTGCAGGCAATATCGTTGTCGATAGTTCCGGGAAGGCCGATACAAGGAACGCCCTGTGCCGAAAGATCAGCAGCACCTCTGAATGAGCCGTCACCGCCGATAACTACTATACCGTCAAGGCCGAGCTCTTCACACTTTTTCTTACCGAGCTTGACACCCTCGATATCTCTGAATTCGGGGCATCTTGCAGTGTAAAGGCAGGTGCCTCCTCTCTGGATAATGCCCGATACGGTCCTTGCGTTCATATCGATATAATCGCCCTTGAGAAGACCGTTATATCCTCTGAGGATACCGTATACCTTCATTCCCTTTTCAAGGCCTGCTCTGCAAACTGCTCTGACAGCAGCATTCATTCCCGGAGCGTCTCCTCCGCTTGTCAAAACACCGATAGTCTTAGCCATAATATATTTCCTCCTATCGGGCACACCCGCCCGTAATCGTTTTTATACCCATATATCATAACACAAAGCCCCCGATATGTCAAGGGCTTTGCGCTACTTTTAATACTTTATTTAAACGTTTTCGCTGATTTCACCTGATAACTACAGAGGGTACGTTTGCACCTTCTTCGGGGTCATCGGGAACTTCGGGAGGAGCTTCTGTGGTGGTCGTAGTGGTAGTCGTGGTAGTCTCCGGTGCAGCGGTGGTAGTATTCTGCGGCTCCGGCTCGTCCGGCTTGGCAGTGGTCTCAGAGGTCGTGGTGGTCTTCTTTGTCACAAGCGCCTTTGAGATATTGACCGTGAGCACCGTACCCTTCTCGACGTTGATCGTCTGGCCGGGCTTGATGCTGGTGCTGTCAACGTAGCCTACGGCTGCCTTGTCAGAAACGACGTCTACCACCTTATACTTGATGTTCAGCGCATCGAGCACTTCAAGGTAGTCCTTCTTCATCATGCCGGCAAATTCAGGCACGGGAACGTTCGGAGAACCGCCGCTCACAAGAAGCTCAAGCTCGGGCTTCTGGGCAGGATCGTAATAGGTGTCAGGCTCTATTGACTGCTCCTTGATTATTCCGCCGACCTCATTCTCATCATAATAATACTTTACTCTGATAGTGAAGTCATTTCCGAGCTGTCTTTCTACCGTAAGATATTCAAGCCCTACGACATTAGGCATTATCGCGCCGCTTTCATTGATAGACGCGGTGGTGGCAGCGGTAACACGGTTATTATCGTTTGAGTAATCGTCCTCGACCTCAGTATCACCGGTATCAGCGACAACTATCGACCTTGTACCGATCTTTGTGTCGTCATCTGAAGGGCCTGCAAAGAGCTGATACAGCAGGAACATAGATGCTGCCAGCACAAGCGCAAGCACAGCCCAGCCGATTATCACAGCCGCCTTCGAGGACTCCTTCTTCTGAGGTTCCTCACGGCGCTGCCTTACCTGCTTGGGTACGTGCTGGATAGGTATGGTCTGGGTGGAGCCCTTGGGGTGCTCTATATGGGCGGAGCGCTGCTCGAACAGCTCGGATACGAACTCGGTAACAGTCTGTATCCTGTCCTCGCCACTTACTCTCATTGCCCTTGAAAGGACGTTTGAGATGTGCAGCGGTATCCTCGGGTTCACCTGAGCGGCATCTGCCATGGTGTCATTTCTTGTTCTGGTAAAGGCGTCAAGCGGCATACAGCCGGTAAGTATCCTGTAGATAACGGCTGCAAGGGCATAAACGTCTGTCCATGTGCCCTGCCACTCCAGAGAGTTATACTGCTCAGGCGCTGTGTAGCCCGAATAGAACTCGGGGGAAAGGCCTGTGTTCGCAGTTCTCACGGAGCTGACACTGAAGCCCGTAAGCTTCAGCTCACAGTCAGTGGTCACAAGTATGTTCTCAGGGGATATGCCCCTGTGGATGATGCCTGCATTATGGATCAGAGAAAGAGTGGTGAAAAGAGGCATAAAGAGCTTCTTTACCTGCTCCCACGAAAGATAGCCCTTATTGGACTGCAGGAACTTTTTGAGGGAAACTCCCTCAACATATTCAAGTATCACATATGTAGTGTTGTTCTCGGCAAAGATATCCTTTGCAGTGACGATGTGGTCAAGGTTGGTCATTCTTGACAGTGCCCTGTTCACATCGGCAAACTCTGACATAAAGGTCTTATACTTCGCTAAACAGTCGGGATTGACAACGAGCTCCTGGGTCTCCCTGTTTCTCTCGCAGAGGGTATCGGGCATATATTCTCTCGCCGTACACTTGCACTTGCCTACCGTGTCATAGCAGATGTAAGACGCGCCCTCACCGTTATAGGAAAGCATCTTTCCGACTATATATCTGTTGTCAAGAAATGTTCTCGGTGCAAGATATGACTGTAAATGCGGTATATCATCGGTATAACCGCAATGATGACAGACCCCGTCGGGACCCAGCTCATTCATACAGCCCATGCACAGATTTACACTTGGCTCCATAAACAAACTCCTTCTTCTAAAGACCAGAAGCCCTGATAAGCGGCTCCCATATAATAAAAATATATAAACATCACAAAAACAAGGGTTCTTCTTCCCTACCGCTATATATTATCAGCATTTCGGCAAAATGTCAAGAATAACCCCTGAATTGTAGATTTTATGCAATAATTTGTATTACTTCTGTAACAGAAAACAGCCTGAGATCAAAGGTCGTTCGGATAAACGAGCTTTGACTCATACCCCTGATATTTCCCGTCGGTATCGGCGGTAATGTCAAGTATCACAGCCTGACGGTCTCCGCTGTCGCTCTTATACCAGTACCTGTAGGTATAAATGACAGCGTCTTTAGTATATTTGACAGCATAAGGGTCGCTCTTCATCTCATCGAGGACGTCATCGTTCTTGATGCCCTTGCTGAACTTATCAAGATTTACGACAGAGCTTCTCTTCTCACCGTTGATATTATCCTCAACGGTCTTGAAGTCAACATACCTTACGCTCTTGATATTCCCTTTTTTTGACTTCTGGATAAATATAGCCCATTCAGGGAAATTGATGCCTGCCGAGGTCACATCGTCCTCAGCCTCAACGATGAAATCAAAGTCGACCGCCTTATTCAGCACATTGTAAGCAGACTCCCTCTTGAAGTCGATCTCCGTTTTATTCTGCGCCACTTCCGGTCTTGTGCCGATATATTCCGCTATCTGTTCCGCCTTTTTGGCACCCTTTGAGCCTGTCAGCGAAGCGATTATCACTACAGCAAGTATGATAACGAGCACGGCACCCACAGCAAAAGCTATCAGCTTTATCTTTCCGGAGCCGACATCGAGCCCCTTTTTGACAGCAGCCGAAGACTTTCCCGAAGGAGTGACATCTATCGCATTGCTTTTATCCGATATCCTCTTTCTGCGAAGGGCGTAAACATCGTCAGCTTTCAGCCTTGTACCGCAGTTTTTACAGGTCTTGTCATTATCGCCTACGGGCTTATGACACTTTGGACACTCCATAGAGACGCCTCCCGAATTCAAACGTTTACTTTGCTATTATAACACAGTTTGCGTCAATTGTCAATCGGTAGGGGACAATAGTTTCTGTCAACCAAAAGTAGGCAAACCATTTTCAAAATCGTCACAACGCACAAAATCAAGGATTCATATCTGTGAAAGATTTCAAGGCGGAGATGTTTTTAAGCCATTTCATCGAAGAAGGAATGAAACGCATTTGTTTAGGCTCATAGCCTTTACCGCTTGATGTTTTTATCCTTGAAGCGGACAGTATCGGCTTACCTGAACTGCTTTCAATGACTTTGTAGTCAGGCTTACCAGTGTGATAGCTGCACAAAAGTGCCGCAAGATTGTTTCCGCCGCTCACGCTCCAGCAGGCTCTGCCGCCCTTCATTCGGCTGCCTATCAGCGTAAAAACATTGCTCTCCATACTGCCAAGCCTTGCGTGATGCACCACTCCCGGAGCTCTGGTATCAGGTATCTTTATTCCCCTTGAATAGTAATCCGGAAGCGCCTCAAAGTTCTCAGAATAGTAGCTGTATAGCTCTCTGAGCTTTCTGGACTGCACTTCATCCTCAGCAGAGTTTATGTAAGCCTTGATAGTATCAAGCAGCAGCTGATACTGACCCGACAGCAGCAGATTTCTCAGCACATCAGCTATGCTCTTATCGCTTACACACTCGGTTATCTTCTTGTTTCTGTGGTATTCGTCAAGTACGCAGATACACTCGCAGTCCGGCTCTTTCTGGATCCACTGCGCTCCGTCTCCGTTCTTTACCCGAAGCTCTATCTCGTCAGTATTGTACTTTGCAGCAATAATTGCTTCCTTGTGCCTTCTGAATTCACTTGCAGCTTCAAAGCTCGCGTAGGCGACTTTGTTGTCGAGTTCACGGCGGACTTTACCGTCTTTCATCTTATGATGAATAACACCGTCATAGGCGATACCTATCTTCATTTCCTTTGATGGACCGTGCTTCTTTCTGTCCTTGCCCTGAAGCTTAAGCCAGTCACCATCAGATTCCTCATAGAGCAGCTTTGTTTCAACACTGCCGGTCAGCCTATGCTCTTCTGTCAGCTTAGCAAGCTCGTTGGTCTTTTCGATCTGCCGCTGTCCCTGCTTCTGAACGATATCCCATACAGCCTGATGAGAAATATCAAGTCCCGT
>ODAI013258527.1_pt1 | contig 16970 bp, 14 predicted proteins | sample 1539321 | NCBI WGS metagenome assembly ODAI01 (sample SAMN02144231, study PRJEB22623) | gut metagenome | biome: sheep rumen | host: Ovis aries | place: New Zealand | reverse complement strand
GGCTGCAGATACTCCGCCAGCTTGAGGCCGACGGCATACTGCACGACAACCAGACCCTTCGCCTGCCTCTGCTCCCACGCCGCATAGCCGTGGTCAGCAGTGAATCGGCCGCCGGGTATGGCGACTTCAGTAACCAGCTGCTCCACAACGACTATGGATTCCGCTTCATCGTCCGCCTCTTCCCGGCCGTCATGCAGGGCAGCAGGGTGGAGGAGTCCCTGATATCGGCCCTCGGCGATATAGCCCTGCAGGCCGACCGATGGGACGTCGTGGTCATCATCCGTGGCGGCGGTGCCACCAGCGACCTTGCCGACTTCGACTCCTATCCCCTGGCCGCCTGCATCGCACAGTTCCCACTGCCCGTCGTCACCGGCATAGGGCACGAGCGCGACGAAACCGTCCTCGACCATGTGGCCCATACTCACCTGAAGACCCCCACGGCCGTGGCTGCCTTCCTCATCGACCTGATGGCAGAGCAGGCCCTCCGCCTGGACGACCTCAGTCAGCGCCTGACACGCATCGTCACCTCCCGACTGCAGCGCGAGCAGCAACGCCTCGTTCGCCTCTCATCGGTGCTGCCCCTGGCCTTCCGCAACGTGCGCCAGCAGCAGGAACATCGCCTCGATCGCCTCATGCAGCGCCTGACCTCGGCCCACAACGACAGGCAGCAACGCGAGCGACATCGCCTCGACCTCCTGGACCAGCGCCTGCGCTTGGTCTACACCCAACGTCAGCAACGCGAGCACCACCGCCTGGACCTCCTGGAGCAGCGCCTGCGCGGCCTGGACCCGCAGCTACTGCTCGAGCGCGGCTATTCCATGACCTTCGATGCCGAAGGCCGCCTCCTTCGCGATGCCTCCCAGGCCCGTCCCGGCCAGCTCATTACGACCCGCCTTGCCCATGGCGAGATACATTCCCAAGTAACCCCTTAACCTTTTACCTTTTAACCCTTTAACCTTTTAACCTTTTAACCCTTTAACTTTTTAACCTTTTAACCCTTTACCCCCCTATGATTCCCTACGAAAAAGCCATACAGCGCCTGGAAGAACTGGCACAACAATTGGAGCGTGGCGATATGCCCATCGACCAGATGGCCACCCACCTCCGCGAGGCTCAGCAGCTCATCAAGCAGTGTCGCGAGCAACTCTATGCGGCCGACGAGGCTGTACAAAAGATTCTCGAGCCCGAAAAATAAGGGCCTTCCCCCTTCCTTGATATATCGGCGTCGCATCGCCCCCGTAATGCCGATTTTTCAAGATTACTAACCTTAACGCCTCAAGGTTACTAACCTTAACGCCTCAAGGTTACTAACCTTAAGCCCTCAAGGTTACTAACCTTAAGCCCTCAAGGTTACTAACCTTTGTTTTTCACCCCCACGAGCCTTACGCCCTCAAATTGTTGGGCAAATCTTTGCACATTACTATCATTTTCCTTATATTTGCAGGCGGTAAACGACTGATACACGCATTAATTGATATTTAACCATAACTTTATTTATTAATTAACTAAACCCTTTTTTATGAGAAAACTACTACTTCTCCTGTGCGCACTGCTTGGCATGAGCGGTGCGTGGGCCGTTGATGTAAAGATTGCAAGCACCAGCGAAGGCCTGCCTTCCATGTTCGGTGCATTCGACGGACAAACCTTCACGACCAGCGATGCTTCGGGTCTTGCCGGTGTAACCATTACGGCCGAAGCCGGACTCTCCATCGGCGAGCAGTTTGTGAAAGGTGGGCATTATGGCAACTGCTTTAAGTTCGTGACCAGTGCCGCCGTTACGGACTACAAGGTGACCCTCACCGCTCCCCTTGGCTACGTCATCACAGGCTATTCGATGGATTGCTCAGCCAATACCTCGGGTGCCCCCCATACCCTGACCTCTGCCGATGGCCTTGTATCGGTCGTAGCCTCTGCTCCCCCCTACAATTCCCCCGCTGGTCCCAAGCCCTTTGCGGTTACAGGCCTGTCGGAGCAGTCTACCTACTTCACCATCAATACGGCCAATAAGGCAAACACCCTGTACGTTCCCACGTTCACCATCACGTTGGTACCCGAGGGCACGAAGATGGTGAACGTGACCTACGAACTCTATGACGAAGACGGCCTCATGCCCGTGGCTACCGCGACCGATTACGTGGAAGCCGGCAGCGAGGTGGTTATCCCCAGCTCGATGTACAGTGGCATTATCTACAACTACACCACGGAAGGAACCATCGGCAACAGCGACTGCACCATCAAGGTGACCCGCACCTACATCGGCATCACCGACCTGGCCGACCTCAGCAATGACAAGGCCTACTATGTGGTCAATGCCCGCGGACAGTGGATTGTATCGTCGAGCACCATGACGAACACCACCTCCACCGATCTCAGCGAGGCCAACCAGTTCGTCCTCTATAAGACCGACGGCGGCGACTACTATCTCTACAGTGTCGTCGAGGGCAAGTTCGTCAACAACGACAAGAGCGTATCGCTCATCCCCCAGGCCATCACCATGACGGCCACTGGCGATGAGCTTTATCCTTGGCTCTTCAAGTTCGACGACAACCACATTGTCAATGGCCAAGCCAACAACATGGTTATCAATGCCTACAACACCCTTGATCCCGGCAACAAGAATGCCATCGTTGAGGCAACGGACTTTGATGCATCGGTCATTGAGGCCCTGCTCGTTGACCTCACTCCCTACAAGGATGCCTTGAGCGAGGTTATCTCTGCCGCCGAGGCTATACCCTTCGGCACGGAAGTGCATGAGTATCAGAAGGGCGAAGGCTTCGATGCCGCACTCGCAGCTGCCCAGATGACCTTGGCCGACGATGAGTCTACGAAGGAGGACCTCGAGGCTGCTGCCGCTAACCTGCAGACAGCCATCGACGCTTGCACCATCAGCCTGCCTGCCACCGGCAACTTCTATCGCATCAAGGGTAAGACCAGCGGATTGTATCTGGCTGCAGGCTTGGCTTCAAACGGCAAGATTAGCATGACCAATGCTAAGGACAATACCACACTGTTCTATTATCTTGACAATGGTTCGACCCAGACACTTGTGAATGTGGCTACTGGTCTGTCCACTCGTGTATTCTCGTCTGTATGGGGATGGGCCACTGAGGAAATGGCTCCTGTCGTAACATTCCAGGATGGTAAGGCCAACCGTGGATATGCCATTCAGTCGGGAGATATCAACCTCTATGACAATGGCGACAATACAGCAAGTGCCGACCGCGGTAAGGGCGTGACGCTTTCTGCTTCCACCAATGCTCGCTATTGCAGCTGGGCTCTTGAGCCTGTAACTGACGTTACGAAGCCCGTTGAGGTTACCGATGCCGGTTATGCCACCTTCTACTTCCCCGTGGCTGTCACCATCCCCGCAGGCGTTGAGGCTTACACAGGTGCCGTCAACGGCAACAGCCTGGTAATGACTGCCCTCGAAGGCAAGATTCCTGCCAACACGGCTGTTGTGCTGAAGGCTCCTGCCGGCATCTACGACTTCGCTTCTACTACCGCCGAGGCATTTGCCGGAACGAACGATTTGAAGGGTTCCGTTGGTGGCAGGACATTAGAGTCCGGCAGCGCCCTGACACTCCAGAACAAGGGCACTGTAGGTTTCTATCCGTATGGAAACGAAGAACCACGCATCGACCTCGCAGGCTTCAAGGCTTATCTTGACAAGCCCACTGGCGAAGTGAAGGGCTTCTCCCTGCAGTTCGGCACTGAGACTGCCATCAATGCCATTGACAATGCACCGTTGGCATCGGCCAGTGCTGTCTACAACCTGGCAGGTCAGCGTGTACAGAAGACCCAGAAGGGCATCTTCATTGTGAACGGTAAAAAAGTCGTTAAGTAATTGAAAGGAGGACACAACTATGAAAAAGATGTATATAGCCCCAGTACTGGAGATTGACGAGACAGAGGTGGAGCAGATAATAAGCGAATCCCTACCCATTGATTACGAACAGTCGGGCGATGAAGCCCTCGTTCCCGAGGAGAATGACTGGGTGTTCTAACCTGAACCTCGCAATAGCATTATTGTAATCTCTACCACGAATTACACGGATTACGCGAATCTTGCCTTCCATGCATCGGAAGGATTAACAAATTCGGGTAAATCGTGTAATTCGTGGTCTTATATTTGGCATTTTGCACGTTTAATTGTATCTTTGCAGACAAATTGTATCAATTAAGGTAAAAAGACTTATGGAAAAGATTGATTGGAAAAACCTTTCGTTTGGTTACATCAAGACAGATTACAACGTACGCTGCTACTATCGTGACGGCAAGTGGGGCGAGGTGGAGGTTTGCAGCGAGGAAACCATCCCCATGCACATGGCTGCCGTCTGTCTCCACTATGGTCAGGAGGCATTCGAGGGCATGAAGGCCTACCGCTGTCCCGACGGCCACGTACGTGTGTTCCGCACCGATGAGAATGCCGCCCGCATGCAGTCCACGGCCCGCGGACTGCTGATGCCTGAGGTCAGCACCGAGATGTTCAATAGCATGATAGACCGCGTCGTACGTCTCAACGAACGCTGGATTCCTCCCTACGAGAGCGGAGCCACGCTCTACATCCGTCCGCTGCTCATCGGCACCAGCCCTCAGGTCGGAGTTCATCCTTCCCGCGAATACCTGTTCGTGATATTTGTCACTCCCGTAGGTCCGTACTTCAAAGGTGGCTTTTCCACCAATCCCTACGTCATCACTCGTGACTACGACCGCTCGGCTCCCCTCGGCACAGGCTGCTACAAGGTGGGTGGCAACTATGCCGCTTCGCTCAAGGCCAACCAGTGGGCCCACGAGCAGGGCTATTCCTGTGAGTTCTATCTCGATGCCAAGGAGAAGAAGTACATCGACGAGTGCGGTGCAGCCAACTTCTTCGGCATCAAGGACAACACCTATGTCACCCCGAAGAGCACCAGCATCCTGCCCTCCGTCACCAACAAGAGCCTGATGCAACTGGCCGAAGACCTTGGCCTGAAGGTGGAGCGCCGACAGATACCCGAGGAGGAACTGGCCACGTTCGAGGAAGCCGGAGCCTGTGGCACGGCTGCCGTCATCTCACCCATCGAACGCATCGATGACCCCGAGACCGGTCGCAGCTACGTCTTCAGCAAGGACGGCAAGCCCGGACCCATCAGCACGAAGCTCTTCAACAAACTGATTGCCATACAATACGGCACCGAACCCGACGTGCACGGCTGGACGCGAATCGTACTGTAATGACAGACCACGAATTACGCGAACTACGACCACGAATTACTCGAACTACTCGAACTACGACCACGAATTACGCGAACTACGACCACGAATTACACGAATTTAACAAATTATTACGACCACGAATTTAACGGATTTAACGGATTAGGGTTGTATAGGTAATTTATAATAGTCCGATAGGCTATCCGTTAAATCCGTTAAATCCGTGTTCGGAAATCACCTCCTTAATTCGTTAAATTCGAGTAATTCGTGGTCTATTTAATCCGTATAATCGTGGTCGTCTTATTCGTTAAATTCGTGTAATTCGTGGTCGTTTATTCGTGGTCAAAGTATATCAGTAATTCGCGTATTATTTGGTCCCCACGATGGTCGTACGGGGCAATTCCTGGTTGCGGCGGTCCGTCTGTGTGACCACCCGTGCAGCCAGTTGCATGAAGGCGTTGCCCTGAGGCGTACTGGGGTCTAAGGCCACGGGAGTACCCTGGTCCCCCTGTTCGCAGATGTCCTGTACCACGGGGATTTGTCCCAGCAAGGGCAGGTGCATCTCCTCGGCCAGTTGTTTCACACCCTCCCGGCCAAACAGGTAGTACCTCTCGTCGGGGTGCTGGGCAGGCGTGAACCACGCCATGTTCTCCACCAGACCCAAGATGGGCACGCCCACCTTCTCGTTCTGGTACATGTTGATGCCCTTCCTGGCATCGGCCAGAGCCACCTGCTGAGGCGTAGAGACAATGACCGCCCCCGTTATGGGCAGCGTCTGCACCAGTGTCAGGTGTATGTCCGACGTGCCCGGCGGAGTGTCGAGGACGAAGTAGTCGAGGTCGCCCCACGCGGCGTCGCCAATCAGCTGTTTCAGGGCATTCGAGGCCATGCCACCACGCCACAGCGTAGCCTGTTCCGGGCTGATGAAGAAACCGATAGACAGCACCTTCACGCCATATTGTTCCACGGGCACGATGAGGTCCCTGCCCTCGATGCGCTCGCTGTAGGGCCGCGCATCCTCCATTTGGAACATCTTTGGCACCGAGGGACCGAAGATGTCACAGTCGAGCAGGCCCACGCGATGTCCCAGCCGCGCCAGAGCCACAGCCAGGTTGGCTGCCACTGTCGACTTGCCCACACCGCCCTTGCCGCTGGAGACAGCGATGATGTTCCGCACGCCCGGCAGCAGGTCAGGCAGTTCCGGGCGCGCAGCCTGCAACGTCTTTGTCCGTATCTCCACCGTCACGTCCTTGCTGACGTAGGCATGTATGGCCGCCTCGCAAGCCTTCACGATACTCTTCAGGAAGGGATTCGTCGGTTTGTCGAAGATGAGCGAAAACTCCACGTGCATGCCGCTGATGCGCAGGTCGTCCTCCACCATCTCCATCTCCACCACATTCTTGCCCGTACCCGGGTATCGCACCGTGGCCAGTGCATCCATAATCAGTTTTGGGTATAGTTCCATGGTCCTTTTTTCAATTTCCGACTGCAAAGATACCACATTTTTTCCTTATCGCCAAGCCGCCCCATTCCCTTTTTCCGATATTCGCCAACCTTCGGCCGTAAGTTCGCCAACCTTCGACCGTAAGTTCGCCAACCTTCAGCCGTAAGTTCCCGAACCATCCGAAGAAAGTTTCCCAGTCGGTTGGGTGATATATTCTTTTTTTGTATCTTTGTGGGGTGGAAATGCAGGAAGGCACATTCGCCACACCTGGCACTTCCGTCTGACGAAGAACGATAAGATGAAGAGTATCAAACTGATGAAAGGGGAGTTCGACGAGTCGCTCAACCTCCTCTTGGCCCCGGGCATCAAGGCCGGGTTCCCATCCCCAGCCGGCGACTATCTGCGTGAGAGTCTCGACTTTAACCGCGACCTCATACGCCATCCCGAGGCCACCTTCTATGGCCTTGTGGAGGGCGACAGCATGGAGAATGCCGGCATCAACGATGGCGACATCGCTGTCATCGACCGCAGTCTCGAACCTCAGGATGGCGATGTCGTGGTGGGCTATATCAATGGCGACTTCACCGTCAAGTTCCTCGACCTCTCCCATCGTGCCGAGGGATACATCGAACTGCGTCCGGCCAACCCCAGATACCAGCCCATCCGCATCGATGAGACCGACAACTTCGAGGTCTGGGGCGTTGTCGTCTGGACGATAAAGAATTGGAAACGTTGACACCATGTACGGCATCGTTGACTGCGACAACTGCTATGTCTCGTGCGAAAGAGTCTTTCGCCCGGACCTGAATGGCAAACCCGTGGTTGTGCTGAGCAACAACGATGGATGCGTCGTGGCACGCAGCAACGAAGCCAAGAAACTCGGCATCAAGGCCGGGATGCCCTATTACCAACTGGCACAGCAACTGCCCAACGAGAAGATAGCCGTCTTCTCCAGCAACTACGAGCTCTATGGCGAACTCACGGCCCGGGTGGTGGAAATCATCCGACAGGAGGCACCAGCCTATTTCCGCTACAGCATCGATGAATGTTTTGTCTATTTCAATTCGTTCGACATGCACGATGGCGGCGCAGGACTGAAAGGGTGGGGCGAACAGCTCTACCGGCGCATCCGGAAGAGCGTGGGCATACCCGTCAGCATAGGCATCGCCCCGACAAAGACCCTGGCAAAGACGGCCAGTCACTTTGCCAAGAAATATCCCGGCTACCGCCATTGCTGCCTCATCGACACCGAAGAGAAGCGTCGCAAGGCCCTCAAGCTCTATCCCATAGGCGAGGTCTGGGGCATCGGCCGCAGGTACAGCGCCCGGCTCGAGGCCCTGGGCGTAAAGACCGCCTACGACTTTGCCCAGAAGTCCGAGTCGTGGGTCAACGCCACCTTCAACAACATCGTCATCCACCGCACCTGGCAGGAACTGAACGGCGAGGATTGCGTGCCCAACGAGGAACTGGCCAAGAAGAAAAGCATCTGCACGAGCCGCTCGTTCAACGGCATGGTGACCGACATCGACACCCTGAAGACCCACGTCGCCAACTACGCCGCCCGCTGTGCCGAGAAACTGCGGCAGCAGGGCACCGTGGCCTCCGTCGTGGCCGTCTTCCTCTCTACCAATACCTTCCGGCAGGACCTGCCCCAGTACTGGAACTTCCGCGAGCAGCGTCTGCCCATGGCCACCGACAGCACCATCGACATCGTGAAGACCGCCTCTCAGGCGCTCCAGGACATCTACATCCAGGGCTATCACTACAAGAAGGCCGGCGTCATACTGATGGGCATCGGACCCAATTCGCCCGTGCAGCTCGACCTCTTCGACTTCAATGCCGAGCATTTCCAGAAGATGAAACGTCTGGATGCCGTCATCGACCGCATCAACAAGGTCAACGGCACCGAGACCATCGTCCTCGGCAGTCAGCAGTATTCGCAGAAGGACGGCAAGGGCAAGGCCGACGTCTTTGCCAACGCCATCAAGCACGACTTTCGGAGCAAGAATCCCACCACCCGGTGGACCGACATCATCCACCTGAAGTGACACCCATCTAATGCCCCTGTCGGGAAGTGGCACTCAATACAAAAAAACGGCAGCCGCACCTCACGGCGCAGCTGCCACAACTACTATTATAATTAACAACTGCACATCATATCCTCACGGACCGAATGCGCACAAACTAAAATGAAAAAAAATCCCACCCCGCGGAACACGTCCGCGGGATGAGTATCATAGGGTATTTAGTCCTCCTCGTAGTCGCCTTGGCCCCAGATGTCCCAGGCATCGTTGTCTTCGCGACTCTCAAGATTGACCTTGCCACCTGTTATGACGGCAGACGTTTCGCTCGTCGACAGGGTCAGCAACATGTTGCTGAGCTGTATTTTGGTTACCTTGGTAACCGGGCTGAAATATGTCTTTTTCATAATTTGTGTCTCCTTTCTTGATTTACTTTACCAATACAGTTTTACCACCGATGATGTAGAGGCCCTTCTGAGCCTTCTTCACGCGCTGGCCAGCCAGGTTGTAGATGGCGCGGCCGTCCTCAGCCGTTGCCTCAACAGCGTTGATGCCGTCGGCATCCTCGTCGTTGAAGAAGAAGGCATTGACAGGACTGCTGGTGGGAATGGTCAGGTATGCACGGTTTGCAGTATTTGCGGTTGCATCAGATTCCAGCTTATAGAAGGCCTGAACACCATTCTGAGTCTGCAGTACATAGCTGCCTGCGGGAACGGTGGTACCAGTGGTCAGGACACCAGTCAGCAGACCTGCTACAGCAGTTCCATCCACGCTCTTACCATAGAACGTTTCGTCAATAGCTTTTTCACTCGATACAACAACGGGAGTGTTGGCAGGAATATAGGTCGTCTGAACGTCCTCGAATTCCAGAGTAGAACCTGTAACGCCCGTAACCTTCTGAGCCGTTACACCGTCGGGGATGGTAACTTCGAAGGGAGCCACGAACGTGCCGTACTTGTTGCCAGCAGCAATGGTCATGTTGGCAGAGGCTGCACGCATAACCTCAACGTTAGAGATAACAACATTGTGTTCGTTGTCGTCAGAACCAGGAGTCTGGAAGTTGATGACATAGTTGCCAGCAACATTTGCCGTGAACACGATAAAGAACTGCTGAGGAGTATTGTTGGCATTGTCGGCACGTACAGAAGTATTGAACTGCTGGTTTACAGCGGTAAATCCTGTGGGGCCAGTTACGTTCATGCGCAGGGGCTTGCCTGTGCTGCCCCAACCGGCGAAGTCAACCTTTGCATAGTAAGTCACGCCTTCCTTCAGAGGCATAGTGTAGTTCTCAGTGTTACCATAATAGTACATAGAGCCACGGTTGGCGTTCGTGTGGTCGAAGCGGAGGAAGAAACCAGAGTTGGTACCATTAAACTCGCTCATGCGGTCATCACCAACAAATGCACGAGAGTGGTAGTCGCCACCCAGCGTGTTGTTGCTCATTGTCCAACCAGCAGGGGCACCATTGTTAGTGGCAGCAGCGAAGGTGCCATCGTAAACGGCATTAACCTCTTCTGCGTTTTCAGTCCAAGTTGCGCTGGTCAGAGCGGTTGTAGCGGCCTGCACGTCTCCCTGAGCATTCTCAGCAGCCTGGTCAATGGCCTTGGCTGCAGCCAGAGTGGTGAGAGCGGCGACATTGTTGTAAGGAGCATAGTCACCTTCATCGAAGCCAAGAGTCTTAGCCTCGGCTGCCGTGATAGCAGCATTCAGGGCAGCATAGTCCTCAGCGGTAGCTGCTACGAAAGCCTCCTCGGGAGTCAGGTCGCGAAGCTTAACCAGACGGAAGCGGTCGAAGCTCAACCAGAAGTTGGCATCGTTGGTGGCTGTAATACCGATGGTGGCATTACCCTCTGCAGTCTGCAAGAACTCAACAGATGCATCATTAAAGCCACGACCGAACACACCACCCTGATTGCCAATGGTCTGAATGGAAGCCGTTGCAGCTTCGCCCTTAGAGTTTGTGGCTTTCACCTGATAGGAACCACTAATACTCTGTGCACGAGCTGTCACAGTAAGAAGGTATTTACCTGTACCTAAGGTTTCGATTGTCTGTTCTGCGGTGTATGAACTTGCGCCATTCTTATCGAAATAGCCTCCGCACAGCGTGCCATCACCTTGAGTATATTGTTCGCTTTCCAACCTTGCAAATCCGCCACTCCAGCCGTCGGCATTCTCGTCAGCATTGGGGTTCGTGATAAGGTTTGTTACATTAGTTGCATCAACTACGCCCTCAGCAAGAGCATTGCTTTCTACATACTGGCGATTTGCCTGCTCGATAGCGGCGGCCTTGGTTGCTGCATCTGCTGCGTCTGTAGCTTCAGCTGCAACAGCATTGTCAAGAGCTGTCTTCTTTGTAGCACTAGCATAAGGAAGTTCGCCAGAAGCGGCTGCACGAGCACTAACAAGAGAGTTCCATGAAGCAACGCCGGCAGTGAAGGTCGAAGCTGCTGTGTTCAGTGCTGTAGTGGCTGCGTCAATAGCATCTGCATCGGTCTTGTCAAGCGATGCGTCAGCAGCGATAGCAGCTTGCAGGTTAGACTTATCTGTACCAGCTACATTCTTGTATGTAGCATCGGCCAGAACAGTCTGAGCATTATTCAAAGCTACATTGTATGCAATCAATGAAACATTTGCTTCGTTGTCTGTCTGTACAGTAGCATTACAGAAGCCCATCCAGCGATACTGAGCGTCAGCAGTTGCGACAACGGCAACCTTTACGGTGGCAGCCTCGGCCAAAGTGAACTTCACATAACGCCACTGCCAACCACGGCCGTTGCCATTGTTAGCAAAGCCAGCTGCATCTGCAGGGTCAAAGCTTGTTGCACCAGCTTTATTGATACCCAGACCAACGTCACCCTTCGGGAAGTCATTGACAGTGCCCAGCAGAGTGTTTGAGTCTGAGATGTTAGTCACATTGAGGTTAATCGTGACATGGTCAGAAGCAGTACGACCTGCAACTTTGAATACATAGTTACCAGCAGGCAGATTCAGATTCTGGTCATAAGTAACAGTCCAGGAGTTCAGATTATAGGCCTTATTTCCAGCGCCCTGTTCCAGATAAGTGGATTCGGCAGTTCCATCCCAGTGCTGCGAACTCATTGTGCCTGCATTGTCACTGGCATTCCAAGCACCGAGATTAACAGCATACTGATAAGTAGTTGCGACGTAGTTATACTCATCGACCATCAGCGCCTGAGTGTTAGTTGTAGCTTCAGCTGCTGTTGTAACGTCAGCATATGCATCAGCTTTTGCTCCATCGATGCCTAATGCCTTAGCTTTAGCAATTTCTGCCAGCAATGCCGCATAAGGGTCAACGAGAGCATTGGCCACTGAAACAGCATTGGAAAGATTATTGTATGCTGCAATGGTCTTTGCGCTTTCCAAAGTATTCTTTAAAGAGGTAAGGTTGGAATAAACTGTAGCAGGAACGGTTCCTTCCGTAGGGATTGTAGCCACAAGAGCTGTGATGTCTTCGTCAGACACTTGGTCGGTGTAGTAGGTTAAAGTACAGCCGTTGAACAAGAACCAACTACTGTCCCAATAGGATTCGGATACGGCTTTTAGTTCCAATATTCCATCTTCATCTACATAGGTATAAACCTCTGTGTAATAACCACCATTGTTGGCTATTTCAACAAATGCACCCGTACTATTGGGCGCGGCATCACCAGTATGACTGCTATACCAGTCCTTAACCTGAACGAGATTACCATTGGCGCTAAAGTACGCGCTGCTGTTTACATAGCCTTCATTGCCTACTGCCAGACATGCAGCATTGGAGGCAGAGCGGTACATTGCTTTCACACCTACCTTGTAGATACCTTTGGTCAAACCTGTCACGGTACAACTATAGGTACCACCACCTTGGTATCTTTCTACGCCATAGGTTCCTTCGTTGGCATTACCGGCACGATTTGGCACTCCAGTTTGCGTCCAACTGCTATTAGAGGGGAAAGGTATGTTTGAACTAACATCTTTGCTAATCCAGTTGTCAGTGTTTCCTACAACGGCAGCAAGGGTGCTGCTACTGATGTCAACGCTAGCAGCTACGGCAATTGCATTTTCCTGAGTGGCTGTTTTAGCAGCAAGAACGGTCTTGTATTCATCCACGTTCAGAAATTGCCATGTTGTGTTGTAGTCAGCATCGGTGTAGAGCACATTGTTTCCATATGTGTCAGGAGAGCACAAATAATTGCTTCCGTTAACCAGTTTGTAGCCACTAGCATCACCACTTGGCGTAAAAGCAATAGGGCTGCCGTTATCAGAATACCCATTGCTCCCAAGTCCCTTACTGCTTCCTGCTTTTACAAGATCATACATGCGCAGTTGATAAGCGCCTTCGTTAATAGTTACTTGCCAAGGTTGGCCAAAATCATTGGTTACAGCCTGTGTGCCATATGTATTACCACGGGTTAGGAACTTTCCGTTACCAGTGTTGTACAAATAGTACACACCACCATTGGTAGGCACTTGTGCGGCCCTCAATCCAAGGACACTGACGATGCAAAGCATCGCGAAAAGTAGTTTCCTTTTCATTAAAATAGTTGTTTAAGTTAGTTAATAATAAGTTAATAATACGCTTTTCTCTGGTTCAACCACAATGTCAATGTCGGCAGGGAAAAGCGCCAGACGTGTGGACACACAAAAAGCGCAGACCTGCCATATTCTCAGCCAGGCCCGCAACAGCCCCTAATAACCTATGGAGAGGTCTGCGCCTTTGGGGCGCAGCTCCTACGGTTATTAGGTCTTGCTCATAAAAAATCTCGTGCGAGGTTGCGGTTCGGCTGAGAATTTGAGCAGCAAAATTTGTCGTATTCCACAGAATACGGCTACAAATGTACACAAATTATTTGATTCTCACAATGTTTTTGTGAAAAATATGGAGAAGAGATGAGAAAATGAGAAAATGAGAGAATGAGAAAATGAGAAAATGAGAAATGAGAGAATGAGAAAAGGGGAGGCTTGCGCGCCTCATATCGTAGGGGCCCAAAAAACAGTGGCTATAATCTGCTAAATTTATGTCGATTGCAATTCTTCTGTCAGATAACTATATACATAGCCGGAAGATTGGAAGAAAAGTCCTGTCTTTGGGTCGTTCAATTTCTCAAACAGATGGGAAGTATAGACAACATCGAAGGCCTGCTCCAACGATAGTCCTCGCTCGTCCATCAGTCTGGAGATGAGGTCTTTGACTATCTCCTCCTTCATGTTCTGAAATTCGGCCTGTGATACCTTCATCATTCAGTCTGTTTTATCAGTTTGTCTATGGCTCTCTGCGTACAGAAGGCGTATTGGAATGTGATTCCCTTAATAAACTGGATACGTTTCAGAAATTCATCAAAAGAGATGTAACCTTGTTTGTAGCGCGTTATCTGGGCACCAATGCGGTCGTTGGCTATCGGGCCATACACGATGTCGTAATCGTGCAAGGTCTTGCCACAGGGTTCTGTGCGGTGGGCATAAACGAAATGCGCCCATTCCTCGGTGTATGCTTCAAATCGTTTGACGTGGAACTGCTCGAAAAGCAATTCGTTAAATTCATATACATTGACCACAGGGGCTGCATCTTCAAATTCGGCACGGAACTGTGCCATCTCTAATGCCTGCTGCTTGTCATCAGAGAGATAGAAAGCCTTGCCAAAATCTTTGTTGGGCTTTGACTTAGCCAAATCAATTCTGGGAATGTCAATGGTTGAGCCGTGGTAGAGCTTCATAGATTTCCGCCCCTCCTTTGGCAGTACTCTCGCAAGGTCTGGATATTTTCGTCTACTGAAAGCGTATGCATCACGTTATAGTGCTTGTTGCAGAGGGCCAAGGCTCCATACTGGCTAAGGTATCGGTAAGCCATAGCCTCCGAAACCTTGCTATGAGCAGCAAATTCTGCCACCAGTAATACGAGATATTCAATTTTGTCGATTACCTGTTTTGACATAGGCCCAATCGTTTGCTTTTATTCCTCTGTTCAGATGCTATGCAGCGTTTATTTTTCGATGACATTGTTTGCAAAGGTACACATTTACTTTTATTCTCACAATGTTTTTGTGAAAAATATGGGGGAGAGATGAGAAAATGAGAAAATGAGAGAATGAGAAAATGAGAAGGCTCGGACGATATTGGGGCTGTGCTTCTTACTTCCCGGTCTCGCTGCCACTCCGCTTGGAGCGGTTGACCTTCGGTCTTCCTCACTCACGACTCGGCATAGTGGAAGTGCGCTTCCCTCTGCTCTTGCTGTTCGTTCGGTTGACCTTCGGTCTTCCTCACTCACGACTCGGCATAGTGGAAGCGCGCTTCCCTCTGCTCTTGCTGTTCGTTCGGTTGTACGAGCGGTACTCGTCGAAGGGTATCTCCACGTCGGGCTCCATGAGCATGCCGTCGTGGGGCAGGCGGAAGCAGAGGTACTTGATGGCGATGCCGCGCTCGCGCCACATCTGCTCGTAGTAGGTCTGGATGGATAAGTCAAATGAAGAATTAAGCGTGAAGAGTGAAGTAACCGGCTTTGCCGCTTGCGTAGCATTGTCGGAGCAAGAATTGGCTTCACTGTATAGGTCTCTTGTACAACATTCGGGGGTGAGGTGGTTGGCCCGGAGCATTTCCTCGGTGTAGGTGAAGAGGAAGTTGCTGTCGGTCTTGAGGTGGATGAGGCCTCCGTCCTGGAGGAAGCGGCGGTAGCGCTGGAGGAAGTAGGTGCGGGTGAGGCGCTTGGTGGCCTTCTTCATCTGCGGGTCGGAGAAGGTGAGCCATATCTCGGCGACCTCGCCGGGAGCAAAGAAACGGTCGATGAACTCGATGTGGGTGCGCAGGAAAGCGACGTTCTGCAGTCCCTCCCGTAGGGCTTCCTGTGCCCCTGTCCACATGCGAGCTCCCTTGATGTCCACGCCGATGAAGTTCTTGTCGGTGTATCTGCGTCCCAGGCCCACGGTGTACTCGCCGCGGCCACAGCCCAGTTCCAGCACGATGGGGTGAGGGTTGTGGAAGAACTGTTCGTGCCAATGGCCTTTCAGCGGGAATGGCGTTTCTTCCTTTATCGTATTGAAGGGTTGCTCGATGACCAGGGGATTGGCGGCCATGTCAGCGAATTTTGCTAATTTTCCTTTGCTCATGGGTATCTTAACTTGGAAATAAATATGAATTAAAGAAAGAAATTACCAGAAATTATCCAAAAATTTCTATAATAGTTATCTATGTTCATTCTAATTTATGGATTAAATTATTCTAATTTCTTTCGTGTGTTTTTTATTATACGAAGAAGAGGGAGGCTCCGAGGACAGCGATGATGGCACCGATGACTTCCATCGTGGTCACCCGGGTGCCGAACACCAGACGGGAGGGCCAGATGATGAGGACGGGGACAAGGGACATGATGGTCTGGGCGATGCCTGCCTGGGTGTATTGCAGGGCAAGGAGGCTGAGCGATACGCCCAGTGCCGGACCGAAGAAGGTGGTCAGCAGGGCGTATGTCATGCCGCGCCCGTCGCGAACGGCTTCGTACAGGCGGCCTACCTTCTTGTTGATGACCAGGAAGAAGGTGAAGCAGACGAAGCCGGCCAGGGTGCGGATCATGGTGCCACCGACGGGGGCCAGAAAGGAGGAAACGTCGGCTCCGGTCAGGGCGGCAGTGTAGTGCTCCAGTCCCACCTTGCTCAGCACGAGGCCCACGCCCTGGCCAAGTGCAGCCCCGATGCCGAAGACTACGCCCAGGATGGGGAACTTGAGGTTGAGAGAATGAGAAGGTGAGAAATTGAGAGCATGAGAATTCTCCTTACTCAGCACACTCATGCCGATGCCCACGATGGTGATGCACATGCCCAAGGTGGCCGTTCCCGACATGCGTTCGCCCAGTAGCACCCATGCCGTGATGGCTGCAAAGGGAGAGGCCAACGTCATGAAGAGCTGCGAGAAGCGGCTGCCGATGAGCACGTAGCTGGAGAAGAGACAATAGTCGCCGAAGCCGAATCCTACCAGTCCGCTCAGCAGCATCCACAGCCACGTCTGGCGGTTGGCCATGTAGGGGTAGGGGTGGCCCACCATAAACCACAGGGCTGTCCCTAACATCAGTAGGGACAGCACCATGCGGATTACGTTGAGCGGTAAGGCTCCCTGTCGCTTGCTGGCCAGTTCGCCGAAGATGGAACCCGTGGTCCAGAGGACGGTGACAAGGAGAGCAATAGATTCGCCGAGCATTTACTTGATATCGATGACGGGAATCTCGTCCTTGTCGTTGTAGTAGAGGTTTTCGCCTGCCATGCCCCAGATGAAAGTGTAGTAGTAGGTGCCGGCGGCAGCGTGGATGCTCCATTCGGGCGACATGATGG
>ODAI012710509.1_pt1 | contig 16970 bp, 16 predicted proteins | sample 1539321 | NCBI WGS metagenome assembly ODAI01 (sample SAMN02144231, study PRJEB22623) | gut metagenome | biome: sheep rumen | host: Ovis aries | place: New Zealand | reverse complement strand
TTGGTAGGCTCGTCAAGAAGAAGAATATCCGGATTGCCGAAAAGAGCCTGAGCCAACAGAACGCGCACCTTCAAATCCGGATCCATCTCGGACATCATCTTGTTGTGATGCTCCTCATGGATGCCAAGGCCATTTAACAGCTTTGCCGCATCAGCCTCTGCATCCCAGCCGTTAAGCTCGGCGAATTCAGCTTCAAGCTCACCAGCTCGAATACCATCTTCATCGGAAAAATCCGGCTTAGCATAAATTGCATCCTTTTCTTCCATAATATCTACCAAATGCTGGTTACCCATAATAACTGTACGGATAACATCATACTGATCAAAGGCAAAATGGTCCTGCTTCAGTACGGACATGCGCTCACCAGGGGTAATATCTATGGAACCCTTGGTAGGCTCAATATCGCCGGAAAGCAGCTTCAGAAAGGTGGATTTACCAGCACCGTTGGCACCAATAACGCCATAGCAGTTTCCCGGAGTAAACTTAATGGAAACATCCTTAAAGAGCACGCGCTTACCGAACTGGAGTGTAACACCACTTGTTGAAATCATTGTAAAAAAATCCTCTCTATACTGTTTTAAAAAATACTATATATAATCATGAATTTAAGATTGCATGATAATAATCTAAAATACTTTGGCCATAACCAACTCCCGGTACAGCCCAGCGACCATTAAGGTCCTGCCACCGATTAAGGGTATTGTTACCGTAAACGCCCCTTACCAAAGAATAACGTGGATCCACCACCGGAGTAGCCGGATTCTTGGTGGAAACATAGGCCAGCAGATGCTGAATATGAGCTCTTACCCCCACCCGTGGGGACTCGAAAAAGGCTCCCTTTACTGTGGCACTGGTGGTTCCCAGGCCGCAATAATTATTTTGAGCCGGAATAACGGTACCTCCATAGCTGAAAAAGCCTGTTTCCTTCAGAGCCTGGGCAAAGGCAATATCAGGACGTATCCCCTCCAAGGAAGCCTCCTCATAATAGAAGTTTACCAATTCCTCAGGAGTTGTATTAAGAAGGGGATTTGGATTGTTTTTTAAAAGGTATCTTACACACTGCTCCCGAGTTGCCACAGGACTGCCCATAATATTCATCTCATCAGATGAGGTTGGCACTACTGCCTCTGGCTGCTCCACAGGTGCAGGATGAAGTATCTCCTCTATTCTTTCAGCAAAGCTCTTTTTCTTCGCAGATGAACTGTCCTTGTCGGTAACCACCTTGGTTTTACCATTATTATATGTTCTTTCTGTAGAAACCGTAGTTTTCTTAACAGGCTCTGCATTACTATCAGCAATAGACTTCGCTTCTGTTCCACTGCTGCAGCTTAACACTGCCAGCACACCCATGGCACATAAAAAACGGGTACAATTACCTTTTAAAAACACCCCAAAGACCTCCCAATTCCTATTTTAACATTCTCATTTTATCTTTTTCTAAAGTCATTTACCATCTTTAAAGTATAGTACAGAATAAGCCCAAAGCCTATTCCTGCCGTAAGACTCCCCCAAAGGGGAACCAGCATCAGAGTAAAAACTCCTGCCAAGACTGATATATTATCATTAATTTGTAAAAATTTCAAATCTGACAGCAAATAGCAGCCTGCTCCGATGACAGATGCTGCAAAAATTACCGGATAATCCTTAAGCTCCATCATCATAGGACCACAAAACAATAATAATACCAACAATATTACTGTCACCCTCGGGATTTTTGCAGGATTATCACTGCCATAACCACCGGCAACAGAAGCCTCGGCCACACTCATGGCTCCTCCTGAAAACAGTCCTCCCAGCAAGGAACCAAGGCCATTTATTCTCAGCAGCTTCTCCTCATTTTCCCTCATGGTCTTGGCCACAGCCAGAGCATCAAAAAGCAATACAAGGAAAACAACTGCTACTGAAGCTAACAGCTCGAAAAATCTGTCAAAATTAATCTGAGCTGCCGTATCTGTAAAGCCCTCCGGCACAGAAAAAATATATGCAGGGAATTCAACATAGCCATTTATAAATGACATTACCAAAGCCACCAACAAACCTACAGCCAATCCCTGTGATTTTTTACAGCTCAGAAAAACCATTACTGCCACAAAGCTTACAATAGTAATTATAACCAAAGGATCATTTAAGCTTCCCATGGCTGTTAATTGAAACGGGTCTCCAATAACCAGCCGTCCCATTACAAGTCCCCTATAAACAAGCAGGATTCCCAAAGACGCAGGAATTACTGTCTCCAGATATTGTGGCAAAATGGATACCAGCTTACGATGAAGATTAGCATAAACCAAAAATAATATTAAGAGCCCAGCCAAAAATGGCACTGTCATGGTCTCCTGCCAAGTATAGCCCTGGCAAATAACCAAATCATAGCATAAAAGGCTGTTAACAACTATTCCAGGAGCCACTGATACTGCTATCTTATAGTATGCGGCCACCATAGTTCCCAGAATTGAGCTAAACACCACTGCCGTATATGCTCCATTAAAGGGCACACCGGCTTTCTGCCACATGATGGTAACCACCATGATATTTACCAAAATCAGGGCAAAATTTACGATGCCTGCAATTATTTCTTTAGATATATATTTCTCCATACGTTTCACATCGCATAGCACCCATTAATATCATAATAAATAAATCAGCCTATAACGAGCATGGCTATAGACTGATATACATTACTTATCCATAACTTTAATGGAATTTGGATTGTCCTCATCCAAATCCTTGTCCAGCACATGCTTGCCAAATACTGTAATGGTATAATACAGGCCCACAAAAAATGGCAAATACTCTGCAATAAAACGCCATGACACAGCAAGAATACCTACTGTACCTGATGGTACGCTTTCACTAAAGAGATATACGAAACCACCCTCCGCAATGCCGGAGCCTCCCGGGGTAGGAGAAAAATAAAGCAGGATGTTCAAAAACATCATACGTCCCATTACCGTAAGCCAGTCCACAGTAGCACCCAGGCCAAGCATAAGGAAAGGGACCACCATGTAAATAAAAATCAGGCTTAAGCCAGATTCAAAGAAAACCCGAATCATGGATTTGGGCGATGATGCCAACAAAATTATGGCAGACTTGCTATCTCTGTACATGTCCACAAATTTTTTGCTCCACTTTTTTGATAGCTTTCTGGCAATTTTCACTGCAAAATAATCAAATGCATTTCTGCGAATACCATAGGCTGCCACCAACATTAAAACAGTTGCAGTACCGGCGACATAAACCATTACCGCATTGGAAACACCTGGCAATATCCCCTCGTCATGAAGGAATATAAAAGGCAAACAGCAAGCCAGGAAAAATATGGAAACCACCGTACGGACCAATGCCAATACAGCGGCTTTTCCCCCCGGGACTCCTGCCCTGCGCAGAAACATCACCTGTGCTATGGCACCGGCAGCAGCACCGGGCCCCAGCATAGCCAGAAAATAGTTACCAAAAACCACTTGTACAGCCTGCTTCAAGGTAATATTTTCCCCGGATATTTTTACCATGTGCATTAATCTGGTTCCATCCAATACAAGACCGATGGCCATGGCCAATATTGCCAAACCAACGGACCAGGGCTGGAACATATATAAATTGGTAATGGTATTAATATCCACCGTAAAATAAATTACGGCACTGGATATTACCAAAACCAATAGGAATAAGCCTAGTATACGCCCATAAACCTTATTCATTCAGCAACTCCTTAAAAAGAAATCAGCACTATTATACCATTTGCTTTCTTTCGTGCCAAATTCTACCTCTATTCCACAAACTCCTCATGACTGGCATAAGCGCTGTGGTTGTGAATGCTTTCAAAATTATCGCAGTCCAGAGCGAACCATTTGATGCCATCAAGCTGGCGAAGGGCAATCACGCCATCTCTTAAAATATCCTCAACAAATTTGGGATTATCATAAGCCTTTTCCGTGACGAATTTCTCATCCTCACGCTTTAGCAGGGGATAAACCTGACAGGAGCCCTGCTGCTCCATAAGGGCTACCAAATCCTCAATGAGAATACATTCATGTTCATCGTCGAAGGAAACCCTTACGTCCATAACACCACGCTGATTATGGGCTCCGTATTCAGAAATTTCCTTGCTGCAAGGACAAAGGGAAGTATATGGAACCTTCACACCCAAAGTAAACTGCAATGGCTGTTCTCTTTCCATAACACCATCAAAAAAGCAATCCACGTCCAAAACTGATTTTCTCCTGCTAACCGGAGCAAATCGATCCACAAAATATTTAAATTCAATATGGATGGCCGCTGTCTCCGCCTGTAATCTATCCATGGCCTCCTGCAAAATATCAGCCATTTCCACCTCTGCAATGGGCAGGTGGGACCATTTGTTCAGAATCTCCTGAAACCGACTCATATGAGTTCCCTTGTATTCCATTGGCAGTGACACTGTAAAGCTAATATTTGCCAAAACCTGCTGATAATCCCCCTCCTTTGTTTTTATCAAAAGAGGAAGATGTGCGTCCCTGATACCCACCTTCTGAATGGCAATACCACGGGTATCTGCACTATTTTGTACGTCCTTCATAAATACACCTATTACATATTCTCATACTCAACGGGGTCAACTACACCAGCCTCTGCAAATCCACGAAGTCTCAGCTTGCAGCTGTCGCAAACACCACAGGCCTTCTCGCCGCCCTTATAGCAGCTATGGGTAAACTGCAATGGAGCCCCCAGTTTGCTTCCCAGTTGAACGATTTCCTTCTTGGAAAGGTCCTGCAAAGGAGTTTCTATCTTAATATTACGTCCATCGGCAGTTCCGGCTTTAGTAGCCAGATTAGCAGTTTTCTGGAAGCTGCCGATAAATTCCGGACGACAGTCCGGATAGCCGGAATAATCCACTGCATTCACACCAATATATACATGGTCTGCCCCAATAACCTCAGCATACGCCATGGCATAGCTTAGAAAAATCATGTTACGGGCAGGAACATAGGTAACTGGTATATCATCTGCCCCATGCTGAAAATCCCCATCCGGAACCTCAATTTTACTGTCTGTAAGAGCAGAGCCTCCGATTTCTTCCATATTAGTTTCTATAATAAGGTGCTTTTTCACGCCATAGAATTTGGCAACCTTCTTGGCACCCTCCAACTCGATATTATGTCTCTGATGATAATTGAAGCTGATAGGATAAACCTCCATACCCTTTGATTTGGCCACAGCCATACATACAGTAGAATCAAGACCACCAGAAAGTAAAACAACTGCTTTTTCCATTGTATAAACGCCCTCCTTACCCGACGCAATGCAGTTTACGAATAGCCTCAGTTATATCCTGTGCCTTATATACCGCTGAACCAGCCACCAATACATCAGCTCCGGCCTCTGCCAGTGTCTTGCAGTTGTCCACGGTAACACCGCCGTCCACCTCAATCTCGGCCCTGCTTCCAGCCTTGGCAAGCATCGCCTTTAAGCGGGCAATTTTATCTAATGAATTAGGAATAAACTTCTGTCCACCATAGCCTGGGTTTACGGACATAATAACAATCATATCAAGCTCATCCAACAGCTCCTCCACCATTGATAGAGGCGTCCCCGGATTGAGGCATATACCAGCCTTACAGCCAGCAGCCTTAATAGCCTGCAATACTCTATGAGGATGCTTTGCAGCCTCCACATGGAAGGTTATAATATCCGCACCTGCTTTGGCAAAGGACTCAATCTGAGTATCCGGATGCTCTACCATGAGATGTACATCAAATACAGCATCCGTTACAGGGCGAATAGCCTTTACGATCAAGGCACCTAAAGTAATTTCAGGTACAAAGGTACCGTCCATAACATCTATATGCACATAATCAGCACCTGCTGTAATAACCTTTTCAACCTCCTGAGCCAAATTGGCAAAATCAGCAGATAAAATTGATGGCGCAACCTTAGTCATCAATATGCCTTCTTTCTTTCTAAAATACTTTGCAATATATTCAAATAGGCGTCATAGCGCTCCTGGCTGATAATTCCCTCTGCCAGGGCATTTTTTATACCGCAATCGGGCTCATGGCTATGGGTACATGTATTATAATAGCACTTTTCTATTAATGGTCTAAACTCAGGGAAATAACCCGCCAGAAGATTTTTATCAAGCTGCTCCAGCTCTGCTGCACTAAAGCCTGGGGTATCCACTACGATGCCGCCGCTGGCCACTGGCAGCAGACAGGCCGCTCTGGTGGTATGCTTTCCCCTCTTTATTTTTTCAGAAATACCCCCCGTCGTAAGGGATAAATTGCTGTCAATGGCATTGAGGAGAGATGATTTTCCCACGCCAGAAGGCCCCGCAAAGGCGGTAACCTTCCCCTTCAGCAGGCCTCTGATTTCCTCGATCCCCCGCTTTTCATGAGCCGAGGCAAAAATAACTCTATAACCTGCAGCCACATAAGGCTTAACAAGCTCCTCAGCGGAAGCAGGCAGCAAATCAGTTTTATTAAAACAAATGACAATTTCCGGAATATCCGACCACTCTGCCAGCACCAAAAAACGGTTTAGCAACAGCGAATTAATATCCGGCTCCTTAACGGCAAAGGTTATAATCACCTGATTAATATTGGCAACAGCGGGCCTATGGAGAAGTGTTTTTCTGGGCAGGCGTTTTTCAATAACGCCAGTACCATCACCCAAAAGCTCATATTCCACCAAATCACCTGTCACCACGGAGCCCTTTATTCTTTTTATTCTGCCACGAAGACGGCATGATAAAAGCTCCGGATTCTGAGTAAGCTCCCTGCCATCTTCAAGCACATAATAAAATCCGTTATATGTTTTTATAACCTGACCTGTTGGCATTTATATATCCTTTACATTTTCAATATAACTATGGTTTTACAACCTCTTCCGGAGATGTTTTCTGGGTTTTCTTCCCCGGATCTGTCGGCTTGGTTGTAGTTGAGGTGGTCTGCCCACTGGAAACAATAATATTTACAGAACCGCCCTCCTTTACCTCGGAGCCTGCTGCCGGCGACTGTCCAATAACAGTACCCCTTGATTGGGAACTGGTCTTTTCCGTAACAGTGCCAAGCTTCAGCTTATTTGCTGCCAGATTGGATTTTACACTGTCCACAGACATACCAGTATAATCCGGAATGGTCACTCCAGTCTTCTTAGGCCCCTTGCTGACAGTAAAGTCTACGGCCTGCCCCTTGGTAACCTTGGAGCCATTAGCAGGATCCTGCTTCAAAACCGTTCCCGCCGGTTCATCGGCGTCTTCCTCGTAAACCGCGCCTATTTTAAGCCCCATTTTGTTCAGCTTGGCTTCAGCATTTGAGCGTGACATTCCCTTTAAATCCGGCATGGTAAGCTCCTCGCCACCCTTGCTAATGGTAATCGTAATCTGGCGCTGCTCCTTTACCATCATACCTGCCTCAGGGTACTGAGATACGACCTGCCCCGCTGGAACATTGGCATCATAGGTTTCTGCTACCTTAACACGCAGATTCTTTTCCTCCAACATTTCACGGGCAATCTCCACCTGACGCCCTACCACATTCGGAACCTCTACCTCTACGGAGCTCCAGAAATTGCCAAAGGAAAGGAAAGACCCTGCAAAGAATCCCAATATCAAAATCAAGACCAAGCCAAAGATAAACTTTTTGGACTTAATCATTTTCTTGAAGGACCCCTCATCTTCCTCACCGGCGCCCTCGTAATCCCCCTCATAATCGTAACCATAATCCTGAGAGCTGTACTGCTGAGGCTGATTCTGCTGAATCATATCAGGAGTAACCCGTGGAATAACCTGGGTTGCAAAAGGATCATTTGGTGGCTGCGGTGCATTCACGATTGCCCCGGTGGATTTGCCCTGAATCATGGACAGAGCCTGCTCCAAATCCATATACATCTCCGTGCTGGTAGGCCGCAGCATAGGATCCTTGTTCATTGCCTTCTGTACAATGGCCTCCAAAACTGCTGGAACAGATGGTTTAATCTGACGAATAGGTACAGGCTCCTCCTGCAAATGCTTCAGTGCAATGCTGACAGAGGTTTCACCGTTGTATGGCAGGGTGCCGGTAAGCATCTCATAAAGCACCACGCCAAGAGAATATACATCTGACTTGGTGGTAATAGCAGTGCCCTTTGCCTGCTCAGGAGAGAAATAATGGACAGAGCCCATAACGTTTCCCCCATAGGTCATTGTGGAGGAAGAAACTGCTCTGGCAATACCAAAATCGGTAACCTTAACGTGACCATTATCCATAACTAAAATATTATGGGGCTTAATATCACAATGCACCAAATCATTCTTGTGGGCAGCCTCCAGGGCACACGCCAATTCCTTGGCTATGCGGGCAGCCTCCTCCGGCTCCAGACAGCCCTTTTCCTGAATATATTCCTTTAGTGTCTGACCAGCCACATATTCCATAACAATAAAATGACTGCCATCGTCTTCCCCGACATCATATATATTAACGATATTCTGATGGGTGAGCTTGGCTGCACCCTTGGCCTCCCGATGGAATTTCTCTATAAATTCAGCATCATTGGCAAACTGCGCATGAAGAATTTTTACAGCAACAGCACGATCCAAAAGCTTATCATGAGCTCTGTATACATCAGCCATGCCGCCGCCACCGATATGTTCCTGAATTTCATAACGTCTTGCTAAAACGCGTTCTATCATGCCATATCCTCCTACCTGTCTTTCAAAGCTGTAATTATCTGACGGGCGATAGGAGCCGCTACGGTTCCACCGCCACCACTATTTTCAACAATTATGCAAAAGGCTATTTTTCCCTTTGGAAGCTCAGCTGCACCAATAAACCAGCCGTGGTCTGCTCCTTGGGAATTCTCTGCAGTACCGGTTTTGCCAATAACCCGGACACCGGACACTGCCGCTGCCCCACCAGTACCATTGGTTACAACATTCTCCATAAAACCGCCAATTATGTTGGCACGCTTGTCAGAAGTAACCTCCATCCATTTTGAAGGAGAGGCTTTTCTTATTACCAGCCCTACTGGAGAAATCACTTCCTCCACAAGATATGGAACCATAATCTTGCCATGATTAACATAAGCACTGGCCAGCATTGCCATCCGCAGAGGTGTTACCAATGTCTCCCCCTGACCGATACCAACCTGGGCCGTATCTCCATCACCAAGAGCTGAAAACTTTGGTAAATGGCATTTACTTTCATTAAACTCACTATTAATCGGAGTAGTAAAACCAAATCTGTCAAAGGCACTCTCCAACCCTTTTCCATGCATTCGCATGGCCAGGGTACCAAAGGTAACATTACAGGATTCTGTAAGAGCATCCTTCAAGGTAAGATTATTACCATGAACTGCCCCGTGGCTTTCACCAATATATTCATTGCCAATCTGCAATTTGCCGTTGCAGTTGAACTTCTCATTTAGGTCAGTAACTTTTTCATCAAGGGCTGCATCAGCTATCAGCACCTTAATGGTGGAACCAGGAGGATAAAGACCTTGGGTCGCTCTGTTTAGGAGTGGGCTGTCTTCCCTTGCCGTCAGGCTCTTCCAATTGCTCTCCACATCGGTAGGATCTACAGTGGGCTTGCTCACCATGGCTATTATGGCCCCAGTCTCTGCATTCATAACCAACACTGCACCCCTATGACTGCCCAATGCCTCATAGGCCAATTTCTGAATGTCTGCATCCACCGTCAGCTTCACATTATTGCCCTGAGCTGACTGCATGGCCTGGCCTATTGGCCCCAGCATCTGTAGCTGCTGTGACTGACCTGTAAGATCATTTCCTGCCACAGACTCAATGCCATCACTGCCAATGGCCTCTCCCAGATACCCTGTTACTGGTGCCATTATTTCACCATAAGGGTAGCTTCTTTCTCCCGGCTGAGAGCTTTTTGCCAGCTCCCGGCCATTTATATCGAGGATTGCTCCCCGTGTTATATCTAATGCCGCATTGCCACGACGGTTCATAGGATTTGCCGCCAAGGATGGTGCCGCGATAACCTGCAGGTAAACAATATATCCAAAAAGACACAGGAAGCATACCATCATAAAAACACTGCAATGCAGAATATATTTTTTTATATCTTTATGCCCCATGAACCTTTTCCTTCTTTGATAATGACAATAAAAGACCTATCATAATAAAGCCTGATACCATGGAACTGCCGCCATAGCTAATAAATGGCAGAGTAATGCCCGTAAGAGGCAGAAATTTTGTGACGCCGGCGATAATGATAAAAGCCTGGGTAAAGAGGGCTATGGAAAAGCCCGCAGCTACCAGTGTGTGAAGCTCCTTTTTACAGTTCATGGCAATCATAATACCACGATAAAAGAGCATCACATATACCATCATAATCACGGTACAGCCTAAAAGTCCCAACTCCTCAGCCACAGCTGAGAAGATAAAATCCGTATGAACCTCTGGTATAAGTCCTGGATGGCCATGTGTAAAGCCCGTACCCCATACACCGCCAGCAGCAAAAGCAAACAGGGACTGAACCACCTGATATGCCTGCCCTGCCGGATCTGCCCAAGGATCAAGCCAAATATTAAAGCGGACCTGCACATGGGAGAAAAAAGCATAGCTGACTGCAGCTCCCACCCCGAAAAACAGCATGGCTATAAACACATAGGATTTACTGCCGGTCCCCATATAGGTCATAAACACTGCCATACAGAAGAACAACAGGGCTGAACCCAAATCACGCTGAACTACAAACATAAGGATAGCGATGCCCCAAATAACCAAAAGAGGAGCAATAAATCTTATTGGAGGCAAATCAAGAAAGAGAAACTTCCGTTTTGCCGCATTCAGCATTTCCCCATGGTCAGAAAGAAAGGCTGCCAGAAACAGCACCAGCAGTATTTTGCCAAACTCAGAGGGCTGGACAGAAATAGGTCCCAGTACCAACCAGTTCTTGCTGCCGCCGATTTCCACACCGAAAATCAGTGAAAGACACAATACCACCAAAGTACATATTCCCAAAATGTACTGATACTGCATCATATTTTTCAGCTGGCGGGAGAAATACAAAACTCCCAGCATTACAACCATGCCAATCATCAGCCATCTTAGCTGAGGCACACACAGTATAGGCTTCAGCCTTGCCAGCATAATTATGCCCAAGCTTGAAAAAAACAGCACCATGGGAAATATCCATATATCGCTGCTATACCTTCCCTTAACAAGGAACAGCTGAATGACAATCCCCATAACAGCCGCCCCCAACGCCCAAGGAACAGGTGAATAATCTATATTTGGATACTGATTCAGCATTATAATTCCCAAACCAGCAAACATAATCAAAAAATCAACTGCCACCAAAAGCAGGCTTTTAGTTTTCATTATATTCCACCACTATTGCTGAGATATTGTCCAAACCACCGCCAGCCTTGGCCTGCTCCACCAATGCTGCCGCCTTGTCCGGGCAATCCCCTTTATCAAGAGTCGCTTGGATATCAGGCAAGGTCACCATATTGGTAAGACCATCGGAACACAAAAGAAATACATCGCCGTTCTGCAGTTCCAATTCACCGGTATCCACCTTTACCACAGGGTCTACGCCCACTGCTCTTAAAAGCATATTCTTGTTGGGATGGTCCTTGGCCTCATCGGCAGAAATGCTGCCATTGGCCAAAAGCTCAGCCACATAGGTATGGTCGCTGGTTATCTGCTTAAGCTCACCATTTCTGAGACGATATAATCTGCTGTCCCCCACATGGGCCCAAAATGCTGATTTCTCCTCAATGTGAAGTAGTGTGGCGGTTGTACCCATTCCGCTCCTTTCAGGATTTTCTTGGGTACATTCAAAGATGGCATCATTGCCATCAATAACCAAATAGCGAAGACCATCCTGATCAAGGGTAGTGTCCTCAGATGACAGTTTGTTTTCCACAGTTGCCGTAAAAATATGGCTGGCTATTTCACCGGCCACATGACCACCCATACCATCGGCTACCACAAATACATCCTTAGGGCCGACTAAAATGCTGTCTTCATTTAGCTCTCTCACTAAGCCGATATCAGTAGCCTGACTAACCTTTAGCAAATCTATCACCTCCCGAACTCAAATGTAGCCGAGCCTACAGAAATCAAATCCCCGGACTGCAGATACTGACGCCCGGTGATAGGCTCGTTATTCACATAGGTTTTATTGACACTGCCCATATCCTCTATTACATACAGGTTGTTCAAAAGGGCTATTTCCGCATGATGATGAGAAGCAAAGCTGTCGTTTAATACGATGTCGTTATCGTTCCCCCGACCAATGCTGATATGATTGGAAAAGGCAAACCGCTGTCCCACCATACTCTGATCAGCAGCCTCCAGCACTGTCAGCACCGCTTCCACATTGGAAATTTCCGTAACCGCGTATATATCTTCCACCACATGCTGACTGTCCTTTTTCATAAACCTCATCAGCTTGTAGACAAAATACAGCAATAAGAGAAGCAACCCATATTGAAGGGCAATGCCCAACGTCTTAATTACTATTGCAGTTCCCTGCATATCAAATCACCTCATACACCAGCACCGTCTCACCAATTCGTATTTCATCCCCGGTATGAAGGAGCTGTGGTGACACTACCCTTTGTCCATTTACAAAGGTTCCATTAAGACTTTCGGCGTCATACAATATATGACGATGCCTTTCATAGGTTATAAAAGCATGGACTCTGGAGGCATTGGTGTCAGTAAGAATAAAATCGTTATTCACTCTTCTGCCAATATATATTTGCTTTTCTCCAAACTCCAAATATGAATCTATATCAGGCCCCTCTATTGCCAGCAGACTTACTGTCTTATGCTCCACTGGCAGGTTAAGAGGTGGCTTGAATTCTGATTTGTTCAACACAATGGTATGGCACTCCGGTACCTCCATCGGATGTTCCATTTCTCCGTAGCTGTCATCCACAAAGGTTCCCTTCACCTCACAGGTGCCCTTTTTGAACTCCTCATTGGCATTGAGAGTAATTTCCAGCTGCCCATCCATAAAACAGTCATTGGAAATAATCATCTTTTCCACCATGACATAAAGCTCATCAAGAAAGCGACGGGCACAGAGGCGCTGATAATCATCAGGGGCCATTTCCACATAATAAAAATTAGGCACAATCAGACCATTCTGACTTCTGCGCCTTTTTCTGATTATTTCTCGTTCCAATTGCTTTATGACCTCAGTTGGTTCCAGAACAGAGCTCAACTTGCGATTAAAAAAGCCCTCTATCTTTTTTTCAAGAAAAGACTCCAGATTTCCTATAGACATAATAGTCCCTCCTAAGCCTTACTAGTCTTAATTTTACATCTTAAATCTATACAAGTAAATAAGATAATCCGCATAAAATCAGCTATCTCAGCCATTATCCAGATGTCTGTTTCTCAACTGTCCGCAGGCAGCCTGAATATCATTCCCCATTTCCCGTCGAACTGTAACCGTAATATGGTGCTTGGCCAGGTACTTCTCAAAGAAATCTATTCTCTCCAGGGACGGACGATTCCAATTCCGTTCCACAACGGGATTTATAGGTATCAAATTTACTGAAGCCAGCTGCCCCTTCAGCAGTTCCACCAATTCCTTGGCCTGCTTGGCATTATCATTGACCCCATCTATAAGAATATACTCGTAGGTGACCCGGCGATGGGTCTTGTCACCATAAGCACCCCCGGCCTTTATCACATCAGCCATAGGATACTTGCGATTAATGGGCATAAGCTCCGAGCGAAGGTTGTTCTCTGGTGCGTGTAGGGAAATGGAAAGATTGACGGGTATCTCCTCCTGAGCCAAACGATAAATATTGGGAACAATACCAGAGGTGGATAATGTTATACTACGGTAACTCATTCCAAGGCAATAATCCTCATGGAGCAATCTTATATATTTTAGAACATTATCATAATTAGTCAGTGGCTCACCAGACCCCATAATAACTATGGTATCTACCTTTTCTCCGGACTTTGACAGCATATCATTTATATAATAGGTCTGGGCCAGCATCTCTCCCGCAGTAAGATCACGAACCATACCGTGAATAGTTGAAGCGCAGAAAGCACACCCCATATTGCACCCCGCCTGGGAGGAAACGCAAATACTGTTTCCGTAGGGCTGACGCATAAGCACCGTTTCCACCCCTACCCCATCAGAGAAATTAAGGAGAAACTTGGATGTTCTGCCATCGGCAGAATCCAGCTGATCCACCCTGGCAGCACGATCAATAACGCACTCCGCAGCCAGCTTTTCCCGCATACTCTTAGGAAGGTTTTGCATATCGTTAAAATCAGTAATGCTTTTCCTGTACATCCAATCCGCCAGCTGCTTGCCGCGGAACTTTGGCAATCCCCATTCAGTAAGAAGCTCTGTAAGCTCCTTCAATGTTTTGCCGAAAATATTAACCATGATGATTTATTTTCTCCTCATACATGAAATAAAGAAGCCGTCTGTACCATCACGCTGAGGATACAGCTGAACCATTTCATCATCTCTTGGTACAGGCAGTCTTTCCCCGGCATTTTCCAGGGTAAATTCCTTGGCATTTTCCAAAAATTCCTTAACTACATCCTGATTTTCCTCGTGAGCTATAGTACAGGTACTATAAACCAAAAGTCCCCCTGGCTTCACTGCTGCAGCAGCACTTCTGAGTATTTCCAGCTGCAGCTTAGGCAGCTCCTTTATAAGCTCAGGAGATTTACGCCATCTGGAATCAGGCTTTCTTCTGAGAACTCCCAAACCAGAGCACGGAGCATCCACCAAAACCCTGTCTGCCTCTTGTGGAAATTCCTGCCAAATTTCTCTGGCATCCATAAGCATTGGATCAATAATGGTGACACCAAGGCGCTCTGCATTGCTTCTGACTCTTTCCAGCTTATGGTCATAAATATCGCAGGCCACAATGCGTCCACGATTTTCCATCATGGCTGCCATGTGGGTAGTTTTTCCTCCCGGAGCACTGCACACATCCAATACCAGTTCCCCTGGCTGTGGATCCACCACATGGGCCACCAGCATGGAGCTTTCATCCTGTACCTGGCAATAACCATCCTGAAGCACCTGCAAATCGTTAAGTGAACCATGGGACTTAATAATGACTCCCTCCGGAGTGAAAACAGACTGCTGACAATCCACCCCCACTGAAATAAGCTGAAGCATAAGCTCAGAACGGTTTGTCTTCAAGGTATTGGCCCTCACTGAAAGAGGTGCCTGCTTGTTATTAAATGCACAAAGCTTTGCTGCCTCATCATAGCCAAATTCCTTGATCCAACGGCGAACCAACCACTCTGGATGCTGCTCCGTAAGAGCCAGTTGAATAGTGGCATTTCCCTTTCCCACAGGAAAAGCCCCCTTTTCCGGCTCTCTTACCATGGTACGCATTACACCATTGACAAATTTGGCAACCCCCGCATGGCCGAAACCCTTGGCCAGCTCCACAGACTCGTTGCAAGCAGCGGAGTCAGGCACCTTATCCATATACTTGAGCTGGTAGACTCCCATGCGCAAAATATCCCTTATAATCGGGCTTACCTTGCTTATGGGACGATTAATATACTTTCTGATAATCCAGTCCAGGGTTTCCCCTGCCTTTACGGTACCATAAACAAGCTCAGTAACAAAACGACGGTCCATATCACTAAGACCGCCCTTGCGTAGCTCCTTGGCCAGAGCTACATTGGCATAAGCCTCCTGTTCATGGACCGCATTTATAATTTTCAAAGCCGTTTCACGTGCTTTATCCATTTAATTCTCCTTTTCCTGACTGACAGCATCAGATACAGGCAAATCTATAATATCCATAATGACTCTTTTGAACTCCTCAACATCCACCTTAGTGTTGAAGCATGGGCCATTAGGGCGAATATTCATAACACCTACTGAAGGTATAGGGTATACATCCTGGATACCACTGGCCAAATCTCGCTCGCAGGCAACCGCCACAACCGCCTGTGGCCTTATTTCCATAACCTTTTGACGGGCCAAGGTCCCCCCCGTTACCACGAAAAAATGAAAGCCGATTTCTTCAGCCAAGGCTACCAAATCTCCAATATTACAACCACCACAACGCTTGCAATTATTTGGATCCGTAGTTATCTTATGGGGACAGGTGCTAAGCTGCAAGCAGTGGGGTGTCACCACCAATAGTCTGTCAGCAGGCACCTTCAAATGACGATTACCTACAATGGTATTACTCACTGCCACATAGGATGCCTCTATGCGCCGACGATCAATCCCAAGGATTTTGCCTGCCGAAATAACAATGTAATAAAGGATATTCAACAGGGTATAGGTCTGCTTTTTAAAAATAGCAGGCAACGGCCAGCCCTTTATGCCAAACACCATTCCCAAAATTCCAAAGCCAATAAGGAACAGGATTCCTATCATAGCCGCCGCGAAGGCAGGGGCCAGATGAGGATTTATATTATTAAGACCAGGAAGGGTTATAAACCAGACTCCTGCACATATTATCAGCATAATAATATAGGTTATGCACAAAAGACCGATAAAAAGCCGCTTCTTAGCCTTTTTTACCGTATATTTCATAACGTATCCTCTGGGAAAACAACATTAATGGAAAATCAATCCAGCTTTTACGCCATTTCCCCGAACAAAATCACCTGCTGACATGCGTTTTTTACTAGGTGGCTGAATCTCTGTGATTTCCACAGCCCCCTTGCCTGCAGCAACAATAAAGCTCTTTTTGGTTAGCTCCAGCACCTCACCCGGATTACCGGACTTATCATCTCTCACCTTGGTGCCCCAAACCTTGTAGTTTTTGCCATCCAGCATGGTCCAGGCCACTGGCCAGGAGTTTAGGCCGCGCACAAGATTGTGAACCTCCTGGGCCGACTTGGTCCAGTCGATATGACCAGTTTCCTTGGTAAGCATTGACGCATAGTTGGTAAGTCTGTCACCCTGTTTTTCCGGAGTGATGGTCCCAGCCATAAGCCCATCAACAGTATCTGCCAACAATTTGCTGCCCATAACCGCCAGCTTATCATGAAGCTCCCCGGTAGTCATATCTGGTGA
>ODAI011919292.1_pt1 | contig 16973 bp, 12 predicted proteins | sample 1539321 | NCBI WGS metagenome assembly ODAI01 (sample SAMN02144231, study PRJEB22623) | gut metagenome | biome: sheep rumen | host: Ovis aries | place: New Zealand | reverse complement strand
TATTCGTGTTTTCATAATATTAGATTTAAGGTTTCTGCATATATGTTTTACAACACATATACAAGTCAAATATATAAATTTTCATTTTTATAATGACATTGTTTCTTGTTATTTTTTTAAAACAGGACATATGCTATATCATTTAAAGTCAAAAAAATAGGGTGCCATGCATGTATGACTCTCATTACAACCCATGCAAATATTTTTGCGTCTGTATCACTAACATTCACCACAAACACATAAAACAACAGCAACTCGCGCAAATATATTTGCGCGAGTTGCTGTCTTTAATAGTAAAATTTGTCCGGACGGAAATCCGGAGGATTTGTTATCGCTTCACTAATCTGATGACTTCACCAATCCAAAGAACAAATGATGTAGCCAATTTGATTTGAACATTTAGGAAATCCATTTGTAATAATCCAGAGATTAGAGAAGTTCTGCTAACAAAGCAGGAAAATTCTTTGACTTAGCCTTAATGTTCTCCAGCAGGGCCTTTTCTATGTCATCAATCTGACCGTCGCCCTTAATCTGATTGTACAGATACTTTGCTTCGTCATCGTCAATTTCACCATTAGACTGTTCGTCGTCAAGCACGAATGAAGTGATTGCCTTTACGAAGAACTCTTTCCATTCAGGAGCATTATCTTTTCCTGATACGGCATTGTTCAACTCAAATAAGAAATCGGCTTCATCATTGTCAATTACGCCATCGGCATAAAGAACTTTTTCCAATTCTTTTACCTCGCCAGCATCAATGACACCATCAGCCAATAGATTTTTTTTCAATTCTTCTAACGTTTTCATAGTCAAAATAGTTTTTAAATGAATATTATTACCTTATGATAAGTCGTTTCAACTCTCTTACCCCCGTTACCATGAATCCCATGAAGAAAATTACAATCCAATCAAATAGAGGCAGCGACTGAACATTAAAGAAGTCGTTCAAGAATGGCACTTGCACAATTGCTATCTGTCCGAGTGTTATAACAGTTGCTATCATCAAAAAACCGTCACATCCCTTAAGATTCCATCCTGAGCCACCTGTCTTATAACCACGAGCATTGAACATATATCCCATGTGGGTCATAACAAAGATGGTAAAGAGCAATGTCAACTCATAAGTAGTCACATGACTTCTTTCGCCAAATGAGAATGTAAGCAAGTCATTCATACTCGTAATATCAGCATGTTGGAAAATAATCAGAAGAACCAACAGCATAACAAAGAAGAATCCTCCTACACCAAATATATTCAGAAGCATCGACTTGTCAAGAATAAATGCTTTCGGATCACGGGGCTTTTCATCCATAACAGACTTCTGTGGAGGCAGAGCTGACAATGCTATAGCAGCAAAGGTATCCATAATAAGATTTACCCAAAGCATCTGTGTAACCGTTAATGGTGATTCTGTTCCAAGAAAAGCACCAAAAAGCACCAAGAAACATGCAGCAACGTTCACTGTCAGTTGGAAGAGTAGGAATCTCTGAATGTTCTTATAGAGTGAACGCCCCCACATCACGGCATTGGCTATGGTACTGAATGAGTTGTCTTGAATAATCATATCGGAAGCATCCTTTGCGACCTGAGTACCATTACCCATTGCAAGGCCGACATCTGCCTTGTTCAATGCGGGAGCATCGTTTGTACCATCTCCTGTAACAGCAACAACCTGATCTAAGTTCTGCAGGGCTTCAACAAGACGTTTTTTGTCCATTGGTCTTGCACGGGCTATAATTTTGATGTCCATAACACGCTCTTCGAGCTGCTTATCACTCAGCTTGGCCATTTCAGTGCCTGTGATAATATTTTTATCGCTGTCACCATCTGTCCATAAACCGATTTTGCGGCCTATTTCTTTAGCGGTTCCAGGATTATCGCCCGTTACAATTTTCACTGCGATGCCTGCCTTCATACATTCCTCAATAGATTCCTTCACACCTTCACGGATGTCGTCTTGGATACCAAATACACCAACGAACTTCAGTTTCGTAGTATTTAATTTACCTTCAGAAATAACTGATTCAGATTCGTTAAGCTCTATATAAGCAAGAGCGAGTGTACGTTTAGCTCCTTTTTGATACTCTGCTAAGATTGAATCAAATTCGGACTTAGATTTAGCATCAATATCAGACATTGACAGAAGGATTTCCGGCGCTCCCTTTACATAAGCCACCTTTTTTCCGAGAACAGGCGAGTTGACGATAGTTACCATATACTTATTCTCTGTAGAGAATGGTAAGCTATCAATGACTTGCGCATTCTCCCTAACAGCAAGATAATCACATTCCTTTCCGTTCAGCCATAAGAGCAAAGCGCCCTCTGTGGGATTACCTATCACTTTGATAGCCTCCTTGTCAGTATAGTCAAGGTTTGCTGTTGTATTGACGGCAATCATCTCAGCAAGCAGTTTGTTGTCAATATCATTCAACTTTGCGTCTGCAACCTCCATCATGTTTTTGGTCAGCGTTCCAGTCTTGTCGGTACAGATAACAGACGCTGCGCCCATTGTTTCGCAGGCATGCATCGTTCGAGGCAAAGTATTACTCTTCATCAATTTCCGCATACTGAAAGCAAGACTCAGCGTGACAGACATCGGCAGGCCTTCTGGGACAGCTACAACAACAAGAGTAACTGCAATCATAATGGTCTTCAGGATATAACTGACAAAGTCTATCCAGAAATCGCCTGAAGATAAGTTTAATGAACTCCATTCAGGAATTAAATACCATGCTATACGACCAACAATTATAAATCCAGCAAGTACATAGCTGGCATTAGTAATCCAGTCGGCAAGTCCATTCAGCTTTTTACTCAATGGAGTCTCGCTACCCTTGCTCACGCGCATTCTATCAATCAGAGGTTGTTCAACTACCACATCGACATCTTCATGTTCTCCGAGGTATTCTTCAAGTGCATCATTCGCCTCATCTTCTGTATTGAACTTGTCAATGATAGTGTTATTTGTTTTGTCTTTCAGTAACCAACCGACTTTTACTTCATTACCTTCATTCAGCGAACGATATACCTCACCACTTTCAGTCTTGTCGCCAACACTCTTGACTTCGGCTGTGCAATACCCCTCAATGATTGTTGTACCTTTCTTAATCTCGTTGGACTTATATGTAGCATTGCTGTCAAACTGTTCTGGATTGGTGGTCTTAGCAGCCTGCAATTCACCAGTAAGAGAAGACTCGTTGACAATCAGATTCAACGATTCTAATAATTCGCAGTCAGCAGGAATCTCTTCACCCGTGTCAAGCCTTATAATATCCCCGACTACAATATCTTTACGTGGAACCTGACACATGTGTCCATTACGATACACCTTAACAGGCACTTCGTCATTCGTCTGGTTCAGGCTTTGGAAAGTCTTTTCATTCTTTTTTTCAAGGAAATAAGCAATGCTCGTTGCAAGAATCAAAGCAACGATAATTCCAATCGGTTCAAAGAAAGCAGTCCATGATGCATCATGCCATTCAAATTCATAAATAGAAATGCCCATGGAAAGCACAAAAGCGGTAATGAGGATTTTAAAGAGAGGATCACCAAAACCTCCAAAGAATCCTACAATAAGTATCAACAGAGTAGCAATTGTCACAATACCTGGCATAACCCAAATCATCGCTCCCATGCTTCCTGCAAGGATAGCTGCTAATATTACCGTGCTAACGATTAAACATGCCATTGTGATGGCAATAGGATGTTTACATACTTCAAGTATCTGATCCCATAGTGAATCTTCCTCAGGTGGTGTGAGGACGTTGGCTCCGTATTTAGCGCGGCTTTCGAGTACTTGGGCATCCGTTAAGCCCACATAATGTTTAAATGTTTCCATATTGTTTCAACTTATTTAATATCTCTTTGCAGAACAGAAAGTACTTCAATTACAATATTGTCAGGAATGGCGGTAGCATCAACTTCCAACAGATCTGGCGGTCCAGTATGCAAATCTGCTACCAGAGCATAGAATTCTTCATTTTCATTAAACCCAAAACCATCAAGTAAATACCAATGCCCATCAATTTCAAAACTAAACGGTAAGGTTGTCACATCTACTGTTCTTGTTGCTTCGTAATACCCTAATGAATCTATTATTTGGTTACATTTTTCACAATTATTCTTATATAGTGACAATAACAGGGCGAAATTCTCTTCAACCTTATACCATGTAATTTTGTCAACATCTCCATTATAGAATCGATTAAGCACTTCAACGAATAGTTCTTCTTTTGAGACACAATAAAATAAAGTCATAGATGACTTAACTTTTAAAGCATCTAGCATCCCAAAGATTTTTTCTGCTGTAAAATGGCTGGGGAGATTCAATAATTCTTGTGTTATCTCGCGAAGCCTTGCTCCTAAAATTGAATGATTTATATAATTTCTTGCTTCATCTGCATCTTCGATGCCGTAATATTCTGAATTTGCACTATGACCTAAGCCTTTTATTTGAGGGAAAATATACCAAATCCAATGGCCAACTTTTCTACCGCTTTGAACTTCTTTTAAAGCTGTAGAATAAGTATTTTCCTGAGCCTTTATAAACCAATCCAGTCTCTCCATATTTTAAGATATATCTTAATTTTGAGCCCCTCCCGAATTCTTTAGTAATTTCCAAAGAGACTTCTTAATCCCCAAAATCATAACAAATACAACGCCGAAAATTGTAATAGCAAATACGCATTTCCCAACTTGGGGATTATTCATACCCAATAAGAAAATGCCCCAAAAGGCTAAAACCATTATCAAAGGCAAGTACTTATTCATCTTTATTCCTATTTCAAGAACTCTTCTTCACTTATTGGAGAAGTTTCAAAGTTATTCATTCCAGCGGCCTCACGGACATTGATCCTGAGAACATAATTAATCTCTTGTAGGGAATTCTTTTTCCCAAAATCGTAGTATTCACGACTCCTTTCGTAAAAAGCATTTCTGGTAAATTTTCCGATAATAACAGAGTCCGTATGCAGTTCCATCCAATCCTTACCATAGGCTAATTTCAAGTAATACCTACCCTGTGGAATCTGCGTAACTGTTGTAGTCGAGTTCTCTGGCACAACAGCATATCTGATGCACTTGTTACTTTGTGCATCTACAATCTTTACTGCGACACTATATCCTTCGCCCATTGTTATGTCGAAGTAATTATCTTGAATTCCATATATGGGCTTTATTCCATATTCTTCGCCCAATTCTGAATCAGACAACTCTTCAAACGTCCATCCATCACGCATCAACTTTTCCTGATACTCACTGTTCTCATGAGTTTCCTGTTTAGTATTTGTGGTATTGTGACAGCTCACTATTATTAAAAAAGTAGAAAAGAATAGTATTGCAATCTTTTTCATAAGCTGTATATAATATGATTAAATACTGTCCAACAGATAATTACGACACCGATGGTTTTGCAAAACATTACAAGTGCCTTTCTGTTGCTTTTCCTTTTATACGGTCTTCCTGCAAAATTGGAGCAACAAACTAAATGCAGAAACCAATAATGATTGATATGCTCTTCTATTGGGGCGGGATACATGGACAAGTGGTCACAAGACCACTTGTCCAAGACACTAAATTCATGATTAATGGACTTGTCCATTTCTGTACATCTCATTCACTTTACTTTGGATTTCAGAATAAGCAGAACCAAGTTTGTCCTTACGTTCCTGACCATTACCAAAATCGCCTCGAATCACTCGCTTAGCATTTTCAACAACGTCACCACCAATAGGTGCTGATGCAGCTGCAATATTGTTATTTGTTACATCAATCTGCTTGGATGGAGTTTGCTGAACAGGCTTGGTACTTGAAGGTGCATTAGAAGCAGGCTTTTCTGATTGCTTATCTTCAGCCATAGGAGTCGTTGGAGCATCATTTCCCGCAACAGAAGTCTCACTGTTATCTGTGGGACTTGAAGCTTTAGGGGTATTTGAAACAGCATTTTCTCCTTCTGTAGTTCCTTCCTCTGGAACATCCGTCTGAGTTGTAGCTTCAAGTTGAGCAGTCTCTCCAGCTTGGGCAACTTGCTCGGTTGGAGGAGTCCCTGCATCAGTACCAGACTTATCATCACCTTTAATTCCAAAGAAATATACACCAGCTAGTATTGCAGCAGCTGCAGCAATACCACCAACTATTTTGCTAGTATTGGATTTGCCGGGTTCTGGAGTTGGTTCTTTGGGAACTTCTGGCTGTTTTCTCTTTAATGTCACGGAAGAACCTTCAACTGCAGCAGGAGTTTCCTCCTGTGCAGTTTTAGTCTTTATCGTTACTTTATGCTTAATCGAAACCATAATTATGAGTTACAAATAAGTGCAAATCCAGGAATCTTCTCAAATGCAGTGCTGAGATCCACAACTTCTGGATGATCTTCATCACCACCGCTTTTCTTAAGAGAATTAACACCATCATTATTCTTAATTGTGCATACGCAATAGATAGGACCGTGATCAGAAGAATCTGCGATCACTTCAAGATAGTCTCCAGAGTCACTCTGAAGTTCTACACGACCGCCTTCTTCTGCATATGTAACATCCTCTCCCTCAACAGCAGCATCATAGTTTACAATACAAACATATGCCTCGTCAATTTCATTAAGACTTGCAACATTAATCTGTTCTGTCTCTTCTGAACCTGCGGCAGGTTCTTTGTTGTCACCCATGTGAAGCATGTAAGGGAACTCGTTCAAGTTACCAAGGTCGCTCTTGCGTCCACGATACTCATTTGAAAAAATTCCACCAACTTCTCCATTCTTCTTTTTAAAGAAGATACAAAGATCAAGATCTGTTGGAGAACTCCAGAAAAGCTTAACTTTCAACTTACCACTGAACGTAAAATCAGCAGCTTCACCCTTTCTTTTGAGGGTAATCTTTTTCTTTAATGTAACTTCTGCCATAATACCAAATTTTAATTAGATTAATTATTTGTTAAAAATTAAAATCGTCATTCGTTGTCTTGCCTTTGGGCTTTGAACTCGTAGATTTAGCCTGAGTTCCGCCAACTGGAACAGAATCAAAAAAGCCATCATCTGTTTTAGGAGATTTTCTTTGGGGAGTCGGTTGTGGACGTGAAGCTGGTTTGTTCATTTTCTGAGGAGAACCAAAATCCCAATCAAAATCAGGATTTACATTTGGTTCCTTTTTCTGTTCTTTTTTCTCTTTGTCTATTTGCTTGTCTCCAGTTTTTAAACCCTTAATAACTGTTCGTTCATTAGAACCATCAGAAGCATCATTCTTGTTGGGAACGTCAGAGCTACTTTGACCAAAGTCGAACAAACTCCTTCGAGTATCTCGTATTTGGGCTTCTTTTGCAGCGTCCAACAGCCCATCCTTACGTAAAGACCTTTCAAGATTATTCAACTTATTATTAGCTTCATCAAATTCTTTCTTTACTGCAAGTTCGTTTATCTCCGACATGGTCTTTGCAAACTGTTCATTCTTACGAATTTCAGCAATTTTACCTTCCGATTTTTCAAATTTTGACCTTATATCGGAATCCTCACGAATTTCAAGAGCTTTCTTTGTTAAAGAATTGAGTTTTTTCCAATCCTCAGAAAGGTGAGCCGAATCTATTTCACGAATAAGTTCATCCCATCGCTTTTGTTCCTCAGCAGCTCTTTCCTTTTTGGTGTTGATTTCGGCGATTTTTGCACTCCAACGTCGTGAATTAGAAAAGTCAACCTCTATCAATTCACTACAGAATTTGAGGGCATCATCATAACGTCCTTCACTCATTGAGGAATTCAAATCATTCGACAACTCTGTTACACGTGCATTTACAGATTGTTGCTCTTTGATTATTTTATTCTCCCGTTCTTCTATTTCTTTGTAATCAACATCCAGAAGCCGTGCTTTCTGCAGTTCCTGTGTGGCTTCCTTATATGCTTTTTGAGCAATGAACAAATCGGCCCTATCAAGATAGCGTTCCAAATCTTTCTGGCTCTTTATACGACGTTGAGAGTCTTCTTTTATACGCAACGCCTCATTTGACTCAGGCATAAAGCTAAGGGCTTCTTCCGCTTTGAATTTGGCAGTTTCGTAATCTGCATCATCATAAGCTGACTTCGCTTGCTGTATTTTCTCTTTATAATGATTCTGCTGAACAGCCATTTCAGCCTTCTTGCGAAGAGCATCCTCATGTTTTTGTTTAGCTTCCTCATCATCAGGACGCAATCCCAATGCGATATGGAAATATTCTTCCATATCATCATAGTTATGCTCACGTTCAGCGTCATAACCTCTATCCATTGCATCCTTAAATTTACGTTCTGCATCAGAAGCTTCGCGCTCCACAGCAGCAACAGCAGCGGCTTCTTCTTGTGCTTTTTTTAATGCAGCAGCTTCTTCTTCAGCATTCTTTATACGTTTCAATTCTGCTTCAGCATTTTCACGAACATACTTTTTAGTAGCCGAGAACTGTTCGCAATCAATATAAGTATAAGCACTAACCAAAGAAGGTAAATCAGAATCCTTAAAACCAACCATTTTGCTATTATCGAGATTATAATAGCTGGCTAGTTCTTTCTTAAACTGAACATTCGTAAATGTATTGCCCAGAAATAGTATTCCACGAAGCTGTTCATGGCTGATTTCTGCATCTTTTACAAAACCAACAATAACATTAACAATGTCCTTTACAATTTTCTCCGTTCTTTCGTCAATTTTTATCTTTCGGACTGGAACAGAATAGTCTTTGTAAGGATCACGTGAAAATGTCACATCCGTTAATTGTATTGGAATGAACCCTTTTGCCGTAGAGAGTCTTACAAGCCAATCATCCACAAATTGATTCATTCTCAAACATTCAGATTCTCTTTCTTCTGCTTCTTTCAAGAAATGTTCTCTGTCATTGATGTTGTCAACAACATATTCGATAAGAGCACGGCTTCTCACATCCGTCCCCATACCAATCAGAACATCTTCTTTCTCTCTATTAAACAAATCATCTGTCTTCTGATAAAGAGAGTAATGAAGATTCTCATTGCAAGCATTGAGAACCAAATAATACCCATCTTCAACATAGCCGGACTTTTTTGAAGCATATTCCAAAGCCAAATGTCCAATACGAGCAACAGTTTCTTTAACATCAAATTTCTCTGCTTTTAACTCTTCTAGAAATAGAAGGCGGGAAGCCAAAGAAATATCTTTTGAGAAAGAAACGTATGTTATAATATCACCATCTTCATCCATGTCTTTACGCAAGTCATCAAAAATCTTTGAAGACTTGAATATACCCCTCATTGGCTGAGAACGTTTGAACATGGTATACTTTGCAGATGATTGAGTTATCAATGAGAATACATCACCATAGTAGTGATTCTCATTATTACGGAATTTGCTCTGGAAACCTTTACCATAAGATATTTCATCATTGGCTACATCTTCATAGAAATATAACCAAATACGATCCTCATGGTTTGGCAGATTTACAGGACGAGTGATACCGTCGGTGTTTACAGCACCAACGATATACCACTTGTCTATGTAAAGAGCTAATGATTTCATATATTTAGGATTCAATCCTACTGATTAAAAGCTTTTCTTATTAATGTACTAAGGAAGCAGATACCCTCTGCGATAATTATAGGCTGATGATAGTGGAAACCATCACCTGTTTTTGCCTTCTCCTTAGCTTTTCTATACTCTCTATCGTTATTACAGATAAAACTTGCAATTCTGGTAGGAAGATCCGACAAATCATCACGAAGTTCACTATCAGCCTTTGGGTAGAGTTTTGTTTTCTGACTAACGAACTCTATAAAAATATTCATGAAAGCTTCGAAGTTCGTGACTCCAGAGAAATCAAAGTTACCCATGTCATCTGCGAAGTAATCACCTGTCAACTCATCTTCTACAGAAAGTGTTTTCATACTACCTCCAGGAATGAGGTACTTGACCCCAATTTCACCGCAAATATCGCGGTCATCAACTTTCTGCTTCTTAACGACATCTTTGGGATCACACAATCCCTTCGCAACCTCTGCTTTGTTGTCAACCTCAATTTCGTCACGGTATTTTACAGTGAGTTCAACATCAGTCACACAGTGTACACCTGCATTCAAGCAATTTGAATAGTATTCACGAGTAGCACGATTACCGGCAGAATTACGTAACCAGTGGAAAATACGTCCTCCCTTACCAAAAGAAAGGATATCAACCCGCTCAATATTAGTAAGCCCATTATCTTTTATAGTCTTACCAATCAACATTCCTGAATAGTACAACAGAAGACCTGTAACATATGCAGGGATAGTGAAGACAAATTTAGCATCACGGTTGATAGTATCATAGAAACTATCGTATTCTTCGATAGTCTTCAACTGATCAAATATGTTATTAAGATAATATGGTGCCTTATTAGCTTCAGTTAGAACATCACGTATGTTCGAGACATAGACAGACTTCTGGTTACTTTCATGGAAGTTAACCAAAGCTTGACGGAATGTTTCTGACTTGATAACTGCATCAAAAAATACTCCAGCGGCAAGACGCACAGAACTTTCCCTAAACAATGTGAACTTATTGCCAGTGCTAGGATCTTTACCAAGCAGAAGGATATCACTGGTACTTCCACCTACATCAATGCCAAGGAAGAGATTATTATTTGCCAAACCAAAATCCTGAGACAGTGCAAAGCTACAAACGGCTTCAGCCTCTGTTGGGAAATCTTCATTGATAGTTGGTTTACGTCCTGTTGTAATAGGATTAATCTTGATAAGATCATTGAAAATCTTATCGTAATCATTAACATCAGATTCCATCATGGAACCTGGATGACTCCAACTGATTTCCTCGGGACGAATCTTATTCTTATAAAGGTACGCGCACGCTTGTAACCATATAGATTTCAAATAGGCTCTCTTCTTTTCGAGCCCCTTCTGATTATCTAACCACTTCATATTATAATGAAGAGTTCCTGCTTGTGTCTTAATCTCAAACTCGTCCATTTCACGTACTACTACATTCGGACGATTTACTGGTACTCCACCAGCAACTTCCTCTGACTGATTATAACAGTTATAACGACTGTCATGCTCATGAAGCCAAGACTTTAATTGACCGTTTTCCGCAGGATAATTGGTAAAGAACAAAAGCTCATCATTTCCAGCATTTGCCTTCTTGTCATCATTCTCATTACCAACAAGAACAGCACGATTGTTCTCAAACTGGATAGGCATAGCACCACGGTCATTAGCATTATAATATACACATGTATTATTGCTTCCGAAGTCAATACCAACGACAGCTGTACTGTTCATGTCAACTGATGTCAAATCCTTAACAATACTATGACGGAGCATTAAATAACCTGCACGTTCATCATGTCCACCTTTTTGTACTGTAGCAATAAGACCTTCAAAAGGTTTATCTGCCGCAATTATATTATACTTTGGCAAATCATCCCCTTGTCCAGCAGGATAAGTAATCAACGGCTTTATGTCAACAGCCAATTCTTCATTGGGCGCAGCCTCATATAATGGAGTTAAGAAATTGTTATTACCATCACGAAGAATGTTGCCGTCAAATTTAAATATAGGCTGGAATTTATTTTTTGCATCTGATGTAAATTCGGAATACATATAATACTTATTCCACTTATCCGATACGAAATTAGGCCACATAATTACTCGACCCATATCTTCCATCCAGTCAATTTGATATTCACGCGTGTTAAGAGTAACCTTCTCGCCATCTATTTCAACGACCATAGCAACGGAGAGCACATCTCCTTTGTCACTGATAGAAGCAGAAATAGTACTATTGCCACCTGCATTGTAATCGAGCAGTTCACCCAAACGATTTTTAAAGATGTCGATACCCAACTCTGAAAGAGGAATGGTGAAATAAAAAGTAGAGCCCGAATTTAAATCTTTGACCTGAAGATAATATACAGGTGCATCAGAGCGTTTTTGACGCTGATTAGCATCCTCTGACCAACCAAGAACATACCCATCACTGCTCAACAAGCTCTGGATATCTCCTATCTCTATATATTCTTCATCTACCTTGCGATATGTGAATGTATAATCACTCAATTTAAGATATACAGGCACATTGCTATTAAAAAGTATATTGAATGGACAAGAAAGGGCTCCGTATGTTGGAATTGGACCTTTATCACGTAAATCACCACGAGACTGGAGAATTTCTTTTTCCCAATCACGGCTCATACTCTTAAAGCCATCAATATTTACTTTCTGCTCGTTTTGACGTAATTGATTAACCTTTGCTTCAAATGCATCAAGGTTACTATTCATGTTCTTAACGAACAAGTACAACTTTTGTAATTGATCTGGAGAAAGGTATGGCATGGGGTCTTCCAATTTTCCATTTCTATACCAGCTAATATCTGACATTCCATCAAGATCTGAATAGTTTACTCCAGTAAAAACACCCGTGAGCGGAGATGTGCCGCCTATCAACTGATCCTTGTAGTAAAGAAGATGTATATATGGCTGTGTATCTGGCTCCTTGGCAAGAATATCTTGATTACTCCAAATGTCTTTATCGTTAAAAAGCATTCGACCAAATGCAGATGCAATATCGTAATCCCCTCCCTTTGAATTCATTGTAACTGGCTTTGAAATACGAATTCGGTCAGAATAGAGAGCCATCAATGCGATAAGGCCACGCCATTCACCATGAAGCATTTCATAAAACTGCGTCAGACCAGAATTTGAGATGGCAGGATCTGGATTAGCAAGAGTTCCAAGAGCAAATTTAAAAAGTTTGGCACGCGCCCATGGAGTTGGTACGCCTGAGATAAGTGCAGCAATCTTGTCGGCACTAACATCCTCTAGTATCTTACCAGTTTGAATTCCCTGGATATAGGAAGACGCCATGTTCAGGTCATTCCAATTACCCTGTGTGCCAGTTGTAAGAGTTGTATAACTCTTTATCAATAAAGCTTTAGACATAGCGTTAAATTTTAGTTGATGTTATAGATTTTGCAAAGCGTATCGTAAACTATTTTGTAGAAACGCTCACCAGAATTTGTAATAGTTGTTGGAGCACCATTATGGAGTTGCTTTATAAACTCCTCCTTAAATGTATTAAACTTCGACCCGAAGATACCAACAGAGAACGTCCAATCCTTGCCGACACCTTCATTGCGATATAGATTCTTGTTCCAGTCATATTTGCGCAATTCCTTCATTGTATGGAATGCAAATAACTTTGGATTGAAAAGGAAATTATCTCCTCCATTAGTAGAACGATGAATCTGACGAACCCAGCCTTCAGCTAATTCACCATTCACGTTACGAACATGGAACAGACGGAAATACTTCTTCAAATACTCTACCTGATTTACGTCAATACCATCAAAATCAGGAATCTCTTTATGGCCACCACAACGAACACTTTCTACAAAGTCGATATCAGGGTCATTGCAAAGAAATGAGAATACGATGAGCATACCGAACTTCTTTGCAAAGTCCTTATCGTAGTTGTCTTTGTTTCCAACGAAATCCTTAAACTCAAATTTGCCAGAAACATCAACGGCACGATATACATAATCTGTTTCACCAGCACTCTTATTTTCCATCAAGTGAACAGTATCGCAATGATAAAAATCCAAAGCAGCGCTTGCTGCAAGAAGTTCAATATAGTGAGAGTCATTCTTCTGATCACCACCACCTGTAATAGTTTTGGTAATCTTGTCCTTCTCACGAACCATTGGATCCCATCCCTGTCCATCAGTACCCATCATATAGAAACGCTGATATGTGTTTTTGACAGTAGTATCATCGTCATAAAACATCATGGCAACCTGGGAATTTAGAGCAAACTTATCACTTGTAGCAATAACTTTCTGTTCCTTCAGTTCATCTGCTGATGGAGCCTTAAAACTGAAATATGCAGTAAGAAGAGTTGACGCAAAATATGCACGTCCAAGTATATTTGCCGCGCCGTTACTCATAATGCTTGCAGCCTCAGAGATTGCTTGTGGAATAATAGGGATTGAAGATGCACCTGTTCCGCCAAATACTGAACCAAGTATAAAAACCTTGGGGTCACTACCACCATTACATGCCGCAATAAGAACTTGAAGGAATTGCTTCAAATCACTATCCATACGAGAACGAGCAGCCTCAATGATAGAGTGGTACATCATCATTGATCCTAAATGCGTCTGTGCACGATAACCATGACGTAAGTTGAAGTTCTCAACATTGTCAGTCAAGACAAGATCAGCCAAATCCGCTTCCTCTGGGCTGTTATACTTTGTGTTACCATAATTGAATACGTCATTGAATGTACTCTTCTTCTCATAGTTGGGGCTGAACTCATAATACTTAATGTCAGCAGAGAAAAAGGTATTAGTTAAAGCCGTACGATTGGCTTTATCTAAATTTTTTGAATTTACATATGCCTCTTTGACCTCTTTAAGACGAGAAAAGTTACCATTATTCTTATCTGTATCAAGTGCCAAAAGGTGAATTTCGGTATCATCAAACATACCCATTGCACAAAGGTGAATCAAAGACTCTATGCAGCGCATGCCTGTACCACCGATTCCCAATACAAAATACTGCTTTGCCATAATCTATTGATTTAGATTTGAAATTATGCGTTCTTCTCCTTACCGAGAATTGAGCCAAACTTAGAGTGACGGAATACGAACATAACAATGATGCAGATAACCAAAGAGCCACCAATTGTAATGCCAAGGCACTCCATATTGGTAGTAGAGAACTGGTTCTGGAATGCAGTCTTCTTAATGAAGCCCATAACATACAGATCATTGTATAACCAAAATCCTATTGAACCGAGAGCGACTGATATAATCAGCCAAATTCTTCTAGTGATGTAGGAACGGTCATTACCACCCTGATATGGAGTAATGTTGGCTAAGATAAAAGCCACAACAAAAATAACTACTGCTACAATAGCAGCATAAACGAAAGTTTCGTTCTGCAACCCATGGAGTTGAGCAATTGTCTGAATGTTTCTCATTGCAATATGGAGTTTTTATATTTTACGGATATTACTTGTCTTCACTTTTGATGTAGATTGAATATACAACCTGACCCTTCATCTTCTCAATAACCTCGTCATCAGCAAGACACTGCTTGATACTTGATGCTACAGAGACGTTTTTAGAACCAGGTTGTGTAATAGATTCAAACTCAAACTTATCTTCATGCTGTTCAAAGATTGGTAACACCTCACCGATTGCAATATCAATCTTGAAGTAGTTGTATGGTTTTCCTGTTAAGAAATTATTTGGATCAAAATAATCCTGTTTGAAACTAATATTAATTTTACTATGCTTTTCAAACTCCCTAGCGTCAACCTGCATAAAGTTATCAATCTCTGTAAGTTTATGATCTATACGACCTGGCTTGCCGCCATTAACCTTGGCTTCATAATACGTATTATACTCTTCGTTGATATCATACACCTTCAAGCCAACGGACTTAATGCGATAACAACCAAATGAGTTCTTGTCAAGTCCCATTTGAATGATAGGAGTTCCAGTCTTGAGAGGTTCGCCTGTTTCTTCATCGACAGCATTTACCAGTTCTTCTTCAATGGTCTTCCAGTCACAACCATCCCAGTTTTCAATTTCAAAAGTGCCATAACCTTTTGACTTGCTTTCAAGAATCTCATTCTGAGTTGAGCAGTTATTGCCATTGCCCTTCATCTGAGGATGGCTTGCTGAAATATGGAACTCATCCACGTCAGGGAACTGAGTAAAATCAACGGTATTACAAATGCGTTTATAGATATTATTCTGCATACGATCATCCGTGAACATAATGTAGAAACGCTTTTTGTTAAAGTTCTTACCGTTACAAGGCTCTACATAAGGCTCCGAAATAATATGAACGTCATAACCCTTAAGAATCCAGGTCTTGAAGGCATTAGCTAAATACGGATCATTGTCATGTCCCTTAGCAATGGATGGTGTATAATATTCGCCATCGGTTATCAATACAGATTCACAATCACTCCCAGCCATCAATTTTGCAGCATTTGCAAGTTCCGCAAAATCAACTTCTTCAATATTTCTAAGAAGAGTATAAACATCACCCTCTTCTTGCTGAATATCTTTTCCTTTAATTGAAAAGTATGCTGTGGTTTTATTAACTAAAGATGCTGCTATTTCCTGAAAAAACTGGGAGTTCTGTCCGAGTCTATTGCAAGTTGAATAATCTACATATAAATTCAGTTTTCCTTCTTGAAGGTACTTTTCACTTGGTTCAAAATTCACAAGATGAAACTCTTCAAGATACTTAGTGTCTTCCGGAGTTGAGATAGTGTCTTTACATGACACAAACAGAGAAACAAACGCAACAAAAAAGGTAATGCGACAAACTATGTTTCTAACAAAAGGAATTCTAACAGATACCATATAAATTTTCTTGTGGAATACTCCATTTTGTTCTTGCGAACTCCTACAAGAAAAATTATTGGTAATAAAAAGCGTGAGTTCCGTACCCGTTACTTACCTCACGTCCCAGGCCTTCGAACTTGCCTTCCTGTAAAGATAAGCAACTTCGAAGCCCACGCCGATATGAATATAGTACCCCTTCTAGAATTGAGTATAGTTGTTCCTATACACCATCCCAAGGGGATGCATATAAACACATCCCGAGGACATCTACCGTTGCGTCATCAACTACAGGAATTCCAAATGTTCGAAGTTCGGAACGTAGAGATGAGCGTCGTGTAAACGCCTTTATTTATGTCAATTTCTGTTTTCCCACCCAACACCCGCCTTAGATGTAATAACAACATACGGCTCGGCGTGAACTATCTTTACCTTACCTTTAAAACAGTATGCAAGACTTACAGAAATTGTCGTAAAGTTAATTTATTTTCCATAACACACGAATTTCCATACTATTTTTTTTCAAAAAAATAGGGTGCCATGTTGACATGACACCCTGCTTTTGTGAAATATAAAACTTGCGTTTACTTAATCACGATTTTCTGCGCTCTGCCGTTGTTTACACTGACGGCATAAAC
>ODAI010320368.1_pt1 | contig 16975 bp, 12 predicted proteins | sample 1539321 | NCBI WGS metagenome assembly ODAI01 (sample SAMN02144231, study PRJEB22623) | gut metagenome | biome: sheep rumen | host: Ovis aries | place: New Zealand | reverse complement strand
TATTTCATCGTCTTCTACAGGATGGGCTTTCCCCAATTTCTTCAGCCTACAGTGTATAGCATATTCAGATCGCCCGAATTCATTTGCAATCTCTTTGATTCCCACTTTTTGGTAGACCATTGTCCATAGCCGCTCATCATCAGCTTTGCTCCATTTCTTACCTCTATTTTCTTTTTCTCCAGAAACTCTTGATGTTTTCTCGTACTGAGGCTTTTCTTCCGTAGAATACTTTTGTTTATTCGGAATCACACCCCTAACACCGCCTTTAGGATTAGGCACGTCGCCTTTATATCGTGGAATCAGGTGCATGTGGCAATGGAATACGGATTGCCCGGCGGCTTCGTTTACGTTGATTCCGATGTTGTAACCTGTAGGATGAAAACGCTCGTCAATCATTTGTTTCACATCTACTCCAAAATCAACTAAAAACAATTGAAAGCTAATTTTTAGAACATACCTTAAATAAGCCAATGGCAATTATGTCGCCCTACTAATGCAATCCCCCGCAGAATCATGCGACTCTGTGGGGGATTGTCATTTCATGTTCTTGGTCTTTCTTAGTCTTGGAAAGGATTCTCTGTGGGATAGAAGTTTCCCTTGGGGAAGTTGTAGTCGATTTCCTCCACAGGAATGCCCATATATTTCAGCACCTCCCAGAGATACTTGCCAGCGTGTTCGAACATCACAGCAGCGTGGTGAGGATAGTGCTTCTCAATGAGGACGTGACGATAGAAGCGGCTCATGTTCTTGATGCCGAAAGTGCCGATAGAGCCGAACGAGCGGGTAGGCACTGGCAAAATCTCGCCCTGAGCAATGTAGGCGCGGAGTTTGGTGTCGCTGGTTGACTGCAGGCGGTAAACTGTAGCCTTGCCTGGCTTCAGGTCGCCTTCGAGGGTACCATTTGTCACCTCTACAGGCAATGCGCGAGCCATGATGCGCTGGAAGCACATCTGGCAACTGCAAACCTTCGACGAGGCGGTGTTGCCACAGTGGAAGCCCATGAAAATTTCCTTGTCGGTATAGGTGTCGCACTCGAACTGCTTGCCCTTGATGCTCTCCTCGTACATGTCCCGAGGAACAGAGTTGTTGATGTCGAGCAGGGTGACAGCATCCTGAGTGATGCAGGTGCCGATGAACTCAGACAGCGCACCATAGATGTCCACCTCGCATGCTACAGGAATGCCACGACCAGTCAAACGGCTGTTCACATAGCAAGGAACGAAACCGAACATCGTTTGGAAGGCTGGCCAGCACTTGTTTGCCATAGCCACATACTTGCGCGAGCCCTTGTGAGCCTCAATCCAGTCGGTCAGCGTCAACTCATACTGAGCCAACTTGGGCAGCACCTGCGGAATCTTGTTGCCAGTTCCCAATTCGGCAGCCATATCCTTCACCACGTCGTCGATGCGTGGGTCGCCAGCATGCTTCTGGAATGCTTCGAGCAAGTCAAGTTCGGAATTTTCCTCAATCTCCACACCCAGGTCATAGAGGGCACGGATAGGAGCGTTGCAGGCGAGGAAGTTGTTGGGACGCGGGCCGAAAGAGATAATCTTCAGGTTCTGAAGACCCACGATAGCACGTGCGATAGGCACGAACTCATGAATCAGTTCTGCACACTGACCTGCATCACCCACAGGATTCTCAGGAATGTAAGCACGCGTCTTTCGGAGAGCCAAAGCGTGGCTGGCATTCAGCATTCCACAGTAGGCATCTCCACGACCGTCAATCAGGTCTTGCTGAGTTTCCTCGGCTGCAGCGCAGAACATTGTGGGACCCTGGAACCAGTCGGCAATCATGGTTTCAGAAATCTCGGGGCCGAAATTGCCCAGATACACACAAAGTGCATTACAACCTGCCTTCTTCACATCCTCCAATGCCTGCTGAGCGTGAATCTCACTCTCCACGATACAGATGGGACACTCGTAGATGTCGGCAGCACCGAATTTCTCTACATATTTTGCGACAACAGCTTTGCGGCGATTTACCGCAAGCGACTCAGGAAAACAGTCACGGCTCACCGCAACAATTCCGATTTTCATTTCAGGTACGTTTTTCATCTCTTCAATAGGTTTATTAAGTTAATGAATAAGTTTTAATGAGACATTTCAATGTGCAAAAATACTAATTTGAAAGCAAATCACAACAAGTTGCGACACTTTATTTGCAACGTTGCAGATTTTTTTCCATAATTACGGAAAAAATCATGAAATCCGCTTTACAGAGGTTGCATAGAATCATGGGCACGGATGACACAAACGAGAGCATGGACTTTTCAGTACCTACCTACTCCTCGCTGTTTTCCTTCTAAGAAAGCCCTTTCATGCTCAACTGCATTCTACCTCGCTGAAGGTCAACACCAATGACGCGTACGGTGACGTGCTGGTGGAGCTGCACTTCTTCTGAAGGATCTTTGACAAAATGATCGGCCAATTCGCTAATGTGAACCAGCCCCTTGGTGTGGACACCGACATCGACGAAACAGCCGAAGTTGGTGATGTTGGTGATGATTCCCGGCAGAAGCATGCCCACCTGCACGTCTTCGAGTTCCTTCACGTCCTTGGAGAACTCGAACACAGAGAGTTGCTGGCGCGGGTCGCGACCAGGCTTGTCAAGTTCTTGCATGATGTCTTGCAAGGTGGGGAGACCCACTTTCTCGGTAACATAATGCCGGATGTCAATCTGTTCGCGAAGATTTTTGTTGGTCATCAGTTCCGCCACGGTGCAGTGCAGGTCCTTCGCCATTTGCTCCACAACAGGATAGCTTTCAGGGTGGACGGCACTATTGTCGAGCGGCTGTTTCCCTCCACTCACACGCAGGAATCCTGCTGCTTGTTCAAAGGCCTTGGGTCCGAGTTTGGGCACTTTGAGCAATTCTTTCCTGGAAGCGAAGGCACCATGTTCGGCCCGATAAGTGACAATGTTCTGAGCGATGGCGGGACCCAAACCGGAAATGTAGGTAAGCAGATGCTTACTGGCGGTGTTGACATTCACTCCCACCTTGTTCACGCACATCTCCACGGTTTGGTCAAGCGAATGTTTCAGTTCCTTCTGATCCACATCCTTCTGATACTGCCCCACCCCAATACTACTGGGGTCAATCTTCACCAGTTCGGCCAAGGGATCCATGAGTCGGCGTCCGATGCTGACGGCTCCGCGTACAGTTACATCATAGTCGGGAAACTCTTCGCGCGCCACTTTGGATGCGGAGTAGATGCTGGCTCCATCTTCGCTGACCACGTAGATTTGGATGTTCTGTGGCAAACCTAACGAACGGACAAAGTCTTCGGTTTCGCGACTGGCTGTACCGTTGCCGATGGAGATGGCTTCAATCTTGTATTGTTTGGTCAGAGTCCAAAGTTTGTCGGCAGCCGCTTTGCGCTCGTTTTTGGGTGGGTGGGGATAGATGGCTTCGTTATGGAGAAGGTTACCTTCAGCATCTAAGCAAACCACCTTGCATCCGGTACGGAAACCGGGGTCGAGGGCAAGTACACGCTTCTGCCCTAAGGGAGCTGCCATGAGAAGCTGTTCAAGGTTTTTGACGAAAATGCGGATGGCTTCCTGGTCGGCTCGCTCCTTGGCAAGAGTGGCAAATTCAGTCTCGATACTGGGCTTGAGCAGACGCTTGAACCCGTCTTCGATGGCATCCCATACCAGTTCGGCACTCTTGCTGGAATTATGGAGGAACTGGCGGTCCAGACGATCCAGACAACGCTCGTCATCGCCACTAATGCTCACTCGCAGAATGCCTTCAGCTTCGCCGCGGCGCATAGCCAGCAAACGGTGGGAGGCACATTTGGAGAGTTTTTCGGAGAAGTCAAAATAATCGCGGTATTTTTGGGCTTTCTGTTCCCATTCTTCCTCTTCTTCAGCAGTTTTGGTCTTAGGCTTAACTTTCACCGACGAGATTACTGCATCCTTTTTGAAGTTGAATCGGACGATGTTGCGTGCTTCTTCACTCTCACTCACTTGTTCGGCAATAATGTCTTGTGCCCCTTGGATAGCTTCTTCAGCTGTCTTCACCCCTTTTTCATCAGAGATGAACTCCTTCACCTTTTTGTCGATGTCGGCATGGGGATTTTGTAGCATCAGGAAAGTAGCCAATGGCTCCAACCCTTTTTGCCGTGCCACTTCTGCGCGGGTTTTCCGTTTGGGCTTGTAGGGCAAGTAGATGTCTTCCAGTTCAGTGCTGTCCCACGAGGCTTCGATGCGCTTTTTCAGTTCGGGGGTCAGTTTCCCCTGTCCCTCGATGGTCGTGAGGATGGTGTCTTTGCGTTTCTCCAGTTCTTTGAGCTTCTCCAATCGGTCGCTCACACTGGCCACTTGCACTTCGTCAAGCGCACCAGTAACTTCTTTTCTGTATCGGCTGATGAAGGGGATGGTGCACCCCTCTTCCAGCAACCCAACAGTGCCTGCCACTTGCCTTTCGTTGATGCCTGTGGCCTTGGCTATCAATTGTACAAATATGTTGTCCATCGTTCGATTGTTTGTTAAATTCTTCTACAAAGTTACACAAAAAAGTCGATTCATGCCCCCTTTGCTTCTCAAAAACGGCCTTTTAGCATTTATTTTCTCTTTTTTTTGTCATTTGGATGCATGAATCAGAAATTTTAAGTAATTTTGCAAAAAAGATGTAACCACCCGCAAGGAGGGTGAGTTTCTAAAAGGAATTTATTTTACGAACCGCTCCCTGAGCATTCAAAAACCTAAAAACTATGGGACTATTTGACAAATTACGAAACGAGTTAATTGACATTATCGAGTGGAAAGATGATACCCAAGACACCATGGTGTGGCGTTTCCCTCGCTATCAGTCTGAAATTAAGAATGGCGCACAACTGACAGTGCGCGAAAGCCAGGTGGCCGTGCTGGTGGATGAAGGCAAGTTTGCCGATGTCTTCCAGCCAGGACGATATGAACTGAAGACCGAAAACATCCCCATCCTCACAACCATCAGAGGATGGAAGTATGGTTTCAATTCCCCATTCAAGGTGGATGTCTATTTTGTCAACACAAAGGAGTTTATTAATCTGAAATGGGGAACACCTAACTCTGTAGCAGTCATTGACTCCAGCCTTCATAAGCCTGTCAACCTCCGTGCGTTTGGCTCGTACAACTTTAAAATAAATAGCGACCCCACCACCTTCCTCCGCAAAGTGGCTGGAACCAGCGGAAACTACGACACGGAGGCCATATCGGAAATGCTCCGCGGTTTTGCCGTGACAGAGTTCTCTGACTATCTGGGTGAACATGAGATGCCCGTTGTGAAGTTAGCCGCCAACCTTAAGGAGTTCTCGGCCGAGCTGACTGATGCATTGAAAGACAGTTTCCAAGATTACGGATTGGAACTGACGAAGTTCCTGGTGCAGAACATCTCTCTGCCACAGGACGTACAGGCCGCAATAGACCGTGCCGCCAGCATGGCATTTATCGGTGCAGAAAACATGACCGCCTACACCCAGATGCAGTTTGCCGACTCGATGAAAAACGGGGCAGAGACACCAAACAGCGGCACAGGTGCAGCAACAGGTGCGATGGGCATGGGTATGGGCTTTGCGATGGCTCAGCAGATGGCACAGCAAATGACTCAGCAGCAACAGATGCAGCAACAACAGATGCAGCAACAACAGATGCAGCAACAACAGATGGCACAACAGCAGATGGCTCAGCAGCAGGCTGGAGCCGTTCCTCCACCACTACCTCAGCAAACTACCTACTATGTGGCTGTGAACGGGCAACAGCAAGGACCGTTTGGTCTTCCGCAGTTGCAGCAGATGGCAGCCCAAGGTCTGTTCAAGTCCGATTCTCTCGTATGGACTCAAGGTATGGCGGGATGGGCAGCCGCCAACACCGTGCAGGAACTGGCAGGTATTTTTGCCCAAGTGCCTCCCCCACTCCCTCCCATCGGATAAAACTTTCCAGACACTCCAACTCTTAACTAAAACTACGCGTGGAACAAAATTATCAAAACGAAAATCAGGAGACACTCTCCGCTCTGCAAATCAAATGTCCAGGGTGCGGAGGCCCTATGATGTATGCTCCGAGAACACAGAATCTGCAATGTGTCTATTGCGGTGTTACGAAGCCGCTGTCGGTCACCCCTGCTGAAATTCAGGAGAACGATTTTGTCCTGTGGGCCCAGAAGAACGAGGAGGAGAAGGCACAGGCCGAGCAAGAGCAGACAATGGTGGCCCAGCAGGTGAAGTGCGCACAGTGTGGGGCAACCATCCAGTTGGATGCCGCCAAACAATCGACCAACTGCCCCTATTGCGGCACTCCGCTCATGCTCGAGAACGCACAAGTGAAACGTTTTTGGCAACCTGAGTATTTGCTACCCTTTGCCATCGACAAGAAAGACTGCAACGGGGTGTTCTCGAAATGGCTGAACGGCAAGTGGTTCTTCCCTTCCAAATATAAGAAGGAAACGCTGAAGGGTGAGAAATTTCAGGGCATCTATTATCCTTACTGGACCTACGATGCACACACCGTCACCTCATACATCGGCGAGCGAGGCACCGACCGCAAGGTGAGATCCAAAGACTCAAATGGTAACATTACGACCAGAACCGTCACGAAATGGCAAAGAGCGTGCGGAACGGTCGTTCATGATTTTGACGACATTCTGGTTGCAGCCTCGAAGGATTTGCCAGAAGATCTTGTTAAGGAGCACAAATCATGGCCTTTGAAAGACCTGGTGCAGTACTCGCCTGAGTTTACGGCTGGTTTCACCACCGATGTCTATACCATCAATTTCACTGAGGGTGTCGAGATAGCCAAGGCCGAAATGGAAGATGCCATTGAAAGCGACATCTGCAAGGACATAGGTGGAGACAGGCAGCGCATCAACAGCAAGGATGTGACATACAAGGATTTGATGTTCAAGCTGATTCTTTTGCCGTTATGGATTGGTATATTCAAGATTGACGGCAAGACCTATCAGTTCATGATCAATGGCAGGACGGGCGAAGTGCATGGCGACTATCCGTTGGACAAGCTCAAAGTCACGCTGGTGGTTCTGGCTGTCCTTGTTTTAGTTGCATTGCTCATCTATTTCATGTGGTAGCATCTCATTTCAATGAGATTCCTTCCAGGAACAGTTCTACATCAGGATTGCCCATGCCCAGCACATCCATTCCCGATGCTTTTACACATAGCACACGATCCCGAGAGGGGTATTCGGTTAGATACATGGCCGGATAACCCCTCTCGCTGTTATCGTAAACGGTCCATTTATATTTACCAAAAGTGTATTCGCCCAGCTTTTTTAGTTCAGCCATTTCTGATTGTTCCAGATATTCCTTCATAGACATATCGAACGCTAAGGTTTCGATGTAGATGGAGAACCTTGCCCCATTGTCGGGACGTGGTTTCTTTATGCTGATAGAATTGTGGGCTTTGCTCATTTTCCATTCATCGGGCACAATGATGGAAAATGCCTCCTCCTCTTGGATGGAGCCAGATAACTTAATCTTTTTTGGCTGTTCCTTCACGTTGGCTATTTCGTTTGTGTCTTTAGGCGCATCCTTTTTACAACTGATGAAGCTTGCAGCACACATGCCTATACTACATATAAAAATTAAATATTTGTTCATTCTGCTTAATAATTCGTTCTGTTTTTTATACGCTTCACTTCAAATATGTCCACGCAATTGCCACCGCCATTGCTCCTCCCTTGGGAGGTGGTGAAGACATAGTGTCCGTCTTGCGAGGCCTCTAATCCCACAGGATAGCTGTCAGCATTCATGTGAGCGATGACTTCAAAGGTTTGGGTGTCCACCACATAGAGGGTGCTGCTGGCATTGCAGGCCGCATAAATGTAACGGCCATCAGGCGAGGTCTCGATGGTTCGGGCTCCAGCCCCCACTTGACAATTCTGCCATCCTGACAAGGTGGTAGTTTTGCTTGATGACGCTTTAAGTGCTGGAACGGACTCTAAGAATTGCATCAGTGGCATGCGCTGGATGTAACCGTCGCGATTGATGCTTAGATAGAGATAACCATTGCGGATGATGATGTGGCGCAGGTTATACATGTTGCCGAGTACACGTCCAAGGTATTGGGGCTTAGAAAGGGCAGAGTCGATGGTGACCAGTTGACTGTTGGAATTTGAGGCTTGAAGGTCAATCACAGCAATGCCTCCACCATGACTGCCTCCCATGCAACCTACGAGCAAATAGTGGTTGTCGGGCGTAAAGGCTGTGCCACGCAAGCAATAACCGCTGTCATTGTCGCGATCAATCTGTTTCGTTAGGCTATAGTTGAGTTTAAGCTGCTGATCCACAATGGCCAAAGAGAGATGATGCCAGTCAGCAGGGTTGGGACTGCTGATGTCTATAATGCCGACGGTGTTGTCACCCCAATGCGTGATGGCAAGCAATTTCCCATCGGGGGATGGTGCCACCATTTTGGGCAGTGGGCCTGTGTCCATCAGACGAATGATAGAGTCACTCTCAGTGTCGATAATGGCCACGGCTGAGGGGTCTTGGGCATTAAGGTCGTAGGAACGTCGATAGTACGGTATCCACAAATACTTACCTCCATGAGTGAATGCACTTTCCACTGGTTTTCCATAAAATGCGCCCCAACCACCGAAACCAGATTTGGAATGTCGCGCATCTGGCAAATGGTGGGTGAAGGGGTAGTAGGGCTTTGCTCCCATGAGCAGAACTGTGTCAGCCTCTGTAAACTCGTGGTGGATTACCTTCAACTTTTGGTTGGTCTTGAAATCATACACAACGGTAGTTGCACCTTCCAGAGAATTGACATAGTATTTGGTTCCATTGGGGTGCATGTTCACCGATTTGGGCGAGTTGATGTCTTGATCGGCGGTTTGAATGTCCGATGGGTCATAATACTGCTTTTTCCCAATCAGTTCGATACAAAAGGAGCTGTCAGCAGAGTAAGCTTTTGTACCGATAGCAGGATGGGAAATGGGGGCCACTTGTGCGTATGAGGCAGCAAATGTTCCCCAAAAAGCTATATGAATCAATAGCCGTTTCAGGTTCTTCTCTCCCCTCTTTTGTTTCTTCATTTATTCGTTGTTTTCGCTTGGTTATACGTGACTTTGTAGATGTCCACAGCATTGCCACCGCCCTTGCCCGAGTGTCCTTGAGCTGTAGTAAATACATATTTCCCATCTTTGGAAATATCCAATCCTACAGGATAACTGTCGGCAGGGATGCTGGTGATTACTTTCATCTCTTTCGCATCTACCACATAGAGGGCACTGGCATTGTTACAGGCAGCAAAGATGTACTTGCCCGAAGGAGACAGTTCAATGGTGCGTGCTCCAGCCCCTACTTTGCAGTTTTGCCAACCTGTCACCGTACCTCGCTTGTTTTGCATTTTTCCGATGGCATCCAACACGGTGTCGAGTGCAATCTTCTGCACATAGCCTGCACCATTGATACTCAGGTATAGGTACCCATTCTTTAACACCAAATGGCGCACGTTAGCCATCATTCCTTGCAATCGGCCAAGGTACTCAGATTTCTGTAAATCGATGACGGCTATGCCTCCACCCCCTCCCATGCAACCCACAAGCAGGAAGTGGTTGTCAGGGGTGAAGACAGTTCCACGCAATGCATAACCACTACCAGCATCGCGATTGACAGACCGGTTGAGTGGGTAGTTGAGTTTCAGTTGGTAATCGACAACATGACAGGCTTTATACGCCCATTGCTTAGGGTCTGCGCTGCTGATATCGATGATGCCTACGGTGTTGTTGCCCCAATGGGAGATGGCCACCAGTTTGCCATCAGGCGAGGTGGCAATCATCTTAGGAAGGGGGCCTGTCTCCATCAATCGGATAATCTTATCCGTCTGTGTGTCAATGATTGCTACCGCCGATGGGTCTTGCGCATTGATGTCGTAAGAACGCCGGTAATAAGGCACCCACAAATAGCGTCCTCCATGGGAAAAGGTGCTTTCAACGGGTTTCCCGAAGAAGGAGTTCAGGTGGTCGTTCTTGTAATGAGTGAAGGGAAAAAGTCCTGATGGCTTGCTCCACAGGGCTGCGTCCTTCGTGTGGTCAAACTGGTGTTTGATGACCGCCAGCTTCTTGTAGGTCTGCATGTCATAAACTACAGTAGTGGCTCCTTCTAACGAGTTAACGTAGAATTTCTTGCCGTTGGGGTGCACATTAACAGATTTTGGCGAATTGATGTCTGCATCAGCTGTTGATTTATCGCCTGGAGCAAAATGTTGTTTTTTGCCTACCAGTTCGATGCTTATTCTTCCATCAGCTGATTGTACCTTTTTCCCTGTTTGTGGGTGCACCACCTGAGCGTTCATAGTTGACGTAAGGCTCAGTATGGCAATACAGAGAATATGACACAGTTTCATTTGTTTGGTCTTGATAATCATTTGGGTTGCAAATGCGATTACGTTGTGGGTCGTTTATCAGTCTGATGAAGTTTTATCGACTGGATAATTTCAGAACGGATGTTGGAAGTGTGGGAGATGAGACTGAGAGACGGATGTTACCAGACTTTTGCGAGGAGCGAATGACGCAGAGTGCTCGTCCCTTCCAAGCATGGTGAGTAGAATCAAAATAAGGGTCTTCATCTTTGATGTCGGCATTGCCAGCTGCCATGAAAGTGCCGGCACCCTCCACCTTGAAGGTAAGCTGATTGTCGGCAACGGGAATCATGCGTCCTTGAGCATCTATCACTTCAATGGTGACAAATGCCAAATCTTGTCCGTCTGCATTGAGAATGGTGCGGTCGGAAGTGAGTCGCAGGGCTACTGGAGCACCAGCGGTAGAGAGGGTTACCTTCTCATTGCCAGCCTCTGCACGAAGAGTTCCAGGTGTGTAAGGCAATTTGAAAGTGGCCATTTTGCGTGCAGTAGGTTGTTCTCCAATCAGTTGTTCGTTCAAGTAGAGTCGTACCGTAGGCTTGTCGCTATATACCTCTACTTCTATTTCTTTGCCTTCCCATCCTGGCCAATTCCAACTGGCGAAGGTGGGCCATGTACTCCACATGGATGTTTTCACTTTACCAAACCATCCGTCGGGTTCACGTACAGCCATGTAGAGTGGCTCATGGGCATTCCAAAGCAGGGAGCGGTAATAGCTTACTGGCTTGCGCAAACCTGTCAAATCGACATCACCGCAGTAAGCTGCATGCCAAGGATAAAGAGGGCGTTCCCAAGATTCACCTGCAGGATCACCTTCATAGTACCAACGTCCGATGCCAGATTCGCCCAGATAATCGAGTCCTGTCCACACAAAGTCGCCTAAAATATAATTGTGCTTCATGGTGCGTTCGTAGTTTGCCCAAGCATCGCGGGGGTAAGACTCAGTTTGCATCATGACACGCTCAGGCACACGCTCATGATCGCTTTCTGCTTTGAAAATCATGTAATTGTAGCCAACAATGTCATGCACTGCTGCCAAAGGGTCGTAGATATCCCAATCTCTGTCCCATGCAGCAAGGGCTGAAGTGATGGGACGCTTCTGTGGGTCTTGCTGGCGAATGTGGTTGGCCATCTGCTGGGCAGTTTTTATGATTTCTATTTTCTTACGCTCAATGACTTCGTTGCCTGTGGACCAACAGAAAATGCAAGGGTGGTTGCGGTCGCGAAGCACCATCGCATCGAGGTCACGCTGCCACCACTGGTCGATGAGTGTGTGGTAGTCGTGGGGATTCTTTTCTTCACGCCAACCATCGAAGGACTCGTCGATGACTAAAAGCCCCAGTTCGTCGCAGGCACGTAGAAAGGCTTCGGAAGGTGGGTTGTGGCTCGTACGCAAGGCATTAAAGCCAGCTTCCTTCATAAGTTTTACTTTATGGTATTCGGCTGCATCGTAAGAGGCTGCACCCAAAATGCCGTTATCGTGGTGGACACAGGCTCCGTTGAGTTTGATGGACTGTCCGTTAAGACGGAGTCCGTTCTGGGCATCGTATTCAATGGTACGGATGCCGTAGCGGACATTGATACGATCTTCGCCCTGAGTGAGTTCGGCCTCATAGAGGAATGGGTCGGAGGGAGACCAAAGGTGTGGCTGGTCAACATGGATGGTGCGCTGTATGGGAGTACGTTTCCCATCGGCATCCACCACGTCTGCATTAATCTCGACGGTATGGGTATCGGGGGTATTAACGCTGACGCTCCAATCATCAATGTAGGTCATAGGCGTGGTGAAGAGCCATACGTTACGGTAGATGCCTGATCCTGAGTACCAACGGCAGTTTTTCTGCTGTGAGTTGTCAACACTGACCACTATTTCGTTTTCCCCCATCTTGACATAGGGAGTTACATCTACCCAGAAGGAGGAATAGCCGTAAGGCCATCCGCCTGCTAATTGACCATTCACATACACTTTTGAATTCATGTACACACCCTCGAAATAAAGGCGCAACCGTTTGTTCTGATAGTCTTTGTTCAAGGTAAGGATCTTGCGATACCAGCCACGTCCTGTTGGGAGGTAAGCTCCTGCGGCTTCGGCAGGGGCATTGCGATCGAAGCGCTGAAGCACACTCCAATCGTGTGGGAGCGTGACGGTTTTAGCTTGGGCAAAATTACTGTCGTTCAGGCAAAATTGCCAACCGTCGTTTACGAGTTGTTTGCGGTCTATGCCTTTGGCAAATGCTGTCAGGCTTAAAACAAACAAGCATGCTAAGGCTGCAACCTTGAGCATGAGAGAATCAGAACATTTCATCATCTTAGCTTTTAGTAAATAGTTAATATAGATAAGTTTTTTCTTAATTTTTGCAAAAATACGACTTTTGCTTGGAATTTAGGGAAAGATATGACATTTTTTTTTGATGAAAAGCTCACAAATCAGATTTTTTGTGTAGATTTGTGGCGAAATGAATACAATTATGGATTTATGAAAAAGATATTATGGATTATAGGGTTGGCGTACATGATGATGGTGTGCGCTTATGCCGAGGTTCAGGCACGGGCATTGAGTTCAGGCGAAAAAAAGGTGGCAGCAGCCCAGAAGCAGAAGGACAAGTCCAAAAGAAAAAAACAGAAAAGAAAAGACGGCGAGGCGGTTCAAACTCCTGTCAGCCAGCGAAGCATTGTTGTGCTCTATGAAAACGATGTCCATTGCGAAGTGGATGGCTATGCTAAATTGGCGGGCTTGCGCGATGCCATTGCCGATACCGCCGATGTGTGCCTGGTGTCGAATGGCGATTACGTACAAGGACAGACAGTGGGTGCCATTTCCAAAGGTCAGTATGTGGTGGACATAATGAAAACCTTGAACTACGATGCCATCACATTAGGCAACCATGAATTTGATTATGGTATGGAGCGCATGTTCCAGTTGCTTCGTCAGGTGCCGGCCCCCATTGTTTGTTGCAATCTCTACGATGTGAAGAATGGAAGAACAGTGTTTGCTCCTTATGTTATCAAACGAATGGGGGACAAAAAAGTAGCCTTTATTGGTGTGGTGACTCCCACTACATTAGAGACTGAGGCTTATGCTTTCCGTGATGAGTGCGATAGCCTGATTTATGACCTTCAGAGGGAGGACGTCCATGTGCTGGTGCAGCGTGCGGTGGATGAAGCGAAAAGGGCTGGTGCAGACTACGTGATTTTGGATTCCCATCTGGGTGAGGAACCTACCTCTCGTCATAGTGATTCTCATACAGTGGTGGCGAACACGCAAGGCATCGACATTGTGCTTGATGGGCATAGCCATGCAGCGATAGTGGCCGATACGGTAATGAACAAGATTGGCAAACCTGTTGTGGTTACACAGACGGGCACAAAGTTTGCCAACATAGGCAAATTGGTCATTTCGCCTGATGGAAAAATGACGACATCGCTTATTCCTATAGAGTCCGTGACAGAAAAAAGCGAGTATGTAGCGCATGTTTTGGACAGTATTCACACCTTACTGGACAAAGAGACCAACCGAATTATCTGTAAAAGTGATGTTCCCCTGCGCATTCTTGACAATGAAGGTAACGAGATAGCACGAACGCGTGAGGTGAATGTCGGCGACTTGGTGACCGATGCTTTTCGCTTGATGACAGGTTCGGACATTTCTGTTCTCAACAGCGGCAGCATCCGCAATGAGCTAAAGAAGACGGGCAACCTATCATACGGCGACTTGTTGTCACTGCTTCCTTACGACAACTATATCGTGGTTGCTGAGGTGAAGGGTAGCACCATCGAAGCCATGTTGAAGAAGTTGACCAGTTTCCTTCCTCAACCAGATGGACAGTTTCCGCAAGTGTCTGGCTTGAAATTCATTGTGCATTCAGACGAGCATCGGGTGAGCGACGTGCAGGTGCTAAATGGCGTTACCCAGCTTTATGAACCCATCAATCCTGACCGTACTTACACGGTAGCTACCACTAAATATTGCGTAACGGACGGAGGACTGCACAACACGTTGAAGGGAAGCAAAATTGTACTCGAGACTATGAAAACCTACAATCAGGTCTTCATCGAGTACGTAACCCAACGGCTCAACAGGCACATCACTACGGACTATGCACACCCTCAAGGGCGCATCATCGTGAAATAAAGATTCAGCCCCCATATTTTGCTTACGTCATCAATGCCGATAACATCTAATCTACTATTATTATTTAATTGTGTATGAAGAAAATTGTAATTGGAGCACTCACCTTGCTCACCATTGCAACCTCATGTAATGAAATTTCCCCAAAGAGTAATCAACTTTTTAGTAAAGAAGCCATGGACTACATTCAAACAGTTCCTTTCGATGTGAACCGCACATCGCTTTACAGTGCCGAAGAACTGTATGCGGGATATAATCCTGCGAAACCTGAAACTTTCGAGACCTGTTATGACACCAAGGTGTACCGGCACTACATTGCCAAGGGCAAACAAGCCAAAGATGTGGAGGAGGCATTGGCGCGTACTCTCCACGATCATGGTATCCATGTAGCCCTTGATGATTTTTTCAAGCAGCATAATTCACGCCAATGTGTGGGAATTATGGGTGGACATGCGTTGCTACGCACCGCCCCCATGTATGAACGTGTGGTGCTGCTGAGCAAACGTCTCACAGAGCAAGGATTTATCATGCTCAGTGGAGGTGGGCCTGGCGCCATGGAGGCCACTCATTTGGGGGCATGGATGGCTGGACGCACAGAAAAAGAGGTGGCAGATGCCGTCAGCATGTTGGCAGGGGCTCCATCATTCAAAGACGAAGGTTGGCTGGCTTCGTCGTTTGAAGTGATGAAAAAATATCCTCGGCTGGGCGATTACGTAAGCCTCGGCATTCCCACTTACCTTTATGGGCATGAACCTTCAGCTCCTTTTGCCACCCACATTGCTAAGTTCTTTGAGAACAGCATTCGCGAAGACCTTATCCTTACAGTTGCTTTTGGAGGTATCATCTACACACCTGGCAGCGCAGGCACTATGCAGGAAATTTTCCAAGATGCCGTACAAAACCATTACGAGTCGTTTGGCTTTTCCAGCCCGATGATTTTTCTGGGAACGGACTTCTGGACAAACGAAATGCCAGTCTATCCCTTCTTAGAAAAGTTGGTGGAGAAGGGCAAATACAAGAACTTGCAGTTAACACTTACGGATGACTTCGATGTGATTGTAGATAAATTGGAGGCTTTCCGCAAGACAGCACCAGCTGAAGAATAATCAGATGCCTGATACAATGAATTGACGGGCGGGTTGCAATTTTCAAAATGCGTTGAAAGTATTATCGCTAATTCCGTTTCGGAAAAACTAAGAGAGGCTAACTACCCTACTGTGAGTGTTAGCCTCTCTTAGTTCTATTTTGTAATCAGCAAATTATTCAGCTGTTTCTGCAGGAGTTTCATCTGCAACAGGAGCCTCCTCTACTTCAGGAGCTACTTCTTCTGCAACAGGAGCCTCTTCCTTAGCAGGAGCTTTCTTAGCAGGAGCTTTCTCGCCTTCCTCGTTAACCACCTCAAATGGGATTACAACGGATACTTCACGATGGAAATGGGCGATTGCTTCGAAATTTCCAAGTGTCTTCACACCTTTGAGGGCAATGAGTTTGCTGTCTATTTCGAGGCCTTTCTCTGCCAATGCTGCGGCAATTTCTTTGGGACCTACAGAGCCGTAGATATTTTTGCCCTCAGAAACGCGAACCTTGATGGTGAGTGAAACACCCTCAAACTGCTTGGCGCGAGCTTCTGCGTCGGCTTTAATCTTTGCAATCTTGTGTGCGCGCTGCTTCAGTTCCTCGTTGAGCTGCTTAACGGCCTTGTCAGTGGCAAGCACTGCAAAACCCTGAGGAAGAAGATAGTTGCGGCCATAACCGTCCTTTACAGTGAGGACTTCGTCCTTGTAGCCTAAACCGTGGACATCTTTCTTAAGAATGATTTTCATACTGTCTTACCTCCTATTTTATTATTTCAACAAGTCTGCTACGTAGGGCAGGAGTGCAAGGTGGCGAGCACGCTTCACGGCCTGAGCCACACGGCGCTGATACTTCAAAGAAGTGCCGGTGATGCGACGAGGGAGAATTTTTCCCTGCTCGTTGAGGAACTTCTTCAGAAATTCTGGATCCTTGTAGTCGATGTACTTGATACCGCTCTTCTTGAAACGGCAATACTTCTTTTTCTTAACGTCAACAGCTGCTGGAGTTAAGTATCTGATTTCTGATGGTGCTACCATGATTATGCCTCCTTCTTTTTACGACGCTTTTCAGCATATGCTGCAGCGTACTTTTCGTTCTTAACTGTGAGGTAGCGGAGCACGCGCTCGTCGCGACGCATCTGCAACTCCAATTTAGCAATCACGGTGGGTTCTGCCTTGAACTCAATCATCTGGTAGAAACCAGAACCCTTTTTCTGAATGGGATAAGCCAATGTCTTCAGGCCCCAATCTTCAGTGTTGATAATTTCAGCACCTTTCTCCTTGAGGTAGTTGACAAACTTATCAGCCGCTTCCTTCATCTGAACATCAGACAAAACGGGAGTTAAAATGAAAACGGTTTCGTATTGATTCATACGATCAATAATGTAAGTTTGGTTTGTTAATAAAATTATGTTTA
>ODAI012903920.1_pt1 | contig 16976 bp, 15 predicted proteins | sample 1539321 | NCBI WGS metagenome assembly ODAI01 (sample SAMN02144231, study PRJEB22623) | gut metagenome | biome: sheep rumen | host: Ovis aries | place: New Zealand | reverse complement strand
CTTCAGACGGTTCGCGGACACCAGGCCGCGGGACAGCGTCTGAAAGATCATGGCCAGCATCATCATTCCGTTCAGGATCTGGGAAATATAGGTAATTGCCGCCATGACGGCGCCGGGAGCGGTCTCTCCGGCCTGCACCCGGACGGCACCGACGTAGATGATCCCGACCACCGCGAGATTCAGGACGATGTTCATCACAGGACGCAGAAAAGAGAGCATCATCTGCACATTAAACTGGATGTCGGTAAGCTCCCGGTCTGCTTTCCGGAAGCGCGCTTCCTCCGCATCCTCCTGCACAAAGGCCTTGACCACCCGGACACCGGCCACGTTTTCCTGCATGATGCTGTTCAGCCGGTCCAGGCTCGCCTGCAGAAGGCTGAACAGAGGATTCGTCTTCCACACGACGAGGATGATGTCGATGAGGATCAGCGGAAGGGCGCAGGCCGCGATCACGCCGAAGGACAGGTCCAGGGAAAGAAGGGCTGCCGTGCCGCCGAAGAAGAACATGCAGCAGCGCACCAGACCGCGGATCATCTGCATGACCAGCTGCTGGACCTGGGTCACGTCGTTCGTGATCCGGGTGATCAGGGAGCCGGTGGAGAAATCATCCATCTGGCCGAAGGAAAAATGCATGATGTTCCGGAAACAGTCTTTCCGGACATCGTTCCCCAGGTTCTGTCCGGTCACATTGGTGAAGACTGCGGACAGGAGGCCGAAAAGCCCGCCCAGGGCCACGATAAAGATCATCCGGACGCCGGTGGAGACCACAAGCCCGGGATCCGGGACCCCGCCCCGGTCCAGGCCCAGGATCCCCCGGTCCACGATGATCTCCATCAGCCGCGGCTGCAGGAGATCCACGAAGACCTCTCCTACCATGAATGCCGAGGCGAGGAGTGCCAGGAACCAGTATTTTTTCATGTAACTCAGGATTCTTCCCATGCTGCTGTTCTCCCTTTGACCTCAGGAAGGATCTTCTTCCACAAAGAAACGCACCCCTTTCAGGATGCGTCTCTCGAAATGTAGATCCTGTATTCAGGATATTTCTCCGTCAGCCGCTCCTCGATGTCATCGTACGTCTCCTGCCGTCCGAGAGCAGCGTAATCGATCACGACGTCCGCATTGATCTCTTTCCGTTCCATGTCGACCATCAGTCCGTGGACCTGAAGTACGTCATCATAAGATCTCAGGAAACCGCGGATCTCATCCTCCAGGCGCGTGCAGGCCTCGGTTCCGCCGTAGGATGTGAATATCCCGATGCACCGGATCGGAAACCCGTAGGTCTCAAGGACCAGATGCTGGATCTCCCGGCTGATCTCGTCGACTCTGCGGGCAGTGATGTTGCCGGGCACAGAAATGTGGATCGCGCCGAATTCCCGCATCTTCCCGTAATTGTGCATATAAACGTCGTGTACGCCAAGGACGCCGTCTACGGTCATGATGGTCCGCTTCAGTTCATGCAGGAACTGCCGGTCCGGGCGCTGTCCCACCAGGGCTTCCGCCGTATCCTTCAGCGTCACGGCTGCCGTCCGGATGACGAAGAAGGATATGATGATCGAGACCCAGATCTCCAGATCCAGGCCGAACCGCACATAGACGATGGCGGAAATGACGGTTCCCAGAGACAGAAGGATGTCCAGGACCGCGTCGACACCGAACCCGGAAAGGGCGGCGGACTGAGTCTCCTTCCCCCGGATCAGCATATAGGGACAGAGAAAGATCTTCACCGCCATCGCCGCCAGAATAACGAGGAACGAATTCAGATCATATTCCGGCGTCTGCGGGTGAAGGCAGCTGTAGATAACGTTTCCGGCCATGTTCAGACCGAGATAGAGACCCAGGATCGAAATCCCCAGGACGGACAGATACTCGATCCGGCCGTAGCCGAAGGGATGGCTCCGGTCCGGGGACCTTCCCGCCAGGGCCGTGGTGATGATCGTGATCAGCGCATACAGACCGTCCGTCAGGTTGTTGATGGCGTCCGACGTGACCGCAATGGAATCCATCTTCTGTCCGGCAATATACTTCGCCGAAAACATCAGAAGCTCTACGGCCAGGATCACCGTACCGGCGCGGATGATCTTGCGGTTGCGGACTTCTTCTGAAAATGTATTCATCTGACTTTCCGCTCCCCAGGCGATTATTCGATGTTCAGGAAATCGACAAAACCGGTGACCTCAAAGACATCGCTCACAATTTCGTTGACATTCCGGATCGTCATCTTACTTTCCTCATCTTCAAGAACGTTCTGGATCTTCAGGAGCAGACGGAGCCCTGCGGACGAGATATAGCTCAGCCGCTCAAAATCCAGAATAAGCTTCCTGATTCCGGACAGCTTCGGCATCAGCGTTTCTTCCAGCTGCGGCATCGTCAGCGCATCCAGACGCCCCCGCACCTTTACATACAGATTTCCGTCGCTCTCTTTTGTCTCAATGGTCATATCTTGCTCCGCGGCATTATTCTTTCCGGCCCCTGCCGTGCCAGCCTGCCATTTTATATAATATCATATTATGAATTGATCTGTGCCAAAAGATATTGTCAGACAGGTCTGTCCCGAAAGGTGATATAATATTTCTACTATACCTGAGGAGGTTTCTCATGGCATCGGTCGACCTGAAACTTTCCACTGCGCAGAAGCAGCTCCTGTCGCAGCAGATGCTCCAGTCCCTGCAGATCCTGCAGATGAGCGCTGCGGAACTGGAATCCTACATTGAAAACCTTGCGCTGGAAAATCCGGTCATCGAGCTTGCCGGGCAGGAGACCCACACCGACCGTACAGAGCAGATGGAACTCCAGCGGAAGCTTGACTGGCTTTCTTCCGCCGATCCCCAGAACCATGTCTATTATCAGAGCGAGCGGGACGCGGAAGACCCGGAAAACAACTGGCAGGACCGACGGAGCACCGAAGAGACTCTTGAGGATTATCTCCGGTCTCAGCTCCTGACTTCTCCCTGCGCCCCTGAAGAACAGGGTCTCATGGACTGTCTCCTGAATTCCCTGGACAGCCGCGGATGGTTTACGGATTCCCTTTCCGGTATGGCTGCGCTCTATGGTTTTCCCGAGGAGACCGCGGAACGGCTGCTTGGAAAGATCCAGTCGCTGGACCCTGCCGGCGTGGGTGCCAGATCTCTCAGCGAGTGTCTTCTTCTCCAGCTGGAGCGGAATCCAGACAGTTCAGAGACCGCAAAAGAAATCGTGCGGAATCATCTGGAGGCCGTCGGCAAAAATCATCTGCCGGAGATCGCGCGGAAGCTCGGATGTCCGGTGGCAGAAATCGCCGCGGCATGTGATGAGATCCGCGCCCTGAACCCCAAGCCCGGAAATTCCTTCAGTTCCAGGGAACTGCTGGGCTACATCGTCCCTGATGCCGTCATCATTTCCCTGGAAGACCGTTTTGAGATCCTGATCAATGATTATCAGTACGCACCCTTCACCATCAGCAAAAACTATCTGGATCTGGAACGGGAGACCGAAGACCGGGAGACCAGGAAATACCTGCGGGAAAAGATCGCAGAGGCAAACAATGTTTCCGCCGGCATCCGGCAGCGCAGCTCCACCCTGGCCGCCGTGCTGAACGTGATCGTGGACCGGCAGTACCAGTTCTTCCGGAAAGGGCCCGGAAACAAGCAGCTGCTCCGTCTCTCGGAGATCGCGGAGCAGGTTTCCCTCTCGGAGTCCACCGTCAGCCGTGCGCTGCACAGCAAATATCTCCAGTGCCGGTTCGGTATCTTCCCTCTGAACTACTTTCTGACCACCGCCGCCGTCGTTTCCGAAGACTCCGGGGAAGCCCTCACCGCGGAGAAGATCAAGCAGGCACTGAAGGAGATCATTGACGGTGAAGACAAAAAAAAGCCGCTGAGCGACAGTGCCATCGGCGAGACCCTGGCGAAAAAGGGTATGGCGATCTCAAGACGCACAGTAAACAAATACCGCACCGAGCTGGGAATCCCCGACAAAACAGGAAGAAGATCCTGGGACACATGACACGTCCCGGGATCTTCTTTTCTTCGCCGGTCCTTCTCTTTTCCCGGTCTTCTTTCTGTCGTTTTTTCAGCGTTGTTTCTCCGGCTTATTTCTTCTCAGCCTTGTCCGCCATGGCCTTCGGGGCGACGATCACGCGGAGATGGGAACCCTCTCCCACCTTTCCCTTCTCATCGGTCATTTCCGCATCGAACCACATCCTGCGGCCTTCGATGGTGCGGATCACCGCACGGCAGGTGACGTGTCCTCCCACCGGCGTAGGCGCCAGGTGCCGTACACGGACCTCCGCGCCGACGGTGGACTGACCTTCCGCAAGATATGCCTTCGCGAGCTCCAGGCAGGTCCGCTCCATCAGAGAGACCATACTGGGAGTCGAGAAGATCGCAGTCCCCTTGCCCCGGAGATGGGCAGCTGTCATATCCTCCGTCACGGTCCAGGTCTGGGTGAGTTCCGTGGGACGGTCGTCCCCGGGCGCGCGCTCCATGGGCTTCTCCTGGAAGAACTCGACCTCCTCCCCGACTGCGCCGAGGCAGAAGCAGACCCTTGCCGGGAGCGGCGGATCCGACTTGATCAGAACGTCCCGCGGCCCGTCCGTAACCGGATAGCCTGCCGCGCGGACCGCCTCCGCACAGGCATCCGCATCTTTCACCTTCAGTGCAAAGTGGCGGATGGTTCCCTGGGGCAGAGGGCCGTCATTCTTCGCGAAAATTTCGATAAGGCCTTCCCCGGTATCGATCATGATCCCGGAGTCTTTTCCCTCGCCCCATCTGCGCTTTACGCGCATTCCCAGGACCTTTGTGTAAAACTCAATGGCCTTCTCAAACTCTTCCACGTCCGAGCATTTCAGTGCAACATGATGCATTCCCTGGATCAGTCCCATATTCCTGCCTCCTCCGGCTCCGGCCGGTGAATTCTTATCTGGTTTCCGGCAACGCTGTTTTCTGTATTTCATTATAAAATACTGCCATCGGCTTTGTCACCTTTCTGTGCCGTCTTCATTATTTCTCTTGATCCGGTACACAGTTTATCCATACTTTTTACGTATACTCAGGTACAGATCATTCCGCCGGGACGCTTCCCCGGCGCTTCAGAAATCACAAACATCAGGAGGTGCTTTCCTTGGTTTTGAAGATCCGACACAAGACCGGTATTCTTTCTCTGTTCCTCTCCGTCCTTCTCTGTGTTTTCCCGGTGCTCTTGATGACAGGCTGCGGCAGTCAGAACGGGGCGGGAAGCCAGAATAACAAGCCCCCGGCAGCATCGTCCCCGTCAGACCGGATGGACTTTGTCGACGTCATAGGCCGTCACCACCAGATGACCATCGACCGGGCGGTGGGCGCAAACGAATATCTGCCTGGCCGCTTCCTCCACGGGACGGACGGAACACTCACCTATGCGGACAGCGAAAACTATACGACCCGCCTCGGGATCGACGTCTCCCGCTACCAGGGGACGGTGGACTGGGAAAAGGTGAAGGCGCAGGGTTATGATTTCTGCTTTCTGCGCATCGGCTACCGCGGCTACGGCGCTTCCGGCACCCTGAACGAGGACCCGAAATTTGAAGAAAACTACGCGGCGGCCATCGACGCAGGCTTCAATGTGGGCGTCTATTTCTTTGCCCAGGCTGTGAACGAGGAGGAGGCCCGGGAGGAGGCTGACTTTGTGCTCAGGATCCTCGGGAAGCGGAAGCTCCAGCTCCCCGTCGTCTACGACCCGGAAAGCATCACCGGCGACAACGCCCGGACCGACGGGGTGTCCGGCGAACAGTTTACACTGAATACCCTGGCCTTCTGCAAAGAGATCCGGGAGGCCGGTTTCGAGGCCGGCGTCTACGCCAACATGCTCTGGGAGGCCTATCAGCTTGACCTTGCGAAGCTGGAGGGGATCCCGATCTGGTACGCGGACTATGAGCCCCAGCCCCAGACGCCCTATCGTTTCACCTGGTGGCAGTACACGGACGAGGGCAGTGTGGACGGAGTCAGCGGACCGGTGGATCTGAACATCTGGATGATTCCCACCGGATCCTGAGGTGTTTTGCCGGCGTATCCTGACGCTGTTTATTGAAAAAAGAGTATTTCCAAAGTAAGATGATTGGTGAAGCAAGTTCACCAGTCATCTTTTTTTATGGGAAGACTTCATGAGCACTCCGGAAAGCAGATTGCACAACAGCAGGATCATTGACGGGATAGCCTGTCTCTTTTCCATATCGTTTTTCATTGCCGCCGGCGTCGGAATGGTCTATACCGGCCTTTCCCTGCAGACGGTTCTGACCGACTGGGTCCGCATTATGACGTCGCCCGGCCCTCTGGTCACGGACTATTTCCGTCTCGGGAGTCTGCCCGCAGCCTTTCTGAACGCAGGCGCCTGCGGCATCAGCATGTGCTTTTTCATGATCCGGCTGCAGGGGAACTCCCACGCGAACACCCTGGCCGGCTTTTTCCTGGTCATCGCCCACTGCTTCTACGGACTGAATTTTCTGAACATGTGGCCCTGCTTCTTCGCTCCCATGATCTACATGTGGATGCGGAACCTGAACGTCAAGCAGAATCTCCATATCTGCATGTTCGCCACCTGTTTCAGCCCCTTTATCGGTGAATTCCTGTTCCGCTACACGCTCAAATACAGGTTTGTTCCCGGTGAAGTCCGGATCACCGGCGCCGGTCTGATCCTGGCGCTCCTGTTCACCCTGCTTATTGCTTTCGTGATCCCGGCCATTCTGCCCGGCGCCCAGGCCTGGCACAAAGGCTACAACCTCTACAACGGCGGTCTTGCCTTCGGACTCTTCGGTTTCCTGGTCTATAATTTCATGTACAAGACCCTTGACGTCCCGAAGCCCCTGGTCATCAACTATTCCAATGAACTGTACGAGGCAGTGCACCGCTCCTACCGCGGCTTTGCCACAGTGTACTTCCTGATCATATTCCTGATCTGCCTGATCGCCGGATGGATCCTGAATGAGGGAACCTTCTACGGATACGCGGATCTGATCCGGACCACCGGATATCAGTGCAATTACGCCCGGACCTTCGGAATGGATCTGGTCCTTATCAACATCGGCTTCTATGGCCTTTTCTTCTTCCTTTACGTCTTTTTGATCATCACCTTTACGCCGGGGGCCGGCTTCACAGGTCCCACCATCGGCGTGGTCATCGCTTCACTTACCTTCACTGCCCTGGGGCAGCATCCCAGGAACATCTGGCCGATCCTCTGCGGCTACCTGCTGCTCTACACCGTGGCGACGGTGATCTCCAACCTGACCGGAAACGGCCTCGCCTGGTCCGTCTCGACCCAGAGCTCCATCAACGGCGCGGCCTTCGCCACCGGACTCTGCCCCATCTGCGGGCGTTACGGAAAACGGGCCGGTATTGCGGCAGGCTTCCTCTGCGCGGCCATGTGCACCGCCACCGGAGCCCTCCACGGCGGCCTGGTCCTCTACAACGGCGGCTTTACCGACGGCATCACGGCGATGCTGCTGCTCCCCATCCTGGAGCATTATCTTCCGGCACCGCGGGAAGACGCGGAACCCACTTCCGTGGCTATGCGCGAACAGATGACCCTGACCGGTCCCGGCCGGACCCGCCTGAAGCGCCCCTTCCGGCTGCGCAGGAAAGGGGACGCGGACAGTAAAGAAGCCGCAAAAAAACCATGACGGAGGTCTTTCATGATTCTGTTGACCGCTGAAAACGGATTTCTCTCTTCTCTGACCGAAGGCAATATCGTGGTCATTGTGATCGTGGTCATTGCGGCCATCGCAGGTTTTCTGCTTCTCGGCCGCCTGCTCCACGTGCTGGTGCACCTGTCCTATATCATGAGCCAGGCATCCTCGCTTTTCAGTGCGGCGAAGACCGCCTCCGAGAACGAGCACGGGAACCAGCAGTACGGCGGACCGCCCCAGAAAAGCCTGAACGACGTGACCCGCCTGCTCCTCCCGCTGATCCAGAAGGATTTCCCGGACTTCTCCTGGAAGGATTTCCAGAAGCAGACCGAGAACTGCATTGCTTCTGTCCTCCGGGCCTATGACCGGCAGGACGTCTCCGTCCTGGTCAATGCCTCTGAGCGGCTCAGGGACGCAGTGCTTCTGGATATCCGGGACGATAAGGACGCGGGGCTCCGCAGGCACTACTCCGACGTGGACATCCACAAGACTGCCATCGCGGATTACAGGAACCGGGAAGGCCGCTGCGAGATCCGCATCGACAGCGCTCTGGGGTTCCGGACGTACAAGTCCGCGGAAAGCGGAAACCCGAAGATCAGACAGAGCGAGCGGGAACCCTACAAAGTCGAGACCATCTGCACCGCCACCCTGGTCCATATCCAGGACCTGAAAAAAGCAGGCAGCGGGCAGAAGATCCTTGCCCCCACCTGCCCGCACTGCGGCGCCGTGCTCCACAGCACCGGTGAAAAGAAATGCCCCTACTGCGGCGGCGCTTTCGCGGAATTCAACCTCAGGGTTTGGTCCGTCGAAGCCGTAAAATTCGCGGAACGCTGAAAAAGACACGGCAGTCAGGTTCAGAGAACGCTGACTGCCGCCCAGGCTGATTTTGTTATGCCCCCGCCGAAAAAGCGGGGTTTTCTTCGCTGTAAAGAGCATCAGAACTTGTAACCGCATTCCGTGCAGAACTTACCTCCGGTGCGGGGTGCCCCGCACATCGGGCATGAGGAGCCGTCTGCCGGCTCCGCCTGCTGAGGAGCAGGCTCATAAATGATATTTATGTTGCCCATCCAGGCTCCGCCTGCAGGGATATGGACCTCTCTTTTCTCTTTAAGACTGCACTTCGACGCGATGGTTTTAAGAAGCGCAAGGGTCTTCTCCGGTTCCGTAAAGATCCTTTCCTCCTCTTTCCCAAAACGCACAAAAGCTTCCCATTTCCCGTCTTCCACGTAAGCTCCGACCGGATCACCGCAGAGTTCCCTTACCTGTGCCTTGACCTCAGGGATCAGTTCCGCCGGAACATCATACGTTTCCAGGGTGTTCTCTTTCCGGAGTTCCAGATCCGCACCGCCTTTTCGGACCCGGAAAGAACTGGTCTTCCTGTCAAGCTGGGAAAAAGGAATGAGACCCGGCGGAAGATTGAGCGGCTTATGGTAGATCTGGTGGCAGACTGTGTCGAGTTCAAAATCCCCTTCCGGCAGGACCGCATTGGGATAACAGTAATTCATCAGGGCTTTCTCATCCATCGGTTCCCCTGATTCCGCCTGCAAAGCCTCCAGCATCCCCAGTAAAACCTGGTCATCCATGTCATACCAGCAGGTTTTTATCCCTTCGGTCTTCTCGATCACCGCTGCTGTTTCCCTGCCGTTCAGCGAAGGCACCATGGGAAAGGATCCGGAATGCTTCCCGGTGCACCTGCCCAGGACCTCGCCGGCAAATCGCTCCGCCCTCTCTTTCGTGACCGCATAGTTCCTGCCGTCACGTGTAAGAAGATATATATCATCCCTGACATTCGCAAGTCTGAAGTCAGTGTTGGCGGGCGGTCCTCCCATTAATGAATTCTCGAAATGATGACGCTTAAGATCCCTGTACGCGATGTAGATCGGCATAAACAGTTCCTCCTGAATGTTTTCCTGAACTGCTGAAGGCGGGGATTCTGTGCATGCAGGATGACTCGTCTGTCCTGCTTACCGGAATCTTACCTGGGCTTTCCGCAGTTCGTGCAGAACCTGCCTGTATTTTCCGTCCCGCAGGAGCAGATCCAGCCGGCCGGTCTGGCATTTCCGCATTCCGGGCAGAATTTCCCTGAAGCTTCCGTTCCGCAGGAACAGATCCACTTGTCTTTTGAAATGATGACGGCAGTGCGCCGGGGCTCAGGCTGATTCACAGGCTGGCCCGGCGAAGAGGTTCCCTGCCTCTGCTGCTCCGATGGATCCATCATCATGAAACCGCCCATGCCTGCGAAACCGAAGCGCCCATCCTGGGTCGTCTTCTCTTCATTCCGGATGCATTCGCCGGTCTCCTCACACTTTTTGAACAGCTCGCTGATCTGATCTTCCAGACTCCTGTAAGTCATTCCTGCCGGTCCGCAATAGATGGTGCAGCTCTCCCACGGGCTGCCGCCGATGCCGCTGTCGTCAAAGTGCATAGCGATCGTCGCGCTGGTGAAACAATCGTATACCATCGGAGTCTGGATATCCATTTTCGAAAGTTTCGCGAGCCGCTTTTCCTTCACAAAATCCCGGACCATCTGAGCAGCTTCAGGCGTGAGCCTGTACTCCAGGCAGGAACTCCTCCCGCCGCCGCCGGACCGGTCACTGTAAATGACAGTCCCGTCAGAGTTCCACTCGATTTTTCTGGACCGGCTTCCGCCGCCACCTGCCATCATGCTGTGGGTGCTGAGGTTATAACTGAATTCCACCAGCGGCCCGTGCGGCTCGTCTTCCACGCCTTCCGGGACCTTTGCCTGGGGGAAGAGGTCCTCCGTATTCATATTGCCGGTATCTTTTTTCAAATCCGCCATATTAAGTACTCCTTTTCTTTGGTGCCGGAAGTTCAGTATACATTTTTTCGGGCAGAGCTCTTTTTACGGCGATTCTTTCCTGAAGTTCCTGTAGTATTCCCGGATCCGGTCCATCAGCTCCGCCGTCAGCGGCGGGAAATACCGGTTTGCCTGATACATCATGATCAGCGGGAGGACCAGTTCCGGTGCATGGAGGTCGATGCAGGCTACATCCAGCGAGGACTCGTTCCGCAGGCCTTCTTCCAGCATAAAGCAGAATCCGGCGCCGGCGGCGGTGAGATGCACCGCGGTATTGTTGTTCGACGTGACGATCTTATGCGAGTAGGTCAGACGGTTCTTCATCAGGAAATTGTCGATGTAGGTTCCCAGAATGATCTCCGGGCCCCTGGAAATAAACCTTTCGTCCTGCAGAAGCCTGAGATCCGGAGAGCCTCCGTCCTCGCTCTGCTTCAGGAACTGTTCCGCAAGTCTGTGATCCTTCGGAAGAACCAGAAGGATCTTCTCCTGCATCAGGGTCTCGGTGACGATGCCCTGGGGAAGTCCGTACGGGCTCATGCTGCGGATCCCGAAACTGACATTGCCGTTCAGGATCGCCGGGAACAGATCCTCCGGCTGGGGTGCTTCCTCCAGACGGACGTCCGCATCCGGATGGGCTTCGAGAAAGTCCGGAAGGATCTTCGGCATGAGGCGCGCTCCCCGCCAGGTCCCGATGCCCACGGTCACCGTCTCCCCGCCGGAGCTGGAATTCATGTCAGCAACCATCTTCTGGTAAAGATAGGCATGGGTCTCCAGATATTCCCGGTAGACCTTTCCCGCCGGTGTCAGCCTCAGCGGGATGGTGCTGCGGTCCACCAGCGGCATTCCGACCTCCCTTTCCAGACGCTGCAGATGCTGGCTCAGGCTGGACTGGGTCAGGAACAGTTTCTCCGCCGCATGAGAGATATTGCCCTCGCGGGCGATGGTCAGAAAATACTCCGGATTTCGGTTCACGTACATGGTTTGTCCCCCTATTCCAGAAAATTGATCATGGCGTATCCGGTCTTTCCCTGATAGCTGACCCGGTAGAATTCATCGTTCGCGTACCCCTCAAAGGTCACTTCCGCGTCCAGCGGGATCCTGGCCAGTTCCTCTGCTCTTGAATTCGGCCTCGCCCTGAGATAGGTGTACTCGCTGCACTTGACCACCGTGAGGTGCTCCCCTGCTTCCAGTATCCTCGGCGGGATGCGGAACAGACGTCCTTCCGCCGCTGCCACCGCAGTCTCAAGAACAACGTATCTGTTCTCCTCCCAAAGCTTCCGGAACTCCGCTGCGTCGATTTGATTATCCTCGCCTCCGATCTCGATGGTGAAGCCGGGAATTCCTTCCTTTTCCAGCGCCCAGTCCTTCAGGCCGGCCGGGTCAACACTCTGGAAATTCACGTCGGTCCGGTATCCGGTGATCTGCGACAGTTCCTCTGCATAGGCTTCCGTCATTCTCCGGAGTTCCCCGTTCTGCCGGAAATACCAGTAGATCACTTCGCCGGGCGCATGGTAGCAGAGTATGGCGGAAAACTTCTTTTCCCGTACAAGCTTCGCCACCGCCGCGGATTCCGCTTCACACTCCACGGAAGTTCCCTTGTATTTCTTGTAGGAGGGATGATGCACCCCGTCGTCGTACTTTTTCCAGAGCGCATCGAAATTCCGGTTCAGGTCCACACCGTTCGCATTGGACCACCACTGGGAAAAGTACAGTTCGTCCGCCGGCTGTCCGTCCTGTGCGGCAATGGACCGGACCCGCACCTTCATCGCCGGAGTCCGGAGTCCGTCCAGACCGGACTGGCTGATCTCAACACCGTCCGGATTCAGCATGGGAAGAAAGTGGATCTCCGTATCCTCCAGCACTTCCCTGATCTCGTTCCCCTTGTACTGTGTCCCGTTCTCCTCCTTTTCAAGGATGTCCAGGAGCTGGCACATGACAAGCCTGGAAGTGACATACTCCCGGGCATGGATCGCCCCGTTGACCATGATGCGGTGGTTTGCGGCACTGTTTCCGATGACAATGTCAAACACTTCTCTTCCGTCTGCCGTCAGGGCCAGGGAATCGACCCGGAACTGACCGGCAAACTGAAACCGCATCAGGTCAATGTCATGCATCATTTCATCATAAGTATAAAGCTCGCTGCTGCGGCAGAGCCAGCTTTCTTCCCGATGCTCCGGCTCATCGGTTTCCACCTGCCTCCACCGGCCGGATACAAGGAACACCGCCGCAGACACCAGACAGAACAAAAGGATCAAAGGGTTCAGCTTCTGATCATCTTTCATATGTTTTCTCTCAGCGGAATCTCTCAGATTCTAAAAAAGAGCAGTTATACGGTCTCCCATATCACTGCTCACTTTTCCTTTCATCGGGGCGACAGGATTCGAACCTGCGGCATCCTGCTCCCAAAGCAGGCGCGCTACCGGGCTGCGCTACGCCCCGTCGGCGCGGGATAAGTTCCGCGCTGTCCTGTGTTTTCAGAACACAAGAAGTATACCGTAAAACGCATTCATTTTCAATGACGTTTCCGCCGGCTGCAGGACTCACCGGAGGGCGCACAGGACCATTCAGTCCTCCAGCTCGTGCAGGGTATATTTTGCCCTGCCCTTGTTATCGACGTCCATGATCATATAGGTCGGTCTGCGGCCTTCCTGCCGCGGATAGGACAGGCTGCCCGGGTTCAGCAGCGTCACGCCGTCGATGGTCTCCAGGAACGGGCGGTGTGTGTGTCCGAACATGGCGACGTCAAAGCCCCGGGCTTTCGCTTCCTTCCGGAGAAGCTCGGTGTCCAGAGACACGTTGTAATAGTGCCCGTGGGTCAGGAGACAGAGACTGCGGCCAATGCGGACCTCCTTCTCGCTTTCCAGCACGGTAAAGAAATCATTGTTCCCCTTTAATACGATGAGCCGCGTCTGCACCGGAAGCCACTTCCGGTAAATGACCTCGCTCCCTTCTGCGTCGCCAAGGTGGATCATCATGTCGAACGGCGGTTCCCGGTCAAGCACTTTCTTCAGGTTCTCATTCTTTCTGTGGGTGTCACTTACGATCAGTATCTTCATTTTTACTTCAGTTCGTCCTTCAGCTTCTCCAGCATCAGCCGCAGGGCCTTGCCCCGATGGCTGATAGCGTTCTTTTCCTCGTCTGTCAGTTCCGATGATGTCTTTCCGTACTGGGGAAGGTAAAGGATCGGGTCGTAGCCGAAGCCGTTGTCCCCGGCCGGGGCATAGGCGATCCTTCCTTCGTAGTCCGCGGTGGTGGTGAAACGTCTCCCGTCGGGGAGGATGCAGGCGATCGCGGCGGTAAACCGGGCGCTGCGGGCATCGCCCTCCACGCCCTCCAGACGGCGTATGATCTCCGCGTTCTTTACGCTGTAGGGCGTATCGCGGCCGAGCCATCGGGCGGACCAGATCCCCGGCTCCCCGTTCAGATAGTCCACCACCAGGCCGGAATCGTCCGCCATGACGATGGCATCCGGACAGAGTGCGTGTACTGCCTCCGCCTTGATCATGGCATTCTCCGCAAAGGTGGTCCCGTTTTCCTCGGGATCCGCCTCACATCCGGCTTCCTTCATGGAAAGGATCTCCGCGTCGAGATCCGCAAAAATCTCCCGGACCTCCCTCATTTTATCCTTATTGCCGGTGGCAATCACGATTCTGTGCATCACTGTTTTTCCTCCGGGCGCTTCCGCTTCGGCGGCCTCGGCCCCATAAACTGATAGAAGTAGGTCTTCATCATACCGTTGTAGATCTTCCGGTTCCGGTCCGCCTTCCGTCCGATACACTTCTCCGCGTCCGGGAAGGAGGTGATCACATACAAAGACCAGTCATCCAGCGCCGCGAAACGCTGCCCGAGGGTCCGGTACAGTGCGGCGATGCTGCCGTCCTCGTCCTTCAGGCGCTCTCCGTAAGGCGGATTTGTGATGATGAACCCGTACTTTTTCGGATGGGAGAGCTCCGCCACATCCCGCTGCTGAAAATGGATCAGGTGATCCACGCCCGCCTGCTCCGCGTTGATGCGGGCGGAACGTATGACCGCGGGGTCGATGTCGTAGCCCTGAATGTCGGTCCCGATCTTCGTATTCAGCAGATCGTTCGCCTCGTCCACCGCTGCGTACCACTCTTTTTTCGGGACCAGATGGTCCCAGGTCTGGGCAGTAAACTCCCGGTTCATGCCCGGAGCCATATTCGCGGCGATCATCGCGGCCTCGATGGGGAAGGTCCCGCTGCCGCAGAAGGGATCTACCAGGATCCGGTCTCCGTGCCAGGGTGTCAGAAGGATCAGCGCCGCAGCCAGCGTCTCGGTGATGGGCGCCTTCGCGGCCATGGTGCGGTAACCCCGCTTGTGCAGGGAATCGCCGCTGGTGTCAAGGCAGACTGTGACCACGTCGTTCAGGAGCGTGACCCGAAGCGGATAGCTGTCGCCGGTCTCCGCGAAACGCTCCAGGCCGTAGCAGCGGCTCATCCGGCGCACCATCGCCTTTTTCATGATCGACTGGATATCCGACGGAGAAAAGAGCCTGCTGTTCACCGAGGTGGCCTTGGTGACCCAGAATTTCCCGTTCTTCGGGATGAACTCTTCCCAGGGAAGCGCAGCCGTTCCTTCAAACAGCTCATCGTAGGTCGTCGCCTTGAATTCGCCGACCTTCAGGAGGACACGCTCCGCAGTACGGAGCCAGACGTTTGCCCTGGCGATCCCTTCCGCGTCTCCGGCAAAGCTGACTTTTCCGTTCTCCGTCCTCGTGACGTCGTATCCGAGATCCGTGATCTCTCTTTTCAGGACCGCTTCCATGCCAAAGTGGCAGGGCGCGACCAGTTCAAATACCTTTCCCAAGCTCTCCGCTCCTCACAAAAACCCGCCTTGGTCAGACTGACACTGATTTCCTGCAGTCCGCGCGGCGGGCATGAACAAATATCATCAATGTAATAATATCTTCCATATGATACATGAAATAAACGGCACCCGCAAGAAAAATCCTGCGGATGCCGTCAGATTCCTCAGTCTCCCATCACATTACGGATGGTCATGGCGGGCTGATAGTCCCACTTCGTCTTCCGGATTCCCTTTCCGGTTCCGACCGCATGGACTGCCATTCCGTCGCCGACGTAGATGCTGATATGGTTTACACTTCCATCGTGATCCGATCCGTCATAAGCGATCAGGTCTCCCGGCTGCAGTTCGGATGCCGAGATCGACTGTCCGACGCCGGCCTGTTCTGCGGAAGTGCGCGGAAGATTCATCCCCGCCGCGTTCTTAAACACGTATTTTACAAGTCCGGAACAGTCAAATCCGGTCTCCGGGGACATTCCGCCATAGGTATAGGTCCCGCCGATAAAGCTTTCCGCCATCCGGACGATCCGTTCCCGCTGCTCGCTTACAGAACCCCAGTCCGTCGCTCCGGCGGACCCGCCGTTCACCACAGGCTCTCTCACTCCGGAATTCCCTGCGCGGACCACACCGGGTCCTGTCATGGTGTCCGGATCCGGCATATCTCCGTTGCCTGCCATCTCTGCCGGGAAACCGGTTCTTGCCGCCGTCTCCGGCGTCACCGTTCCCTGCTGTTCCGGGGAAGCCGCAGGGCTTTCCGCCGTGGTGTCCGGCCGGACTGCGGAAGTTTCCGGCGCAGCAGTTGTTTCAGGCGCCGCAGTGGTCGTTTCCTCCTCAGTGGTCTCTGCCTCTGTGGAAGGTGCCTCTGTCGGGGCAGCCCCCACAACTTCCGCGGATCCGGAAGTCTTTGCTGCTGTGGTCTCCGCTGCGGTCGTCTTTGCCTCTGTGGTCTCAGGCGCTGCAGCAGTCGTCTCCGCCGGTGCCTGCGTCTCCGCCGCAGCAGTCGTTTTCGCCGCTGTGGTCTCCACCGGTGCCTGCGTCTCCGCGGCTGCCGTCGACTTCGCCGCCGTGGTCTCAGGCGCCTTCGTCTCCGAAGTCTGGCCTGAACCGGTCGGTGTGCTGAAAATACTGTCGCCGAGCGGCAGTGCCGGGACAAATCCGGTTTTTTCCACTTCCTCGAGCGCCGCAGCCGACTCCCATGCAGACTTTGTCTCCGCAGCCGTCGTCGGGACTGCCGCCCCGGCAGATGTCGGTGCTGACGCCTGTTCTGTGGATATGCCGGCTCCGGGGGCGCCTACAATTGCTCCGGTCGTCGCTGCATACGCGGGAAATACGCTGAATGATAACATCAGCGCAGCCGCAGCAGTAATCAGGATGTGGGAATTCTTCCTCATTGGCCCTCCGGGAATACAAGTCTTGTCCGAAACATTACAAAAGTGTTTCAACAAAATCAAGTATAGAATCCCATGCCCTGCAAGTCAACGGACGAACTCTTACGATTCCCTGAAAAGTTATCCGATAAAACTTGCGATTCTGACCGGAGTCCGGTAATTCCAGCGGGAGATCTTGATTCCGGTCTTTGCCGTAGAAGCATGAACGATCTGTCCGTCCCCGATATACATGGCTACATGGTTGACACGCCGCCCGTTTCCGTAGAAAAGGAGGTCTCCGGGCTGCATTTCCTCCGGTGACACCGTAGCGCCT
>ODAI014586302.1_pt1 | contig 16981 bp, 18 predicted proteins | sample 1539321 | NCBI WGS metagenome assembly ODAI01 (sample SAMN02144231, study PRJEB22623) | gut metagenome | biome: sheep rumen | host: Ovis aries | place: New Zealand | reverse complement strand
TGAAGATGACCCTTGCCATCCTCCCGATGTGGGCGTAGGGGGCGCTGTAGAAGTGAGTCACCTTGTCGTGGCGCAGCTCCACGAAGTTGTTGCTCCCCACCTTCAGGTCGGCGTAGTATCGCATCTCGAAGATGGTGCCTGGAAGGGGTTGCAGCAACGGCCTCTCCATCGCATGGAAGCGTTCTTCCCGTGTGTAGGGGCGTTTCTGCATACGGGTCTGGTTGAGCATCGTGTTCAGCTCGCCCACTGCCTTGTTGAGCTCGGACAGCGAGTGGAACTCCCGTCCCCTGAGCCTCGCGGCTATCCGGTTGTAGGTGATGCGCACCGCGTCCTCCACGAGCGCCTTCTGGGTAGGCTCCCCGGGGTCGCAGGGCAGCACGGTGAAGCGGTAGTGGTTGCCCATGTCGCGGAGGGCGGCGTTGAGTGTGGGCTCGTGCCTGTCGGGCTTGATGACCGCGGCCTTCAGGTTGTCGGGGGTGACGATGGGAGGGACGCCGCCCAGGTGCTCCAGGCACATGCGCAGGGCGAAGAGGAAGTCCTCCGTGCGCTGCGAGGGGACACACCAGACGAAGATGTAGTCGCTGTAGGGCATGCAACCGACGAACACCTCCGCCTTGACCACCTCCCCAGTCTCCAGGTCGACATACGGGAGCTTGTCGCCCGCGAAGTCTACCATCAGCTTCTCGCCGGGCTTGTAGGCCGTCGACAGCACCGTGGTGACGTCCTTCTGGGCCACCAGGTTCTGTTTCAGGTGGTCGTAGAACTGCGACTTGCCGTAGCCGTCGGGGTGTGTCTGGCGGTATTCCTCCCACAGTAGCTGGCGGGTGACGTGCAGCTTGCGGTCGGAGAGTTGCTCGCGGAAATAGGGAAGAAGGCGCAGGAACTCCTCCATGCGCTTGTCGGTGTAGGCCGGGCTGCCCGCATGGAACATACGCTCCAGCTCGGGGTCGTCAACGGCCAGCAGGTCGTCCATCTTCCATCCGTTGGCCTTGATGGTCTGCATGTAGCCGTTGACCGTTTCTTTGTTGATTGGTAACTTGCGGGCAATGCCGCGGTTTGATTCGCCCAGCTGCTTCAGCTGGATCACTTGCTTGATTAGGCTCATTTCCTTTACTGTTCCTGCCATTGTCGTACTGGTGATTGATGTATGCATTCCAGTACAAAGATAATGGAAGACCACCGCAAGGTGAACGGGTATCGGCCGGAAAAGGACTGCCGGCGCGGCATCCGCCTGCATTCTGAATGAACGGGGATGGGACGGAAAAAGGCCGCGGCCTTCCGCGACAGCCGTCGTCGTGCGTGAACGGGTATGCGCCGGAAAAAGAATGTCACATACAACAGCCGTCCCCATCGGAAATGAACGGGTATCGGGCGGAATCGCTTCCAGGCCGACCGCTATTTGAACGGGTATCGGGCGGAAAAACGTCGCTTCCGCACCTCCTTTTTCGAGGTGAACGGCTATGCGGCGGAAAAAAGTCGTTCGAATGTCCAAAATGTCCATTTTTTCATTCTTTTTCTGAATGAATGGACATCAAAATGTGGCATTTTCACACCTCATTGGAGCCTTGAAAAGCCCCCGGAATTTGAACGGGTATGGGGCGGATTATGCACGCAAGGTTTTTTCATAGTTAATCGCCTTTTTCTCACTCCCACCAAAAGAACTAGAAACCTTCTCGTTCTCTACGTTCACGTGCCTCTTCGTAGGCCTTCTCTATCCTGGCGGAATAGGTAGGACCATAAAAGGTGGAAGGACAACAAACAAGGTCTTGCATCCTGCTTTTGAGTTGTTCATCCACATGCTCAGTTTCAGCATTCCAGATGTGAGAATCTTTCTCTGCTTTTGCACGATGTGTAAAAATCACCATAAAGAGAATGACACGCCGAAAATTCTTATCACAATGATAAGAAAAAACAACCTTTGAAGTAAGTTTTATCTGAAAAGTTGTATATTTGCAATGCTAAATCCGAATTGCCATGAGACAAAGCTATCATCAAGCCAGATTATTCAGCATCATTCTTGCATTCCTCACCATATCATGGTTGGGATGTCGGAATAGTGGAGAAAAACAGGCTGATTCAACCGAAGAGAAAGTCCGTATTTTTGCAAAAGAGGCTTTTCATACGTTCAGAACAGATATGGACGGAAGCGTTTCCAAGCAATGGCTATTGTCTGATAGTCTATCTGAACATGCCACCATAGAAGAGATTGAGAAATTGGCAACCATCAACGATGACCCCATTAAGCGACTGATAGCCTTCCGTGCTTTGTTGTCAAAATACCCTCATGAGTCTGTCAACCTGGCCATCTCTCACATAGAAGACACCACCATTGTTTCTACTTCTGATGGTGTTTGTGGAGAAGAAGACAGAGTTTCCAACATCAGGATTTGTATGCTGCATAATAATCGCTATCATATTTCGGAAGAAGATTTAGTACGATTGGACAGCGCAATGCTGTATTCAGCCAACATTTCGAAATATGGGTATTCATATTGGCTTTATCAATATTTACCCGCCAAACTCAAATACGAAGACCGTCTTCGCCAAATATACAAACAAGACCCTTGGGCATTGGTCGCCTTGGCAAAATACAAGAGAGAAAAGGACAAACAGAAAATCATCCGTCTTTTCTCTCTGGCAAGAGACAAGGAGTCCATGAATATCCGTGGCACTTTAAGTGCAGCACTACATTCCGTAGTCTTCTGGCCTGATACTGCATTCAAACCATTTGTTCAGCAAGGATGTCAGAGAATAATGAATGATCGGTATGGTAATTTTGAAGTTGCATTTCGTGTTCTTATTGCATATAACGAACAATGGAGTTACGACATGGTGGAAAAGGCTTTAGCAGATGCCAAACAAAAGAAAAGGGACGATTTTGGATATCTTGTTTTGAACTTCCATAATGCCTATGAGGACAATCCGCGGCCATTATTCAAACTGCTGATTGAAAAGTATCCTTTGGAAAAATAAACATTATGGCCAAATGATTGCTTTCCCGACAAAACATATGTTAGGACTTGATAGGTTTCATTTTTTTCTCTATATTTGTAGGCGATTGGCCATAAACAATGACTTAGACTGATTAAATCTTGAAGCGTATGAATTCATTACATTCAACATTACGATTGGGCATATTGCTTCTTGTACTGTTCTGCTCTATGGGAGCAGCAGCGCAAACAGAAGACATAACACGAAGCAACGACCTGCCAAAGTCTCTTCAATCATCGAATGATGGAGATTCCATTTCAGGAATGGAGTATGTCGGAAAGGTGTATGACGTAGTGGAGGAACCTCCCTCATTTCCTGGCGGCCAGACCGCTCTTATGTCATGGTTAGCTGAAAACATTCATTGTCCATCAACATGCAAAAGTATTTCAGGTCGAGTCCTGTTGTCATTCATTGTCGAAACCGATGGCACTTTAAGCAACATCCAGATAGTGAGAAAGCTTGACACTGAGTTTGACGAAGAGTTCATACGTGCGGTTAAAGCCATGCCTAAATGGATTCCTGGAAAGCAGAATGGTCAAATGGTAAGAGTGAAATACAATATGCCTTTGACAATCTGCATGCAATGAGTAGTTCTTCATAAGTCGGGAAAAAGTCGGGAATTTTAGATATGCAAAAATCGCCAAGACTTGAAAATCAAGCACTTGGCGATTTTTAATGTTGGGGTACTCGCCTAACTTAATATGAAATCAAACAAATGATTACAAAACAAACTAATTCATAACTTTCTGAAATAAACATAATTAGCAAATAGCAATAATTTCATATCATTTTATTCAATTTCGGTTAATTTCAAAAATTTCGGTTAATTTTCGGTTAAAATTGTTGTTGACACAAAAATAATTCTTATCTTTGCCATGAGTTTAATAAATCATTTCAATTATGGCAACAATCGAATTAAGACTACTGAACAAGGTGCAGAAAGAAACTGGCATGAGTGAGGTGAAAATCGTTTTACGTTACTCTGGCCATGACTTGTATGCAAAGAGCGGAATTTGGGTTAACCCATCTTTCTTTGAGTATTACATAGACCGAAAGAAAACAATCAATCCGTTACGACCATTCCCGGAGAACAAAAACACAACAACATTGGAGAAAGCCGTAAAAAACGGATGGACGCTTAGGAATAGCGGTGTTATAGTATATAGTTCAAAATCTTTGCAGACTGATAGCGTGAAATTTCATAATTCGCAATGGGCAAAGATGGAGGAACTAAAGAAAGCCATTCTAAACGCTTACAATGACGCGGCAGATAAAGACAGTCTAACAAGTGATTGGTTAATCGGCATTGTTGACAAATTCCACCATCCTGAAAAGTACGAAATCAAACCCACAAAAGAACGGACATTTTACGAATTGTCGGAAGAGTATTTAACCAAGCCACACGGCAAGCAAACGGAGCCTTTGGCAGAGAGTCACGCCCGTGTTTATCGTGTGTTATTACGAGCCGTAGCAAGGTATGAGGGTTTCGTCCGCATGACTGACAAGACCCGTAAGAGGTGGAAATGGGAAATTGATGCAGTAACCAAAGAAGACATAGAGGATTTTTGCGACTATTTGAGGAATGAAAAAGAACTAAGTGAGGATTACCCAAGCATCTTTGCAAAGTTGTTGGCCAAATATCCACCATCCATTAAGCCAGGAAACACCAAAATAGAAGAGCGTGGGGGAAATACCATTATCAAGATGAAGACCCGTTTAAAAAGCCTATTTCGTTATTTCTTTGAGCAGGGTTACACCACAAACCGCCCCTTTGATGGTGTGGTAATCGGCACGGAAAAGGTAGGCACACCGATATACATAACCATTGATGAGCGCAATAAGATAGCAGATGCCGACTTGCAAACCGCATGGGAAACCATGAGCAAGGAAGACCAGAAGAAAGCAAGGATGCCGTTAAAAACCATTTTGGAGCAAAGAGATATTTTTGTGTTCCACTGCCTTATCGGATGCCGAGTTAGCGACCTGATAAAACTAACCCCTAAAAACATTGAAGAAGGTATTTTGGTTTACACACCCCACAAAACCAAAGACGCAGGGGATGAACAAGTACAAGCACGCATCCCATTACATCCCAAGGCTCTGGCATTGATTGAGAAATACAAGGGTGAAGATAGTAAATGTAGGCTTTTCCCCTTCATTACTCCACAACGTTACAATGATGCAATTAAGACAATCTTCACAATGGCAGGAATCACCCGAAGCGTTGAAATCCGCAACCCTTTGACGGGTGAAAATGAGTTTGTACCCATCAATACCATTGCATCAAGCCACATAGCACGCCGCACCTTCATAGGCAATGCTTATTTCAAGGTACAAGACCCAAATCTTATCGGCAAAATGTCTGGTCATGTAGAGGGAAGCACCGCTTTTCGTAGGTATCGGAAAATAGAGGATGCAACACTAAAAGAGGTTATAGATTTAATCGGTTAGGAGGTGAGAAATGAGGGATTTTGAGAAAACGAAAGGCATGGTTGAAAGATGGAACTTTCTCGTTACTTGTCTTGAATCACCCTTTGCAAAAGAGGATGAGCAACGGCAGAATGTAGAGGAAATGTTTAGTCTTTCCGCACAATTCCCTTTTGCAGCTCAAAGGGAACTGATAGACGTTGCGGAACTACCCCAAATGCAAATGTGGTTTGATGTTTGGGTGAGAATTATTCTAAAATTGGATAATATGAAAGAATGGAGCCGTTATGAATTGCCCGAAGATATTCTACTAAATGCCAAATCGCATGAAGGATGGTTGTTTCGTGAAACGGGAAAGATGATAAGGCAAACCGCATCTGATTACAACTTGTTGTTGCCGACATTGCCAGAGCAATTTCTTTCCATATGGGACATCATAGAGGCCGCTCAATCAACCAAAAACGACAACGTGGGCAATAATGCCACCCATGACGAGAAAGAGCGTCAACAGCCACAAATCAGTTTTAGGACGATAATTCAGCACGAAGACCCCGACAAATTATTACAAAGATTACATCAACTTATTGACGGAAAGCAGGGCGCAGACGTAGGAAGCGTATTTTTGAGAGCAAAACAAATGGGATATATAACACGCAATCCCACACAAAAAGAATACGAATCCGAATTTATGCTAAATGGGTCATGGTCTGCCATTAAAAATTATATGAGTGACAACAACGAAAATGCATTGGATAGAGCAAACAAAATAATAATATTTGACTAAAAAGAAACGACAAACACCCATTTTAGGTGACTACAAGTGACTATAAGAGACCCGTCATTTGTGGTCACTTTTTTTTATTGCTTTTCGTTTTTTTGAGTTGTATTTTTGCATCGTTGAATGGCGGATGCTCACCGACCTGAAGACCGACCAGGAGCGACCCGGAGAGCAACGGGATAAAGTGGAATGGTTTTAGATTCATGAATATTTCATCAATGATGGAAGGTGAAAACACCTTGCTAATGATCAACGCAAACGACCTCAAAGAGTTTGCCATGTCTCTGATAGAAGAGGCACACAAACAGGCAGCGGAGAGAGAGAAGAAAGATGTTTTCCTTACCGAAAGCGAAGTTTGTGAAAAACTCAATGTCACCCATACAACCCTATGGAGGTGGAACAAGAAAGGTTATTTGCGCTCGCATAAAATGGGACGCAGAACTTTGTGGAAGCAATCGGAGATTGAACTAATGATGGAGGGGAACAACAAATGAACACAAAAGAAGAAGCGGCAACCGCCACAGTCACCGCAACACAAGAAGGCGATGCAAATGTAGTCAATAATCCCGACATTTGCAAGAAAAACACCTACAATTTCGACCCGTCCTATTTTGATGATATCCGTGATGGATTGTCGCTTGATGGGATGTCTGCCAATATAGCCGATTATGCCGAGAAAACCGCACAAGATTATCAAATCCCATTAGATGTGGTTGTGGCATTAATGGGGGCAGCGGTTGGCGCGGTCGCAGGTAGCAAGATTACACACACGGCAAAATATGTGAATTCATGCGCCTTGTGGGTGGGTGTTGTCGGTATGTCTGGCGATGGGAAATCACCTGCATTAGACCGTATTCTTGAGCCGATAAATGATATCGATGATTGCCTATGGGAAAACTATCAAGCACAACTAAAACAATGGCAACAAGGAGGCGAAAAAGACCCCCGACCAATTGAACATAACATCATTGAAAATGATGCCACCCCCGAATCATTGGCATTAAGCATTTGCCGAAACCCTCACGGCATTCTTGTGGCAATGGATGAATTAGGTACGTTTATTTCTGATTTGTCGGCCTACAAAGGACAATCCACTAAAAATCTGCTTACTTGGTGGAATGGGAAGGGGAATAACATTAGAAGGAAAACCCAGGAAACAACACGGATGCCAAAATATGTGCATTTCGGCATTGTCGGAGGTGTGCAGCCTGGAGTTATAGCCAATGAGTTAACGTCACGAAAAATGCAATTGAATGGTTTTGCCCACCGGTGGTTATGGGTGAATATTCCTACCAACGTGGCACGAACTTATCAAGGCGGACAACCCACCGACAATGCCGAGTGGAAAGATTTTCTAACAAACATCTACCACCAAAAAAGAAATCTTGTGTTTTCACCCGATGCGGAAAAGGCTTACGAGGAATGGTTTAACCAGATTGAGAAAGAACGGATAAGCAGCAAAACGGATGATTACACCAAAGCAATGATTGCAAAATTGGAAATCAATGCTATTAGGTGGATGATAGTTCGACATCTATTTGCATGCGACGATTCCGACCAAATCAGCCAACAAACCGCAAAAATTGCATTAATGGATATGGAGCATTTTAGGCGATGGGGTGAAGAGGTTGGAAAGATGAGCAATCCCGAAGCCACCCCCAATAAAATGACAATGGATGATGCATGGATGATGATAGGTGAGAAATACCCCAAACTTTCGCCAACTGATTTGGCAAATTTGATTTGTGCAACTGATGCCGATTTGAAGAAAGAAAGTATCAGGGCAACCATTGCCAGGGGGTTTGGCAAAAAAGTTACAAAATCATAGGGGTAATAGTTACAATCAAAATAGGCGGAATCCCTTTGTTTATAGGCTTTTCGGGGGTGTGTATTTGTAACGTGTAACGTGTAATGCGGTTGTTTCTCTCAAAAATGTGTAATAGTAAGGTGTCTAACAGTCTTCAAATTTATATTATTATAAAATGTCGTTAATACCATAGGGAGACAATAACCTACATATTACACGTTACACGTTACAATAAAATATGCATAACCTTTTAATTTACAGGCGTTTGAAGAATAAAATTTGTAACAAACAACCATTAAAATTTGTAACAATGCTAAACACAAGAATAAGCATATACGACGATTATTTTGCAACCACATCAAAAGTTGCGACATTAGGCGAATTCCTTTTTGATGAATCAATACGGCAAGAAGTTGATGCAATCCGCCAAATACCGGACAAAGACACAAGAGATGAAATGAAGAAAAAACTACCTGCTGCAACAATCAGCGGAATTTTTCAAGGGGGGCACAACGGGAAAAGTTTGGCGGAGCATTCGGGGTTAATCTGCATTGACGTTGACCAAAAGGATAATCCCGACATAGATGATTGGGAAGAATTCAAACGAAGAATCCAAGTGTTGAAATGTGTTGCCTTTGTGGGGTTGTCGGTTTCTGGACGTGGTGTGTTTATCATCATCCGCATCCCCAAGTGCAATGCAGAAACCCACAAACAATATTATTTAGCCCTGGAAGATGCTTTTAGGAAATGTGGAGTAAAAACCGACCCTAATTGCAAGGACATAACCAGATTGAGAGGGGCAAGTTACGATGACAACTATTACTATAACCCCAATGCCACAACTTTTACAAAATTACCCAACCCCAAGCCGCAACCAAAGCCAACGGCAACGTTACGTTTCGATGGCAACGATGATCCACAAACAACCATCGGCAAAGTTGAGTCTTGCGTTAACAAGGTATGTGACCACCAAATTGATATGACGGGTAGTTACAACGATTGGGTTGAGATAGGCTTTTCACTTGCTGACCTGGGCGAACAAGGTAGAAAGTATTTTCACGCAGTCAGTCAATTTTACTCATCTTATGACCAAAACCAATGCGACCATAAATTCGATGAGTTATTGAGAAACCGAAACGGCAAAATAAAAATAGGCACATTTTTTCATATATGCAAAGATTATGGGATAATACCGACAACACCCAGGAGAGAGCCGACACCGACACCAAAGGAAGATCTCAACACCATCGTTGCACTATGCCCACAACATAGGCTAGAGCGGTTAATGGCTACCAACCCGGCGGTTGCTCTGCTCGTTGACAAACTAGAACTTGTTGCAGTTGACGATGATTGTGAGCCGTTTTGAAAGATTTAGCATCTTAAAAACAATGAAAAAAACAATAAAAGAATACTTCTTTCGTTACAAAAAGAAAAGTCATGGACAAAAAAATCTACGAATTTATTATTTTGGCATTCTCCATCATCGCTATGATAGCATCGTATATTGTTGGTCTATCATCCGGAATGGAACATATGCCGATTTTTATCTTCATCGCCATAGCACTAGGTGGTTGCGGGTATTACTTTGTTAGAGAGGATTCAACCGGGAAACGAAATTTTGAAGTCTTCCCCGCAATAACCGTAAGCCTAATTGTGTTTTTTTTCATCATTATGGCATTTGGTTCGTGCATAGGCTCTTGCACAAAATCAAGCGGTGACAAAAACATGGAAAGATACGAGATTACAGGACATTACTATTGAAATAAAATATCTTTACAGATCTTGGCTTTCTTTCTTTCTGAGCTCTTGGGAAAATGTCAAAACTTTTTATTTCTTGCACACTTTGGGGTGTTAAAGTCGTTGGTAAAGAATTTTCATTTTATTGTAAGTCTCTGTTTTTCAGTAAGATACGTTTTCATTTATCATAATGCTAATTATTATGAAATTTTCTTATCTTCCAATATATCAGTTGTTTACGATTTTTGATGTAAAGATTATTTCTTGCACACTCCATTTTGGGAGTATTTTACCCGATTTTGATTTTTTCTTTACAAGCCTTTTGGGCGTTGAATTGATGGTATTAACGTAGTTAATACTGCGAGTTGTACAAATGTGGTAGGGTAGGACAAGTTAGACATATAAAGCGACTCCTAAAATCCCGAAATTGCCCATTTATTCGCTTTATGTCGCGATATTTCATCGTAGGTGGTCAACTATACCATAAACGTAACAAACTTGCTTAAAACGGCTTAAAATGGCTTTCTCGCCATTCCGTCATTTCGTTTTGTCGGGAATTTTGTAGAAAAACGCCCCGGACCCCCCCCTTGGGGCAGATATGCGCCACCATGTCTCCCCCCGTCGAGATTTTTTAATTTTTTTGAAGGCTCTACAGGCTTCTTCTGTCAAAATTTTTTTGTTATTGTATTTTAAAAAATGTTGATTTACCTTTCATATAATACATTATATCCGAGATTTAGTATAATGTATTATAGTGTATTTCTACACTTATTTGCAGGCATGTGTCTACCAGTGTATTTTTGCAACATCAATCAAAGATAAATAATCATGAATAAGTACTTAAACAAAAGTAAGCTAAAAGCGCGCGGTTGGACTGATGCGCTGATAAAAAAGTTTCTCCCCACTTCTGATGCAACTATGAAAAATCCCGTCTACAGTAGGAAAGGCTCTCCAATGTGTTTGTACTTAGTAAGCAGAGTTGAGACCATTGAGAAAACTGATGATTTCAAAGCGAGTTTTGTTTTGTCAGCCGCGAGGAAAAAGGCTTCGATAAAGGCCACGGAAACGAAAAGAAAGAATGTACTTTGCTGGGTGGAAGAACTTGAAATTGATGTGCCCGACATGGCAAAGAGTGAACTCATAGAGCGTGCCATCGACCATTTCAACCAAAGGAAGAAAATGCAAAGGGAAAACTTTGAGGAATATTATTATAGACATTACGAAGAATTTAATGAATACGGGTATTGCGAAGAACCTGATTTTTCTTTGGCAACAGTAGATTCTGATCCCGCTTTCCTTGCAAGAATCTCAGTAAACTATCTACGGCATCAATGCACAAAATACGACAACCAACTCATTAAATTATACGGGAAGGTGGGAAATGGCGATGCTCATGATTTGCTGAAAAAAAGAGTTAACGAAGCAATATACAAAAAATATCCTTGGACTGCAATAAGTCGACAATAAACCATAAAACCACCGAGTATGAAAGCAACCAATGATGATAAAGTACTGAGACAGTTCTTGTCTGGGCGAAACCGCTTGCATAGATTCCAACACTCTGCCATCCTTCTGCAAAGGTTATTGCTCAGGCTCAGTGAAGATGCTCACATGTTGTTTGTCCTGGCGAATGAGGGCACGGGAATAGATGATGTGCTACGAGGTGAAATGCAAGGCTGTGCGAAGATTGTGAGTGATATTGTGGGCAATCTCTCTTCTGCGATTGAACTCGATGCAGATGAGCAAATGTGCCGATACGGCAGCAAGGTTTGAACCACCACCAATTTAGTATAACAAGCCGGGGCACTCTCTTCATGGGGAGTGTCTTTTTTTTAGTTTACTTTCGTTTGTGCAAAAAAATCCGAAAGCAATTTGGTGTGTAAAATATTTTTACCTATCTTTGCAGAGAAAACCAACACAAATAACGTTATGGATGAGCAATTAATAACAAAATTTATGGCAATGATGACCGAGTGCATGAAGGGCATCGAAGAGTGGAGAACCTGGAGAGCCTCTGAAGAGGCCAGGCTCAAAGCAGAGGCCGAGGAAGGGCAAGCTGCCCGTGACTTCATCGCACGCCGACAAGCTGCAGAGAGAGAAGAAAAAGAAGCAAGTGACCGCCTCAAAACGATGTTGAAATGAGTGCACTACCCGAGACAATCACAATCAAATCCGAGGCTGTTCGGCTGGCCGAGCAATACCGCAAGTTGGCGGCCGTTGCATCATCTGCGTGGCAGAGGTTAATCGCCATGTCGAGCGATTTAGGGGACATTCCGTCTCCGGACAAGCTTTCGCCTGACTGGCTCGCAACGGTCATCAGCGAAAAGAAGAAGGCTATTAACGAGAATCCGGCTCTACCATCTTCAGCAAAAGAAGGACTGCTGAAAGATTGGGTCACAATCCATCGCCAGGCGGCTAAGGACATCGGGATTGTGATGAAACTCTATGATGCAATCCCTGCGTCCAACATCAAGAAAAATGAGTTCCTGGAGGGTCTCTACGTTTTAGACGCCGATGGGTTGGCCTCAGCTGCTGCAACAGTCGAGGTGCCCGAGGATGCCAAGACTCATTACCGGCTTATCGTCGGAGTGAGAGACGCCGTGTCTGCCTTGCGGTCTTGGGAACACGAAAAAGACATCAAGAAATATCGTCTAGGTGTGCTCATTGATCATGTCGGCGACACAAATCTATTTGCCCAGAAGTGGGCGAGAGGAGACTACCATCGCCAAGTCCTTGACGATGCCGACCGCCGTAAGCAAGAAATCTATGAAGAGACCTTTTTATGATATGCCGTAATCGCAGAATTTCAAGCCAGAGCGCCGAGGTGCAACTCAGGGTATCATTCACACATGCCGATATCAGATCGAGCCTCAAAAGATACTTTGATTTGTGTGCCACCCCGTGTGGAGCGGCTTTCGCCTCATCCATCGCCCATGCAGAGCCAGACTTATGCCATTTCCTCGCTAATGACATCTTCGCTCTCTTTACCGGGGAGACCTTCAATCAGCTATGCAGGTGGTTTGTCTATCAAGCAGAGAAATTAGGACTCATCTATCGAGGCCACGACGATGCCATCTACCTGAATCCTGATTTAGGGCGCAAACGAGGCAGACCACCTGAAACCATAAGTTAGTTTTTTTATATATGCTACTTTCTTGGTAGGGTGTCAGGCCGTGAGGTCCGATGCCCTTTTTTTGATTTACTTTCGGATTTACCATCCCCAATGACCTCACCCCAAACCCATCCAAATAGTATTGTCGTGGGACATACGCGCGCGCGTAATTGGGCGGCTCTTCACCTGCAGTGAGCAAAAAAAATATAGAAATAGGTGAAATCCGAAAAAACATATTACCTTTGCAAATGAATCGCCATAAGGTGATTTATTAAACTCAATTTAGGTGCAGTTATCGGGAGATAGTTGCACCTTTCTTGTAAAATTTCGGTTATTTTTCGGTTGATTTAAAAAACCAAAAACCGCCAAGTGCTTTATTTTCAGCAACTTAGCGGTTTAAAACTGTTGGGGTACTCGGACTCGAACCAAGAATGACAGGACCAGAATCTGTAGTGTTACCATTACACCATACCCCAATCTTAATGCTGACAACCCCAACCCTTTGGGGTTCGTTTAGCGGATGCAAAGGTACGATAATTTTTCATACCTGCAAATTTTTAGAGGATAATTCTACGTATTTTAACATTTCAGACAGCGATGGATGGCGGTGAGGACTGATTTTGGCTCCCGAATTCGGGGGACGACAGGCTTGTGTTCTTTCTTCGGTAAGGAAAAAACAGTGTTTTTTCATTCTTGGAGAATCAATTTTCACGGATAAATACTGATAACTCGGAAAATTGATGTATTTTTGCACAGAAAATGGGTCGGAAAGACCTATATTTGAGAGAAAAGACATAATCATCAGTTTATTCAATGGACGAAACAAAGAAATTAGTAAGAAACATCACAAAAGGTATACAAGAAAAAAAAGGTTCTGGCATAGTTGTTGCTGACATGACAGGGGTGGAAGGCGCGATTTGCCGCTATTTTGTCATCTGCCAAGGCAACTCGCCGATGCAGGTGGAGGCCATCACGGAATCCGTGACTGATCTCGTGCGTGAGAAATCCGGCGAGAAACCCGTCAAGGTGGTAGGACTGACCAATGCCGTATGGGTGGCGATGGATTACACGGATGTCATCGTGCACATCTTCGTGCCTGACCTGAGAGAATACTACAACCTCGAGGCGCTTTGGGAGGATGCTCATCTGACCCGAATACCCGATCTCGACTAAAAGCGATTTTTTACAACGGAGTCATCTATATTCAAGAATGGAACAAAAAGATAGAGACAACAATAAGCCCAACATGCCTAAGTTCAATATGAACTGGATCTACATCACTATCCTTGTGGCTCTAGGCATTTTGTTCTTTACCAATACCGGAACTGAGGCTACCAGTAGTGGCAGCGGAAGCGGTATTGCCAAACAGGACAATTACTTCAACTTCAAGGAATGGGTGATGAAAGGCGCCGCCAAGGAGGTGGTCATCAACAAGGAGGAGAATGAGCTCCGAATGTATGTGAAGCCGGAATTTATTCAGGATGTTTTCCACAATGACGTGAAACAGACGGGCACGAACCCCTTCTTGGAGGTGGAGTTCGGTTCGGTGGAGACGTTGGAGGCCTTCCTCGACGAGGCTCAGAAAGCCGGAAAATTCAACGGACACATCACATTCGACAACAAGAAAAGCAGTGACATGTACAACCTGCTCTTCAACTTGTCGTCCATCCTCTTTTTCGTCTTCATCATGATCTTCTTCTTCCGCCGGATGGGTGGAGGGGGCAGCGGTGGCGTCTTCAGCGTAGGAAAAAGCAAAGCCAAGATGTATGAGAAAGGAAATGATCTCGGTATCACCTTCAAGGACGTGGCCGGACAGGTGGGCGCCAAAGAGGAGGTCCAGGAGATCGTCGACTTCCTCAAGAATCCTCGTAAATATACCGACCTCGGCGGTAAAATACCCAAAGGGGCACTGCTCGTAGGACCTCCGGGAACGGGTAAGACTTTGCTGGCCAAAGCTGTGGCCGGAGAGGCTGGTGTACCGTTCTTCTCCATGAGCGGCAGTGATTTCGTGGAGATGTTTGTGGGCGTCGGTGCCAGCAGGGTGCGCGATTTGTTCAGACAGGCCAAGGAGAAGGCTCCCTGCATCATTTTCATCGATGAGATAGATGCTGTGGGACGGGCACGCTCCAAGAATCCTTCAATGGGTGGCAACGATGAGCGTGAGAACACGCTCAACGCACTGCTCACCGAGATGGATGGCTTCGGCACAAACAGCGGCGTGATCATCATGGCTGCCACCAACCGTGCCGACATGCTCGACTCGGCTTTGCTCCGCGCCGGGCGCTTTGATCGGCAGATCAATGTCGACTTGCCTGATCTCAACGAACGAAAGGAGATATTCATCGTTCACCTCAAACCGATCAAGGTGGACGACTCCGTCGATATCGACCTCCTGGCACGTCAGACACCTGGATTCTCGGGGGCGGACATCGCCAATGTGTGCAATGAGGCGGCTCTGATTGCTGCCAGGCGTGCGGCTAAGACCGTTTGCCGTCAGGACTTCCTGGATGCCGTCGACCGTATTATCGGCGGACTGGAGAAGAAAACGAAGGTGATGACTGCGCATGAGAAGCGTACGATTGCTCTACACGAGGCCGGACATGCCACGATCTCGTGGTTCTGCGAGCATGCCAATCCGCTGGTCAAGGTGTCGATCGTGCCTCGTGGCAAGGCCCTCGGTGCCGCATGGTATCTGCCCGAGGAGCGACAGATCACGACCAAGGAGGAAATGCTCGACGAGATGTGCTCGCTCATGGGCGGACGTGCCGCCGAGGAACTTTTCACCGGACATATCTCCACTGGTGCGATGAACGACCTTGAGCGTGCCACGAAGTCTGCTTATGGCATGATCGCCTATGCGGGTATGGGAGAGATGCTGCCCAATATCTGTTATTATAACCAGGATTACCAATTCCAGAGACCCTACAGCGATACAACGGCCAAGATCATCGACGACGAAGTGCTCAAGATGGTCAATGAGCAGTATGAAAGGGCAAAGCAGATCCTTCTGGAGCACAAGGAGGGGCATAATGCGCTGGCCGAATTGCTCATCAGCCGTGAAGTGATCTTCGCCGAGGATGTGGAGAAGATTTTCGGCAAACGGCCTTGGGTGAGCCGCTCACAGGAGATCATGGGACTGGAGATGGAAAACGAGACGGAAAAGCCATCGGAGGACAAACCAGCCCAGGACGCCGGGGAGACTCCGCAGATAGATTCCACACCGACTGAGAAATAACGCAAAGCCTTCATATCATGTCTGAAAAAATGACCAATTTCATCGTGCGCACCATTACGGGGGTGCTCTTTGTCGTCGTGCTGGTGTCGTGCTTCCTGAAACCGCAGGCCATGATTCTGCTTTTCGCATTCATCACGGGAATGACGGTTTGGGAGTATACAGGACTTGTCAATGAATGGGATGACATCCAGGTCAACCGGTTTATCTCCACTGTGGCCGGTGTCTATCTCTTCCTCGCTATGGCTGGATACTGCACGGGCATGACTCCCACCACGGTGTTCATCCCTTATCTGATCACTATCCTATACTTGATCATCGCCGAATTGTTCACCAAGGCTCCTAACCCTATCAATAACTGGGCTTACACCATGCTGAGCCAGATGTATATCGCCTTGCCTTTCTCCACGATCAATGTGCTGGCTTTCCAGACGGGCTCGCCAGGATCCTATAATGAGATCTTGCCGCTCAGCCTTTTTGTCTTCCTGTGGATCAATGATACCGGAGCCTATTGTGCCGGCTCACTTCTTGGCCGTCATAAACTGTTTCCCAGGGTGTCACCTGGAAAGAGTTGGGAAGGAAGCATCGGAGGGGCTGTCTTCGTGCTGGTCGCCGCAGCGATTGTCGGATGGCTCACGGATGGGACGGACGGCAGCTTGTCAATACCAGTGTGGATGGGGCTCGGACTGGTCGTTGTCATCTTCGGCACTTTGGGTGATCTCGTGGAGTCGTTGTTTAAGCGCACCTTGGGTATCAAGGACAGTGGCAATGTGCTCCCAGGGCATGGCGGAATGCTCGACCGCTTCGACTCTTCGCTGATGGCTATCCCGGCAGCGGTGGTGTATATTTTCTCGTTGTCCTTGTTCTGAATGCGTTTCATGTTCTGGATTTTCCTTG
>ODAI014014990.1_pt1 | contig 16981 bp, 10 predicted proteins | sample 1539321 | NCBI WGS metagenome assembly ODAI01 (sample SAMN02144231, study PRJEB22623) | gut metagenome | biome: sheep rumen | host: Ovis aries | place: New Zealand | reverse complement strand
GCGAGAGGGTGGAGGCGACTCCTTGTAAGTAGACTTAGCGGCCGGGATATGAAGAAATCGTCCGCTGAATAGCCCGCCCGCTTAGTCGGAGTTAGTCGTTAGCCCGGCGAAGCGGGTTTTGGATTCAGGAGGGGGCACCCCCACAGGCCGACCCGCTGGCGGGGGTGTGACTTGTAACCGCTGGTTGGGGGGACTTGTAACTTGGCGGAGCCGGGGATTGTGATCGGATAGGGGAGATGCTATACTGAGGCTACGAGGCTGATATACAACGGCGGACGTGTTTTCCGTGAATGTGTATCATTTTGCGCGATCATCATATCATATTGAGGAGGTACGATTATGAGAAAAGCAAATATGTTCCGCGGCGCGCTTGCGGCAGGAATGGCGTTTTCCCTGGCGGCTGCGCCGGTGGGATTTGCCCAGGAAACAGAGCTTACGGGGAACGTGAGCCGGATGGAGTCGGAATTTCTGAGCGGTCTGGAGGGATTTGATGAGACAGAATTTGCCGGCGGATTCAGCGGTTCCATGGATGAACTGAATTCGTCCGCGATAGAAGGTTCCATCGATCTCTCATTTGGGGATGCGTTCTACGAGCTGGCTGCGCAGAATAACAACGGGATGGATCTGTCATGGCTTGAGAGTACATACCTCTCTTTTGTGGCGGTTCCGGAGAAGGACAAGCTGGGGTGTGAGGTGATTTTGCTGATCAATGACAACGCGGTCTGTGACGCGCGCATTTTCGTCGATCCGGCGGGAAAGGAAATCTGCTGCTCCATCCCGGAGTTCTTTGATCAGCCGATCGTGATCCACGCGGAGGATCTGATGAAGAATATGACGGGAGCATCAGCAAGCACGGAAGCGGCGGATACATCCTCCAATAATGCGCTGACACAGATGCTCACAGGCATTGCCGCTCAGATCGGAAAGCAGATCGGAGAGCTGGCGGCCTCTCTTCCGGCTGAGGTCTGGCAGCAGGATCTGATGAACGTCATGATGCCGGTCATGTCGAGCCTGACACAGGAAACAGGGACAGATGAGATCACGATCGGACTGTTGAGCGCTCCTGTTTCCACGCAGACATTCGCGATCCCGTCGGATCGCATGGGTTCCGTGATTTCCGGCGTCCTGTCATCGCTCGCAAACAGTACGGTAGCGGAAAAGGTGCTTACGAGTGATGCGCTGTCTGAGACCCTGGGCGTGGTTTCCATGCTCACGGGAGGAAAAGCCAGTCTCAACGGAAAAGACCTTCTGGAGGCGTACCGCACAACCCTTGAGGGCGCGGCAAAGGGCGACTTCTCCATGCTTCCGGGAATCAGTGTCACGATTCAGACCGGGACACAGCAGAGCGCAGGCGGAATCGTGGTCGAGATGGAGAATGGAAAGGAAAAAACGAATCTGCTGACCTGCAAGGCGATTTCCGACGGATATGACAACTGCTTTGAGATCATTCCGGGCGCGGCTCTTCTGGCAATGGCAAAGCTGGATGCGTCTGCGCCGGTTGATATCATTGGACAGGGAAGTACGGAGGACGGCCTTTTGAATGAGTATGTCGAACTGACGGTCAATGAAGAGACTGTCGCTTCGCTTACGATCAGTGATCTGGATCTTTTTGCAGCGTCGTACGGAGAGCTGTCAGGAACGATCAGTCTTGAGGCTCCAGGAATGAAGCTTGACTTCGTGTATGGCGTGGATGATTATGGCGTCCGTACACTGGATTATATGGTCAATGATGAGCTGTTCTATCATCTGGGCTATTATGTGGGGCCGACTGAGGCAGGACCCATCGAAGCGATCGATGTGTCCAATGCAGCCAATGGCGATACTGTTGAGGGCCTTCAGAAGTGGCTTTCCTCCTTCAAGGTCCGGGAAGTGATGGACATTCTCGATGCGGCAGGAGTTCCTGTCTACGGCTCCTGAGCTGAAAAAGCGGCTGAAGGAGGAATTCCGCAGAGCGGATGCCACTGTTTCGGGCAGGCTCCGGACAGTGATGAGCGAATAACGGATACCATGCGCTGGAAGCAGCACCGCCGCATGGAAGGATGGCGATAAACGATAGTCAATGAGGCGCCCGGAGTGATGAATGACTCCGGGCGCTTTTTTTGGTAGAATCATGGTATCGTAATCAAACGGCAGATGATGGGAAGAAGGGAGTATGGCTCAGGAATTGAGACGGGACACTGGTAAATCCTGCCTGTCTTTTCATCCGGCCGCACAGCTCAACGATCAATCACATAGTAAATCAATCACATAGCAATGAAAGGAACACAATCAATGGACATTCAAAAACTGATTGCCGAAATGACACTTGAGGAGAAAGCATCGCTTTTGTCGGGGGATGATTTCTGGCATACAAAAGCGGTGGAGCGCCTGGGGATTCCCCGGACGATGGTTTCGGACGGCCCTCACGGACTGCGCAAGCAGGCGGATGAGGCGGATCATCTGGGGATCAATGAGAGTATCAAGGCGGTTTGTTTTCCGGCGGCCTGCGCCACGGCGGCGAGCTTTGACCGCAGTCTGCTCAGGCGCTCGGGCGAGGCCATCGGAGATGCCTGCCAGCATGAGGACATCAGCGTGATCCTGGGGCCGGCGATCAACATCAAGCGATCGCCGCTGTGCGGGCGTAATTTTGAGTATTTCAGTGAAGATCCGTATCTTGCCGGAGAGCTGGCCGCCTCATTTGTCCAGGGCGTCCAGAGCAAAAACGTGGGGACAAGCGTCAAGCACTTTGCCGCGAACTCCCAGGAGCACAGGAGGATGTCCTCAGACAGCGTGGTGGATGAGCGGACGATGCGTGAGATTTACCTCTCTGCGTTCGAGACGGTTGTCAGGAAGGCAAAGCCGTGGACACTCATGTGTTCCTACAACAAGGTCAATGGAGAGTACGCGTCCCAGAATCATTGGCTTCTGACTCAGGTGCTGCGTGATGAATGGGGATTTGACGGTTATGTCATGAGTGACTGGGGGGCTGTGAGCGACCGTGTGAAGGGAGTCCATGCCGGCCTTGATCTGGAGATGCCATCAAGCGGCGGGACGAATGACCGCCGGATTGTGGAGGCCGTCCGTGCAGGGATCCTGGATGAGAAGGATGTGGACCTGGCGGTGGAACGGATCCTGCGGATTGTAGATCGATATATTGCGAACCGTAGAAGCGATACGCCCTGGGATATGGAAGCGCAGCATGCCCTGGCGGCAGACATCGCCGCGCAGTGCATGGTGCTGCTGAAAAACAAAGACCATGTTCTTCCCCTTGGCAAACATGAAAGAGTTGCAGTCATCGGGCAGTTTGCCCGTGCCCCGCGCTACCAGGGCGGCGGAAGTTCCCATATCAACAGCTTCCGGGTGGAGAGCCTGATGGATGCCATCGGGCAGGACGGCAATGTCATTTACTCAGAGGGTTACGGGACGGATACGGAAGAGCCAAACGAGGAGATGATCAGGAACGCGGCGCTTGTCGCGGTCAATTCGGACAAGGTTGTGATCGTCGCGGGACTTCCGGATTCTTTTGAAAGTGAAGGCTATGACCGTACGCACATGCGCCTGCCTCGCTGCCAGAATGAGCTGATCCGCCGTGTGGCTGCCGCCAACCCGAACACCATCGTGGTGCTCTACAATGGCGCTCCTGTCGAGATGCCCTGGATCGATGATGTGAAGGGTGTGATCGAGGGATATCTTGGCGGGCAGGCGGTTGGCGCTGCGACAAAGGCGGTTCTGTGGGGGGCTGTCAACCCATGCGGACGTCTGCCGGAAACATTTCCCATTCAGCTGGAGGACAACCCGTCCTGGCTGTCCTACGGCGGGGAAGGAAATACGGCAGTATACAATGAAGGCATTTTTGTCGGATACCGTTACTATGACCGTAAAAAAATGAAGGTGCGTTTCCCCTTCGGCTATGGTCTGAGCTATACCACCTTCCGCTACAGCAACCTGCTCCTGGACAAGGGAAAGATCACGGATCAGGAGACGGTGAAGGTGAGTGTGGATGTCACGAATACCGGCGACCGGGCGGGAGCCGAGGTGGTGCAGCTGTATGTGGGCGCGCCTGAGAGCGACCTCTTCCGGCCGGTGCGGGAACTGAAGGGATTTGAGAAGGTATTCCTGGAGCCGGGAGAGACAAAGACCGTCACCTTCGGGCTTGACGCAAGGGCATTTTCATACTGGAATATCAGGCTGAAGGACTGGTTCGTCAAGAGCGGTACATACCACATTCAGATTGGCAGAAGCAGCCGTGATATCGTCCTGACCGCGGGGCTTCTGGTGGAAGGGACGAAGGAAGATTTTGTGGAACCGGTCACGCCGGATACCATTTTCATGGATCTGAAGAAGAATCCCGCAGCGATGGAGGCATTGGCTCCCTTGCTGGGGCGGATGAAGGCGGTGCTGGGAGGCAGCACTGAAGAGAAGGATGCGCCGGACGATACAGGCACATCCCAGGATGCTGCCACGGGCGGCAGTGATGCAGCCAGGAATAAGGAAGACAGCGCAGCAAAAGAAAGAAGTGCTGCATCGGAAGCGATCACGGACAATATGATGGAAGCCATGCTTCAGTACATGCCCCTGCGCGGGGTGCTGAGCTTTGGCGAGGGCGCGGTGTCTTATGAAGATCTGCTGTCGATCATAAAGAAAATGCATTCGTAAGGAGCTTCTCTCGCTCCCGAAACGGTGAAGATCCGGCAGCGGCACCTGATCAAAGAAGATGCAAGGGCAGCCGCCGGTGATCCGGAACATCTGCGCGTCCGCAGTGTGTTTGATATTCGCTGGTTACAAGTCACACCCACAGGCCGTCCCGTTGGCGGGGGTGTGACTTGTAACATTCGCTGAGCATTCGTTTCGTGAATAGTAATGATGTGATTGCGAATATCAGCGTATTATGATACAATTTGACTATATTTGATTATACATGAAGACAAAAAGCCGTGAGGAGGTGGGGTTGCAGATGCGTATGATGGCAGGCATAAGGAATGAGTCGTGTCCCGTTCCACTCCTGTCCATTCTCCATGGGCACATCTCGAAAGAAAAAACATGACAGCCGCGGGAAAACATAGAGAGCGTTCCTGCGTATGCAGCAACAATGAAAGGAAATGCAGGGTGGTCGTATGAATGTGTTCTTGAGAGTGTTACTCAGTGTTTATTTTGGAGACAGCTCGTGGTATCAGATTGTCATTCGGATCCTGTATATGGCAGGAGTCTGGAGGATCCTGAAAAAATCCGGCCTGAAGGGCTGGTGGGCGCTGGTTCCGTGGGCAAGGGAATATATGATCGCGCGCTGCGCCCACCGGGAACCGGAGGGACGGAACTACTGCGTAATCTCCTTTGTGCTTGATATGTCAGACATTCTGATGTTGATTCTCACCAACGGAAGCATCAAGGTCGAGGATCTTTCTTCGCTGGTGGTCACCATTCTGATCATACGGCTGAGCCTGGAGCTGGTGCGCTGGGTTTTCGCGCTCCGCGTGTTCAGCGGCTTGATTCAGGTGTATGGACTCAGGAAAAGATGGCTCTGGCTGTGCTGGACGGAGTTCCTTAGCTGGATTCCGGTCCTGATCTGGGGCTTCGTGAATAAATACCAGCCCAGATGGAAGGTGGAGGATCTTCGTGAGGAGATGGAGCGGCTTGCGGCTCATGGCTCGGCAGGGGTCCTGGACCAGGGACTTACAGTGAACCTGAAGGACCGCACGGTCACAGAGTTTTTCCAGAAGAAGGTGCTGCTTCGGGATATCCACCTGTCAATCCCCCAGGGACATATGGTGCTTCTGCTTGGGGGCTCAGGTGCCGGAAAGACGACATTCATCAATGCCGTGAACGGCTATGAGAAGGCGAACGCGGAGGTTATGCTGAATGGAGCGAACATGTATACGCAGTATAAGCATATGCAGTATGAAGTCGGCTTTGTTCCCCAGACAGAGATGATGCAGGGGAAGGACACGGTGTGGAATACGCTGATGGATTCCGCCCGGCTGAGGCTGCCGATGGATGTCGATTCCGAGCAAAGAAAGAAGCGGGTGGAGGAGGTGATGGAGATCTTCGGGCTTCTTCCGGTGAGGAACAATCTGGTGGAGAAGCTTTCCGGAGGCCAGAAGAAGCGGCTTTCCATCTCGATGGAGTTTTTGTCCAATCCGTCCCTGTTTATCCTGGATGAGCCGGATTCCGGGCTGGACGGTGTCATGGCGAGGGAACTGTTTGAGCAGCTTCGCAAGATCGCTGATACAGGGAAGATCGTCATCGTCATCACACATACGCCGGATCGTGTCATCGATCTTTTCGATGATGTGATCGTCCTGGCGAAGGACAGTGCCCGCACCGGAAGGCTTGCCTGGTATGGCAGCATTGAGGACGCGAAGAAGTTCTTCCAGTCAGACAGCATGGAAAAGATCGTGAAGCGCGTGAACCGTAAGGAAGAAGGCGGAGACGGACTGGCGGATGAATATGTGATGAAGTATGCGGAGGTGCAGTATGGCTGATAAGAAGGCGATGATCGATCAGCAGTTTCTGGTGCGCCACAGGGGACGTATCTCCCAGATTCCGATTTTTCTGGGCAAGCAGCTGCGCATGTTTATTTACCAGAGCGACTGGAAGGTGCTTCCCATGTCTGCTTTGATCGCGGGCCTCGTGGGAATGGTGATCCGCAAGAACATGTTCGTCAATATGGAAGGCTCCCTGATGGGCGCCTTTGCCCTGGCCTGCGTGGGAATCTGGAACGGATGCTTCAACTCCGTCCAGGTGATCTGCAGGGAGAGGGATGTGATCAAAAGGATGCACCGTTCGGGCATGCATATCACCTCATATGTCTTTTCCCACATGGTGTATCAGGCGCTGCTTTGTTTGCTCCAGACGATCATCACGGTATATGTGACGCGGGTCGCCGGCATCCGGTATCCCGATCAGGGGCTGTTTACCCGGTGGTTTATCGTGGATTTCGCGGTCTCGGTCTTTTTGATCACTTATGCGTCTGACATGATGGCGCTCTGGATCTCTACTATTGCGAAGAACAGTACAACAGCCATGACGATCATGCCGTTCCTGCTGATCTTCCAGCTGGTGTTCTCCGGGGGGATGCTGGCTCTGCCGGAGTGGTGCAGGCCCCTTACCATGCTGACGGTCTCAAACCCTGCGCTGAAGGTGATCGCCGCGCAGTCGGACTACAATCACCGTCCCATGGTAACCGTGTGGAATGCGATTACGAAAATGAAAGACTCCGAGATCAAAGGAGGCATCACGGTCGGTGAGGTGCTGGATCAGCTTTCTGACTCGGAGAATGAGAATGTACAGGCCATCCGGAAGGTGCAGCTTGACGATGTGATCGCGTCCGTTGAGGAGGCGGCAGGTCTGCCGGCTTCCGGGGAAGGGCTGCATCTCACGGTGGGAGAGGCGGTAGACCTGCTCAGGACCAGGGAGGATCTGGCCGAGGTCAGGAATCAGGGCATATCGATCAATACGACGGTAGGCGAAGTGATGGACCTGGTGGGAAAGGATAATGTCAAGTCCTTCATCCAGGGGAAGCTGTCCGCCGGCAGCTATAATCCGGATTATGATTATACAAAATCCAATATCCTTACGTATTGGGGCCGGCTGCTTCTGTTTGTGCTGGTTTTCGCTCTTCTGGCAACGATCACATTGGAATTCATAGACAAGGATAAGCGGTAAGGAGCTGTCGAAAAATAACCTGTGCAAGCCGCACCTCTGCCGGATCACTGGCAGGGGTGCGGCTTGTAACAGGTTTACCGTCAGGCATACCATAGAGAGGAATCATAGGATGCGGAAAGGATCAAAGACTATTCATCTGTTTCTGGGGGTGCTGGCAGCAGTGCTTTCCTTCCATGCCGGTTCTTCCTCTTTTCCGGCGGCGGGAGCCGATGAGACGGTATCTTCAGAGCATACGGAGCGTATGGAGGATTCTGCTTCCGGCAGGGGGATGCCATCTTCCGGGCAGGCGGATCCGGCGCACAGGGAAGTGGATTTTGAACATGAGCTGGATGGCTATGAACCAAAGAAGAACCGTTACAACTTCTACTTTACCTATAAAACGGTCCATCCCTGGTGGGACGCGGTGGCGCTCGGGATGGAGGAGGCCCAGCGGCAGTATCTGAAGAAGGGGATCACGATCACCTACGAGTATATGGCGCCGGACGCGGCTTCCGCGGAGGATCAGAAAGAAAGGCTGCTCGCCGCGCAGCACGGTGCGTATGATGTGATTGGTGTTGATGTCGCGGATGAGGCGGCGATCTCCCCCATTCTTGACCGGATGGCGGATTCCGGAGTGAAGGTAATGACATTTTCCAGCTCCGATGCGGCCAGGGGATGCAAAAGGATCGCTTATGTGGGCAATACCCATAATTATCAGGATGGCGCAAACTTAACGCAGGCACTTTGCGACAGGCTGGGGTACAAGGGCAAGGTCGCGATCCTTGTCGGAAGCGTCGGCGCGCCCTGCCATGAAGACCGGGCAAAGGGAGCCAGGGATACCATTGAGCAATATCCGGACATGGAGATCGTGGCTACGGAGTATGATATGGATTCCGTTGACATGGCGTATGACCTGACAATGCAGATCCTGAAAGACTGTCCTGAGCTGGACGGGATCGTATGCTGCAATATGAGCAATCCGGTCGGCGCTGCCAGGGCGGTTGCACAGACCAGGAGCAATGCGGTGATCGTGGGGATGGACCATGATGAGGAGGCGCTGCATTACCTGGATGAGGGGATCATCTACTGCCTTGGCGTGCAGGATTGCTATTCGATCGGCTTTGACACGATCCAGGTTGCGGTTAAAATAGCGGACGGAAACCTTCCGGGAGATCTCTTTCCGGAGAAGACAGACGAGAGGACCACGATCATTTACCAGGAAGATGCACAGCGTCTGCTGGAACTGCTGTATGGTGATATTTCATGAAGAGAAAGATACGCATCACGAACAAAACATTTGTCCTGACTGCTGTCATAGGGAGCCTTCTGATCATGGAGATGGTAATGGCCAATACCATCTGGTCCACGAAACAGACCGGCTCTGCAACCGAGGAAGCAGTTTCCTCGGTCAGCTCCTTTTACCTGGAAGCGATGGCAGACCGGCGCGCCAAGATCATTACCAACCTGATCAACAGTACCTTTGATGAGATGGAGAGAGCCCTGGTTTTTATCGAGGGGGAAGGGGCAAGTTCACAGGAGGAGCTGAGGGAGGCCATCGGGAAGGTGAAGCTCCTGCTGTCGATCAGCCGGTTCGCGCTTGTGGACGAGGAGGATATTGTTTATACACAATACACGACCTACACAGGGAAAAGCCGGCATGATTTCCTGGCGGAAGGGAAGATGAAGGGCCGGACCATCAGTACGGTTACGCTGTATGACTCTTCCAGGCAGCTGTGCCTGGCGATCCCGGCCCGTGATCTGTTTATCATGGGGAAACCCTTCAAGGCCTGTTTTGTCCAGCTGGACATCGATACGATCGTAGACCTGCTGGCGTTCGACGACGAGGACGGAACCTATTTCGGGCTGTATTCCGGAAACGGCGGAAACATCTCCGGCACACAGCTTGGGCCGGTGATCTTAGACCAGAATATCCTGGAGGCGACCAAAGGCGTTGCCGCGGCGGATGTCTGGGAGAGAACCCGCAAAGACTTCGCAGAGGGAAGAAAGGGAAGCATGACATTTGCTTCCAGAGATGGCCAGGAGACACTATGCTATGTCCCGGTTCCGGATACGGGCTGGGAAATGGCGGTACTGATCCGTGACAGCGTGATCCAGGATCAGATCCGGGATATCAGTGAAAAGAACCTGACCGCCAGCAGGAACCAGATCATATTCGCAATCGTGGTCGTGCTGCTTCTGGCTGTCATCCTTTTGTGGGAGCTCAGGAGGATGGCCGCACAGCGGCTTGAAAAAGAGAAGGCGGCCAGCCAGGCTTTCCAGGAAATGGCGAACAGGGACTCCATGACCGGCTTGTGGAACCGGCATGCGTACTATGAGAGGGAGGCCGCTATTAATCAGGAGCTTGCGGAAGGGAAGCTTCATAAGCTGGCTGTTGTGGTCTGTGACATCAACGGCTTGAAATATGTCAATGATACCATGGGACATGCAGCCGGGGACAGGCTGATCAAAGATGCCGGTGCTATGATCTGCGGCCATTTTACCCACGGGGATGTTTACCGGGTCGGCGGGGACGAGTTTGTTGTCCTTCTTCAGGGGGAAGGATACGATGAGATGACGGACGTGATCCGTGAATTGAACCGAAGGGCCGAGGCCAACATCAGGGAAGGCGCGGTGGTCATCGCGGCCGGATACGCCGTCCTGGAGCAGGGCGACGGACGGCTTCATGATGTATTTGACAGGGCAGACCAGATGATGTATGAACGGAAGAAAGAATTGAAGGCAATGGGAGCCAGAACCAGATAGATCTGATCCTGCCCTGTATTCGCAATCCGTGGGATCCCTGCCCCGCTGCTTGCTCATATATAGGGGCATGCAATAAAGCATCGCCCCCACTGGCAAGCAAGCTTGCCGTGTGGGCATGCTTTTTGCACTGGAGCTATACATTTTGACAGAATTCAGGTGACAGAATGAAATATGCATGGTACAGCATGATCGCTTTGGTACTCGCATTTGGTGCAGGTTTTCTCCTTGCCGCTCTTGTGCGGAGGAAGCTGAAAAAGAAACCGCCTTTATGGGTGCATATCCTGTCTGGTACAGGGATCGGGATCCTGATCTGCGTGGCAGCCGCCTTCGGATATCTGAGCGTGCATTATTCGGCTAAGGAGGAAGCCCTGCAGGTGCTTTCTGAATCATCCGGTGTGAAGATATCCCCGATGGATGGGGGCTATCTTCTGGACGGGCCGGGTGAAAAGGCGGCATTGATCTTTTATCCCGGTACGAAGGTGGAAGCAGAGGCGTACCTCCCGCTGATGAAGCGGACCGCAGAAAAGGGAGTTGACTGCTTCCTACTGAAGATGCCGATGAATATGCCTTTTTTCGGCAAAAACGCCGCAGACAGGGTAACTGCTGCATACGATTATGAAACGCTTCTTATCGGGGGCCATTCACTGGGGGGATACGTCGCGGCAGGATATGCCGCGGAGCATGAGGATCGCATAGACGGCGTCGTCCTGCTGGCTGCCTATCCGCCTGCACAGCTTGGCGATTCCCTCCGCCTGCTTTCTGTTTACGGCAGCGAGGACGGGGAGCTTGGCATGGAAAGCTATGAATCTGCGAAGCGATATTACCCGAAGGATTCTACGGAAGTCATTATCCAAGGAGGCAACCATGCGCAGTTCGGTAACTACGGCAGCATGAAAAATGATGGCGAAGCGACGATCACAGCAAGGGAGCAGCAGGAGCAGACGGCTGACGCGATCGTTCAAATCGCACAGGGGCTGCTGCGCAGGTGATTCCGGGCAATAACTACTCATCCTTCTACAGGACGGTTCGCTGACGGGGGTGGCCTGTAACGATTTTATTCTGTGCGGCCGAGTGAAAAGACAGGCAGGAAAAAGCCGGAGGAATTCCATGAGAGATAGAAGCAGACCGAGACATGCAGGACACAGTTCGAAGTACCTGGTCCTGATGCTTGTCTTTTTGCTCATTGTCACAGCTTCGCTGGGGTACCTTTTGATGAGGCAGTCGAGGATCTCCATCATCACGCTGATGCAGACAAGAATGCTGGATATTTCCAATACCGCCGCGGCGATGATTGACGGTGATGTCCTGAAAAATGTCACGCCCGCTGATAAGGGGACGGATGGGTATGAAACCATCATGCGGACGCTGACATACTTCCAGGACAATATCGATCTGAAGTATATCTATTGTATCCGGGACATGGGGGACGGAACCTTCACGTTTGGGCTGGATCCCACGGTGGAGGATCCGGGTGAATTCGGTTCCCCGATCGTGTATACAGACGCGCTTTATCAGGCGAGCAAGGGAACTGCCACGGCGGATGATGAATACTATGAGGACGCCTGGGGGAAATTCTACAGTGCGTACAGCCCGGTTTTTGACTCCCGGGGCAAGGTGGCTGGCATTATCGCCGTAGACTTTGGCGCTGAATGGTATGACCGGCAGCTGGCCTCCCTCACCTGGACGACGATCGTTGTGGCGATCCTTGCGCTTCTGGTTGGGGGCGGGATCGTGACCGCCATTATCACGAGAAATGAAAGAAGGCTGGGCCTGATCCATGGGAAGCTCGATGAGCTGACCAGCTCCCTGATGCAGGAAATGGGCAGCGGTCCTGAAACGGAAGGCGAGGGTGTGCCTTCGCCAAACAGCCGTGACAATACAGCATCCATGGATGATCTGGAACGGCGGATCCAGTCCATGCAGACTGAGCTGAGCTCCCAGATCGCCCAGGTCCATGTACGGGCATACCAGGATGGCCTGACCGGAGTGAAAAGCAAGCATGCTTACCTGGAAGCGGAAAAGGAATGGAATGATAAGCTCACACAGGGAACACTTGCTGAATTTGCAGTCGTTGTCTGTGATGTCAATGGACTGAAGAAGATCAATGATATCCAGGGGCATGCGGCCGGAGATGAGTATATCCGCAAGGCATGCGCCATGATCTGCGGGATATTCTCCCACAGCCCTGTGTACCGCATCGGCGGAGATGAATTTGTGGTTATTCTGACAGGAAGGGACTATGAAGACAGGCATGAATTTATGCATAGGCTCCACAGGCTTTCCCATGAACACATAGGGACGGATGAAGCGGTGGTTTCCGGGGGCATGGCGGATTATCTCCGGAATCAGGACCACAGCATCCAGGATACCTTTGAGCGGGCTGACGCATCCATGTACCGGGAGAAAAAGCTACTGAAAAGCCTGGGGGCGGTGACGAGAGAAGGCGAAACAGAACGGACTGCCCTGGAGAGTGAATTGTATGATATGCCGGCCATCAGCGTGCGCAGGCACATCCTGATCGCCGATGATATGGAGATGAACAGGGAAATCCTGGGAGAACTGCTTGAGGACGATTACGATATCTATTACGCGTCGGACGGCGTTGAAACCATGGAGGTGCTGAGGCTGCACAAGAATGATATCGCGCTTCTTCTGCTTGATCTGTATATGCCCAACATGAGCGGGCGTGAGGTCATGACCGCGATGCAGGTGGATGAGGATCTCATGTCGATTCCTGTCATTGTTCTTACGGTGGATCACGAAGCTGAGCTGGACAGTCTGAAGATCGGGGCGATGGATTTCATCTCCAAGCCGTATCCGGATATTGAAATCATAAAAGCCAGGATCAGCAAATGCATTGAGCTTTCCGAAAACCGTGACCTGATCCGTCATACCCAGCGGGACAAGCTGACCGGGCTGTTCCATGTTGATTATTTTGTTCGTTACATGAAGAGATTCGACCAGCAGTACAGGGGAGTCTCTTTCGATGTTGTCGCCTGCGATGTGAATCAGTTCCATCAGGTCAATGAAACCTATGGACGGCAGTTTGGCGACCTTGTCCTGCGGAGCATCGGACACAGCATACGGAGGATAGCACGAAAGACTGGCGGCATCGGATGCAGGCAGGGATCTGACACATTCCTGCTGTACTGCCCGCATCAGGATGATTATGACCAGCTGCTTCAGAAATTCCTGTCCGATGTATTTGTCGAAAAGGAAACGGGCAGCAAGGTCAGCCTCCGGTTTGGCATTTTTGAAAACGCCGACCAGGAGCCGGATATGGAAAAGAGGATTGACAGTGCGGTCAGGGCGGCTGATTCCAGAAGGAATGATGCTCAGACCTGACCATCCAGCCTTTTCAGGATGCAGTTAAGAATCCTGTCTGTATCGTTCAGGTCAAAGACAGGGCACTGTGGGCTTTCAGGAAGCGGTGTATCTGCGGCAATGCAAAGCAGGGTTCTGCTGTCGCAGATACTTTTGCCCAGCGCATCCTTCCGGATCACTTCAACCTTTGGATAGGAGGAATTCTTCATTCCTTCAATCATGATCACATCGATATCTCTCATCTGCAGGATCAGTTCGTCTACAGTGGCCTGACGCCTTACGCGGAGAAAGGACTGCGACCCGGAAAAAACTGCTGTTGCCATTGCGCCGGCTTTATAGAAGCGGTCAGAATCGGTCCCTTCCACATCGCACTCAAAAGAATGACCGTCATGCTTGATGACGCCGACGGACATTCCTCTTTCAGAAAATGCGTGGATCAGCCGTTCGATCAGATGAGTTTTTCCGCTGTTTTTCACTCCGCTGACACAAAAAAGCAGGGGACGCCGGAGGGTATGGTAATCCTCTGGTGTATTGATGTTGCGAAGACATTTCCTGTCAAAACAGCTGGTGCCGATATCTACATACTTGGTCCGGACACAGGAAAGCAGCTGTGACAGACGGTACGAACCCTCCGCAATCAGATCCTGAATGGCGGGAAGGACTGCCTTGCTGTAGATTCCGCAGAGGGGATGGATCCTGCCTTCTTCGCAAAATACAACCGCGTCATAATCTGAGGAGATGAATTCAGTCAGATACAGCATCATCTCCCTGCGTACAAGAGGCATGTCAACCGCGCAGACAAACACATGGTCCGATCCTGAAAAGCGTAAAGACTGCCGTATTCCCTCCATGGGGCCGATGCGCTGATTCTCATCGGCCAGTACAGGTACGCCGTATTTGGAATAATCGTCCGGATGGGCCGCAGATATCATGACCTTGCAGCAACCGGAAAACTCCTGGAGCAGATGGTCAATAAAATGCTGTCTGTTCAACATGAGGAAGGCCTTGCTCCGGCCCATGCGTACAGATTGCCCTCCGGCCAGGATAACTGCAGAAAGATCTATGTTGTGCATCTTGCCTCCGCCTTTCCAATGAGATGGATTCATTATAGCCTTTTTTATGTGCGGAGGCTATAATTGACGGGAGGAGCCAGAGTGTGACTTGTAACTAACGCAACGGAGCGATCCGCACATGGCAGTTGGGGCAAAAGGTATTTTTGACCCGGTATCAATCATATGATAGGACAAGAGATATGACAGATCAGAGTGGGCGCTGCATTGATTATGTGCGCATCTCCATCACAGACCGGTGTAATCTGAGATGTATTTATTGCATGCCGGATGATGGGGCCTGTGGATTGGGGCGCAGGTTTGTCTTCGCACCAGGCCAGGACGAAACGGACACCGCCCGGCTCCAGAGGCGCGCGCCCGCCGAAGGCGGGTTTCTCCCTGACATCTTAGGACAGGGAGAAAGGAATGCACGGATCCTGCGCTTAGAGGAGATTGAGCGCATCGTACGGATCTTAACCGGCCTGGGCATAAAGCATGTCCGGCTGACAGGCGGAGAACCGATGGTCCGCAGAGGGTGCCTGGAGCTTGCTGCGCGTCTTCATGCAGTTCCCGGAGTCGAGAGTATCTCTATGACCAGCAACGGTATTTTGCTGAAGGACAGGATCCATCAGGCAAAGCTTGCAGGAATTTCTTCTCTGAATATCAGCATAGATGCCCTGAACCCTGCTGTCTATTCCCGTCTGACCAGGGGCGGAGATGTCAGTCTGGTTCTGAGCACGCTGGAACAGGCACTGGAGGAGGGGCTGAATGTCAAGGTGAACACGGTTCCGGTCAGAGGGATGAATGAAGATGAGCTGGCTGGCATCGCAGCGCTTGCGATGGAGAAGCCGCTTTGTGTCAGGTTCATTGAACTGATGCCGGTGGGGTATGGAGCGCAGGTGGAAGGGATTCCGAACACAGAGGTGGAACAGATGCTGGAGAAGGCTTTTGGAAAGCCTTCGGTAGATACCCGTATATATGGACATGGGCCTGCACGTTATGTAACGTATCCGTGTTTCAAGGGCTCTGTCGGTTATATCAGTGCCCTCAGCCATGAGTTCTGTGATTCCTGCAACAGGGTGCGCCTGACTGCAGACGGACAGCTGAAGCTGTGCCTGAATCATACGAAGGGGCTTGACCTGCGTGCAATGCTGCGTGAGGGAGCGGATGACAAGGAGATCCTGGATGCGGTGCGGTGCGCAATCGCAGGCAAGCCAAAGCGGCACGCATTTTATGAAACGATCAGTGATCATGAAATGCGGCCCATGAATATGATCGGAGGATAGAGATGGCTGGAGAAGTACTTGCCGTATGTACGAGTAAGCGAAAAGGAACACAGAAAACGAATGTGGGGCGGGCGTTGTTTGTTGAAAACCATGGGATCGAAGGAGATGCCCATGCAGGATGCTGGCATCGGCAGGTGAGTCTGATCAGTGCTGACCGGATCGAGGAATTCCGCGGCAGGGGGGCAAACGTTGCATATGGAGCGTTTGGTGAAAACCTGGTTGTGGAGGGGATCGATTTTCGCAGTCTTGAGGTGGGAACACTGCTCAGGTGCGGGGATGTGCTGCTGGAGATGACACAGATCGGAAAGGAATGCCATACGCATTGTGCGATTTATCATCAGGTCGGAGACTGCATCATGCCCAGGGAAGGGGTGTTTGCCCGCGTGCTGGAAGGCGGCAGTATCCAGGCGGGGGACAGGATGGCTATCGAGCCGCGCAAGGAGAAGCTGCCATGGCAGGCGGCCGTGATCACACTCAGTGATAAAGGGGCGAAGGGGCAGCGGGAAGACAGGAGCGGCCCTGCCATCGCCAGCCGCCTCAGGGAGAATGGCTATGAAGTGATTGAGCAGTTTCTGATCAGTGACGACCCCGAACTGCTCAAGCATCACCTGATCCGTCTTTGCGATCAGAGGAGACCGGATCTGATCCTGACAACAGGCGGAACCGGGTTCTCTGTGCGAGATCAGGCACCGGAGGCTACTTTGGCGGTGGCTGAGCGGAATGTCCCGGGGATCGCCGAAGCGATCCGCGCGGAGTCTTTGAAGATCACGAAGCATGCCATGCTGTCCAGGGCGGTGTCGGTGATCCGGGGCAAGACGCTGATCATCAATCTGCCCGGCAGCCCGAAGGCATGCATGGAGAGCATGGATGTCTTCCTGGATGCGATCCCGCACGCCATGGACCTTCTTCGGGGCAATGTTCAGGATTGCGCCAGATCCT